>LSQX01014627.1_pt1 | contig 20157 bp, 12 predicted proteins | sample 654561 | NCBI WGS metagenome assembly LSQX01 (sample SAMN04489861, study PRJNA283612) | anaerobic digester metagenome | isolation source: 4 biogas reactors fed with cattle manure at either 37C or 55C with and... | place: Denmark: Kongens Lyngby | collected 2014
ATTAAATATGGATAAAATATATAATACTACAAAAACAATTAAAGGATAAATAATAAATTTAGCATCCTGGATATTATTGTCCGATGCTCTTTCTAATAATATTTTCTCTCCTTTTTTCTTCCTAATCATATATCCTGCATAAATAATTAATAAAAGGTTGGCTGCCAAGTAATGCCCCCAAAAATAAAATCCTTGAAAAATAACTGCATACATGAAAAAAGCAGTAATAGCAATACGCTCTATTATATTATTGTTTTTATTTTGATACATTCTCATATTCATTAGTTCCCATAAACATCCTTTTGCACATTAGAATTTTTTATTTTGCTCCTTAGTTGATTGACCTCTCGCTGCAAACTTTGAATTTGGCCGGCATCTTTTCTCTCTTTTTCCTGTAAAAGAGCTATTGTTTCTCTATATTCTTCAATTTGCATTTTTAATACCTCAATTTCTTCATCCTTTTCGGATAATAAAATTTCGGTTTCTGTCAATTCTTCGTCTTCAATAATATCTAAATCTTCAAGCTCACCACTGTTTCTTCTTTCAGAAGTAATCCTGTTGTGTGAAACAAAAAACGATATTAAAAATATTCCAAGTAGCATTGTAAAAGCTAAAGTGAATAATATTATAGCTTTTCTACGAGGTCTACCGGGAAAAGCATTTCTTCTTTTTACAAACATTCTTTTTTTCACCGTGTTACCTCCTGTTTACAAACCACAAACATAGTGACAGGATCGTGTCCGGTTGCCTGTTTGTTGTCCGTCTTAATACTTAATAATCTTATTATTCCAAAAAAGATATATATATTTCTCTTCTATCGGTTTATCAAATATTTTTGCGAGTGCTTTTTCATAATAATCAATCTGAACTTGATACATCTGCTTCAACTTACCTTCCCCACCATAAGGGACGAAATCAGTTTTAAAATCAATAAGCACCGTTTTCCCATTTTCCTCAAAACAACAATCAACAGCACCTTGTAAAAGTATAGTATCTTTAACCTCTTCCCCCGCACACCACGAAGGATATATCTCATCACATTTTATTTCTATGCAAAATGGTATTTCCCTATATACAGCGTCTGCATTAATTATTCTTTGTCCCAATTCCGAATCAAAAAAACGAACTATTTTTATAACATCAATACTCTGAGCTTGCTGCTCGGTTAAAAGCTCATTTTTATTCATCTCATCTATCTGACTTTGTATTGCTTTTTCATCAGTATTATTTATATCAATATGCTGCATTATAAAATGCAATACTGTTCCTTTTTCTGCGGCACTCAGACCTGTTGTTCCTTCTAAAAATGCAGGTTTTTTTATTATTGAAGGAATAAAAATGGATTCCGCATACTCATCTGCCAGCTCGCTGTTGAAAAACCTCTTTAATTCTGTAACAGTTACTTTGCTCGGTATTTTTGTATATGTATCATATTTATATTTCCAATCAAGCCTCCTAATAACTTCATTATGTATAATATTTTCATTATCATCTATCAATGACTTTTCAATATAATCTTCGCTAATCTGATTCTGCAGTTGACTTATACTATTTATAATATCGTTTTTGCTTATAAACTTCAACTCCCACTTGGAATTATCTTCTAAAGCATATCTTTCATTATTAATACCCGCTTCTATTCTGATATCTCTTCCATCCTTATGGCGTGCAAGTGCTGTACATATCCAATCTAAATAACTCTTCGCCCTCATAACCTCATATTCAGGAACTTTATTAACACTTGAATCTGCATATGAAGTCCATCTTAATATATTGCTGTTTAAGTCATTAACACACCCTGTTATAATTAACTTTTCCTTTGCCCTTGTAAATGCTACATAGAGTATTCGCATTTCCTCGGAAAGTGTTTCAGACTTTATTCTATATTTTAACGCTTGCTTAATCGGTGTAGTATATGAAATTCTTCTTTTACAATCAACATAATCCGGGCCATATCCCATATCCTGATGATATAAAATCTTACCGGTCAAGTCTCGCATATTAAATCTCTTACCCATACCGGAAAGAATTACAACAGGAAACTCTAAACCTTTACTCTTATGTATGCTCATTATTCTTACAACATTCTCATTTTCACCCAATATCTTAGCACTTCCCATATCCCCTCTATTGCTTTTTAACTTATCTATAAACCTAATGAAATTAAATAACCCCTTATATGTTGTTTCCTCAAATTGTCTTGCCCTCTCAAATAAGAGACGTAAATTTGCTTGACGTTGAGCACCACCGGGCATTGCCGACACAAAGCTGTAATAGTTCGTATCATCGTAAATATACCATATAAGTTCATCAGTTGACATATAAAGGGCTTTATCTCTCCATCTGTTCAACCCGTTAAAAAACTCTTGTATCTTTAATGCAACTTCGTCTTCATTTAACTTTATATACTTCTCCATTGCCTCATAAAATGAAACTTCTTTGTCTGTGAGCCTTATATCTATAAGTTCCTCAGGCAAAAATCTATATATAGGTGAACGAAGCACGCAAAGAAGGGGTATATCCTGCAAAGGATTATCTATTGTTTGCAGTAAAGACATAATTGTTTTTATCTCAACAGTATTAAAGTATCCCGTTCCTGTATCTGCATATGCAGGAATCCCCATGCTTTCAAGTACATCTCTTATTACTTCACACCAATCCTTTGTTGCCCTAAGCAAAATGACAATATCCCTGTATTGAACGGGTCTATAATTACTTTTATCTTTATCATACACATGTAAACGCTCTTTATTTCTCTCACCCATAATAGTAAGTATTCTTTCTGCAATTAAGCTTGCCTCTATTTCTATTTTATTATAGTTTTCTTCATCATATTCATTCCGCGGAGAATTTTCTTCAAAATTATCATCAAAATCATTATCCGGTTCCATCTCATCACTTTGATTATCACCTTGTAAATCTACTATGTTAAGTTCAATTTCTCCCCCAACTAAGTAAGATGATATCTCCGGTTGCCGATACTCTACACCCGGGTTTAGTTTCTCATTGTCGTCATATTCAATCTCCCCTGCTTCCCTAGACATAATCTGTGTAAAAATAAAGTTTACTGCATCAATTATGTTTTTTCTGCTTCTGAAATTCTTATACAATAATATCTTCTTTTGTTTTGCATTATCATCGGCTGAATATAGTGCATACTTTTCCAGGAAAAGTTCTGGTTTTGCATGTCTGAATCTATATATGCTTTGCTTAACATCACCCACCATAAACATATTGGGTGTCTCGTCTTTATCCCCCGCTATAGCTTTTAGAATAACCTCCTGTACAAGATTACTGTCTTGATATTCGTCTATAAATATTTCATGGAATTTCTTTCTGTATTCTAATGCCGTCTGAGTCGGAACTATTTCTTCATCGTCTATCTTCTCTGTGAGTATCTCTAAACATAGATGTTCCAAATCATTAAAATCCATCAGCTCTTTTTGTCTTTTTTTAGTTATATACATATCATTAAATTCTTTCACTAATTTAGATAATTCTTTTATGATAGGATATATATCCTTTAAATCAGAGATAATTTCATCGGAATTCGAAGTAAAGACCTCTTCTCTCATTTTTTTAATTGTATTTTTTACTGTATCCCTGATATCCTTAACCTCTTTTTGCTTAATCTCCTCAGTACAATTTCTACATGCAGGAAGCCTATCAAAACTTATTTCCGACAAAGCATTATATATTGCATCCCATTCACCGTAACTAACCTTTATTAGTTTTTTTATTATTTCACTGTCTTCAGTGAATCTTTCTACATACGGATGTAATTGTTCTGTATCACTAATTATATTTATAGCTTTATTAATAAGACTTTCCAACCCCAATAACTCAATACGGATATTTTTTATAAGCTCTTCCCCCCAAGATGTTTTACTTAAATCCGATTCATTATCTAGCAAAAAGGCTTCTGCCTTATCAAATAACCATTTATCAGGCCAGGGATAACTCATAATAAAGCCATGGAGTGATAATACTATATCTTGAATTATCCTATCATCCCTGCCATTACCATAAGATTCAACAAGCTCTAAAAACTTTTCATTATTATCTTCAGCATACTTATCCTCGAATAATTCCTCTAATGTTTCCATCTTAATTAAAAGACATTCTGTCTCATCGGCAATTTTAAAGGCGGGGTCAATATCAATAACATGAAAATTATTTCTTATTACATCAAGACAAAAAGAATGTATTGTAGTAATACGGGCTCTATGAAGTAATGTGAGCTGCTTCTGTAATTTCTGCGAGTTAGGATTTTTGTCAAGGGCAGAGTATATTGCATTTCCGATACGCTCTCTCATTTCTGCGGCTGCAGCATTTGTAAAAGTAACTATTAAAAGTTGGTCAATATCAACGGGACTGTTGGTATCTGTTACTATTTTGATAATGCGTTCAACCAATACTGCAGTCTTCCCTGAGCCTGCGGCTGCAGCTACCAGTAAATCACAACCTGATGTCATAATTGCATTTTTTTGTTCATCCGTCCATTTAACAGACGTATCTTTCTTCATTTCCATTAATGCTTACACTCCTTTAATTAGTATACTTGTCATTCTGAGCGTCAGCGAAAAATCTCATAGGTGAACCACCAGGAAAGTTCTATTGGATTTCCTAGCACGGGCAGACCGGGTCATCCATCCCTACGGCGCTCGAACTGTCCCCAGGCTTCCTTCGGTCCTTTGCCTCAATTAACTCCCATACTTCTTTATCCTGTAAATCTTTCAATACTCTATACTTATTATCCTTTATAGCCATATCAAATTGGCATATGCCGGCATATTTACAATAATCACAAGCTGTATTTTTTTTCTTTTTATACGGGTCAATTGATATATCCCCATTAAATATGTATTCACCGCATTTACTGAGTAAGCTCCTTAAATATTTCCTTAAAAGCATTAATCCCTCATAGGTCACAACTGAAGATGAACTTGATACTTCCCCACTTTTATTTAATCTTGCGGGTATAATCAAGGAGTATCCATCTATTGAATTATCCATACCCTTTATTACATCAATATCATTTAAGAGTAATCCTTTCATCTTCATTTTTTTAAGGATTTCTTTTTCAATTTCTTTATCGGATAATGTTCCTTCTTTATTTTTAAAACTTATAATAGGGTCATCGACCTTAAAATACATTATTCCGCCGGGTATCACCTTGTTTTTTTCAGTATCTGTATCACTGCCACAAACTGCATCCATATAAGCTGCTAACTGTATTTGAAGCCCATAGTATAAATCAGAAAGCTTGAACTCTTTATTGCCGCTTTTATAATCAATTATTCTTAAGTATGTACCATCATTTGTTTCATACTTATCAATTCTATCTATCCTACCCACAAGCCTCATCTCTTCTCCGGATGGCAACTTTACTATTATGGGGGGGTATTTCCCTCCATCTCCGAACTCTGCCTCAAACTCTACAGGTTCAAATCCTCCACGACTTATATGTTCAGATATTGTATGTATACTTCTTAATGCAATTCTTTTAAGTCTTGTTAATAAAAACTTTTCTCTGTGCGATAAGTTTGGTATGTTATTTAATTTTTTTTTCTCCATTTCTTCAATTATCTCATCTACTATTTGCTCACATGTTTCCACATCTAAGTTCTTCCACTCTATTTCATTATCTTTAAGATATATAGAGAATTCATTTAATATATCATGTATCAAAGTACCTATATCCGGAGCATCCATTTTGCGGACTTTTCGTTCCTTTATTCTTAATCCGTACTGAATAAAATATGAAAACGGACATGATGTATACTTTTCAATTCTTGATATTGAAGAATATAGAGGAGCCCCTATCAAGTTTCTCATCCTTTGGGCATCTACCCCCTTGGGTAAGTTTGTATATTCAAGACCGGATAACGTTTGAGAAGCTTTTGTACTCCAATCCTTATCATTTTTATACCAATTATATACATCTGACCACAATGGATTAACCTTACCTGTCTTACGGCTTTCTCTCATAGCTGCTATTAACGTATTAAATGTAGGACCGGGCAAACAAACATCGTCAATATTTCCGTCGCCATACCCTCTTTCTGTTATATTGCTCCTTTCAAGCATATTAGGAAATACCTTTTTTAATCTTGATATTATTGTTGACTGCCGCATACTCTTTCCTTCATGGTCGGCTATAGCAAAACTGAACCACAAATATTTTACCGAAGCGGTTATTACTGTATATATAAGAAATTGCTCTTCAAACGAACGTTCCTTTGTATTTTGCGCAAGCTCCACTCCTAAATCCCCCAAGACTTCTCTATCGTTATCTGAAATAATTCCTTCATCAATATCAACTGCAGGAAACACCTTGTCATTGACACCCAATATATACATAGCTTTAACGTTTTTCCTTATTGACCTGTCCATATTCCCAACAATTACTTGGTCTACTGCAGGAGGAATTAAACCTATAGAATGCTCGGAAAAACCCACCGTAAGTATTTCCTTAAATTTTCTTACACTTATTTTTTGAGAGCCTAGTACCTCTACTAATTGGTCAATAGTTTCTATTATCATATTCCATATTTGTGCATATTCTCCGGCAACATCAAGCTCACCCTGTTCTTTTAATGCTTTTGTATATTCTTCAATTCTTTCGGGTATACCTAAACTGCACAAAAACTTGTATAATACCGTGCATAGTCCTTTTACAGACTTATTACTTTTTATATCCTTATCGAAAACAAGAAGAGGGGCAACGACTTTGTCTCTCACTTCATTAATCCTTTGTATTGTTTTTTCCTCATAATCTGAAATCTCCTTATCGTTAAAATATGAGGAAATTCTATAATCCCATTTCTCTTTCATTAACCAATGACTGCCCTTTATTCCCGTAGAAAGGACATAATTTTCAATAATGTCTATATCTTCATAAGGTATATCGGTTAAACCGGTCTTCAAATAACTAAATATAGCATCATAAGACCAATTCTTAATTATTATATCTAATGCGGATAATATCAACAGTATTAAAGGATGTGAAGTAACATCCCTCTTGCTATCAATAAAACAAGGTATATCATATTGTTTAAAAATTACCTTTATCAATTTATCATAACCGGAGAGTTTCCTAACCGCAACTGCTATATCACGATATCTCAAATCTTCGTCTCTTACCAGTTTGATTATATCCTTTGCAGTATTTTCTACTTCCGAATAAATATTAGCAGCGGAATAAATGCTTATGTTTTTTGTAGTATTCATATATTGGGTATGAGGAAATGAAAAGAAATTCTTTTCTAAATGCAGCATTTCTTCATTGTCTATAAATCTATACACAATACTATCATCCAACACTATACTATTATCAATCTCTATATTATTTTTTTGTGCAATTGTTATTATTCTTGAGGCCGCTTTTTTTACGGGCGAGAAAACATCACTGTTTTTTAAATACCCTTTGCTCGATTCACAATCAGAGCATAATGCTATATTGACTCTTTTACACTTAATCATTAGTTTTTCAATAATCTTATACTCTTGTGGTGTAAAACCTGAAAATTCATCAATCCAGATAGTTGCACCATCAAATTGTGTAGACCTATTCAGCTTTTCTGCAAATATAGTCAACTCATCTTCAGAATCAATATATCGACTACTCATTTCCTTTTCGAGACTACTGTAAATGATATAGATATCTCTTAATTTATGTTTTAATTGCTCGTTTTCATCCATCTTCTGATATGTGATTTGTAAATTTTGAGGGGAAATATTATATCTTTTCAATTCTGCTATTGTATCTGATAATATTTTTATAAACCCATTACGATTAATTGCTTGCTTAAATACCCTTAATTCAGCTTTTAAATTATTTGCCACAGAATGTAATAACATACTTTTGCCCGATGAATTGATGTATTTTTTAGTGACTCCGCCCACTTCATTAAAAACACGATATGCCATCCTTTTAAAGCTGATCACTTCCGCCCTTTGAAGCCCTCTTTCTCCAACAGCTCTTAAAAGGTCCCTTTCAGATTGCATTGAAAATTGTTCCGGTACAAGCAATATTAAAGATGATTTTTTCTCTATTAGTAATTCTTTTTTTATGTCTTCTAAACAAAAATGAGTTTTTCCGCTGCCCGCTCGTCCGTATATTAATCTTAAACTCATCTGAAACCTCCTTTTTCGACAAAAGCACGGGCGATTCATGAATCGCCCCTACTCATAAAGCACTGAAACTGTTCTTTTCGGTTAATGCTTAGACATTTATTTTATCAACTACACTAATAAATGCTTTCACAACATTGGGGTCAAATTGTGTTCCCGCATTTTCTTCAATTTCCTTGATAGCCTCCCGATGAGTTAAAGTTTCCTTATATGGTCTGTAATTTGTCATAACATCATAAACATCCGCAACAGCAAAAATCCGTGTTATATATGGTATTTGCTCTCCTTTTAAGCCAAATGGATATCCACTGCCATCCCAATTCTCGTGGTGATATAAAACTGCATCAGCAACATTAACGGAAACAGCAGATGCGTTTGCTATCCTGTACCCAATCTCGCAATGTTTATTCAATACTTCCTTTTCACACTTTGACAACTTTCCCCTTTTGTGTAAAATATCTTTAGGCATTGCGATTTTACCTATGTCATGGAGGGAGACTAAACTACTTAATTCCTCAAGTTCACCTTGGGACAATTTTAGATATTTACCCACCTTGGCGGTTATTTTCTTCACTCTATCAACATGTCCTTCATCATGGTAATCCTTATCTTTTAACTTTTTCTCAAGTGCTTCCAAAAGAAAATATCTTATATTTTTGCTCTCCATTAATTTATTTGCATACATATTATCTTCAGCTTGTTCTACAACATCTTCAATATTCTGTTCAACTTCTTCTTTTACAGACAGTCCCAAAGCTATGCTAATTGGTATTGTTTCATCCATTACTTCCATCACGTTTGATTTTATTTTTCGTATAACCTTCTGAGCCGTCTCTTTTCCTGTTTTAGGTAATATTATAATAAATTCATCTCCACCGTATCTGGCTATAATATCTTCCTTTCTACAGGACTTCTTAATTATTGATGATACAATCTTCAACAATCTGTCGCCTTCTTTATGCCCAAAGGTATCATTAAGTAATTTTAAGCCATTTACATCTCCGATTATGATGGTAAGCGGTAATTGGCGCTGTGTATCCAATCTTTTTAATTCCACTTCGAAAAAAGCTCTGTTATATAGATTAGTTAATTTATCATGGAAACCTAGATGTTTTATCTGCTCTTCAGATTTTTTTTGTCCTGTTATGTCCCTTATTATTCCCTCCATCTTAACCAATTCGCCTTCTTTATCATATGTAAGCGTACTGCGAATCTCCGCCCATATTTCATCCCCTAACCTTGTTATAAATTGGGTTTCTATCGGTTCTTTAAATAATACAGGCATTTTAAAGATATTATTAAACTTTTCCTTTTCTTCAGGGTGAGCTATCTGCTTTAAAAAATACGGATTTTTATAAAAATCATCAGGGGTATATCCAAGTATCTTCTCTGAAGCAGGGCTTACATATTCGAATCCCGCCTCAGGTAGAAACTGATATCTGTAAATAATGTCATTTACATTATCAATTAGCATTTTATATTTTTTTTCATTTGTCCTCAATTCTTGCCTGGAGCATTGGAAATAAAGAAGAAGCATACATATAATAGAAAAAATGCCCAGTATAGTAGAAATAAAAAATGCACCGGGAACAAAACCATGAAACATATTAATAAACGGATAATCTATTTGATGAAGGCCCCATAAGATAAATACTGAACCAACAAAATTCTCCATACTCCCTTCTAATTTCCGACTTTTTAAAAATAGTATGCCTGTCCACATATGAGCTATACCCAAAGTTGTCGTGACAGGAATAGTAATCGCATAAAATGATAGGTTCTGCGACATTGCAATAGCTACCCAAATTAAGTTTATTGTTAAAACTATATATACACCCTCAGGTATTTTTTTGTTTAAAAAAAGGCATACACCCAGTATTAAAAAAAGACTGCATAATAAAAAACAAACTTGACTGCCAAAGACATACATCCTATCTAACGGAGAATTATATATTTTAAACATGAAATAATAATTAAAAAGCCACGTAATCCAACACAATGACCAAAATGCAATAAAACTCTTACGTTCGATTATAAATAAGTATGCATATATTATAAATAATGTAACCAAACCTGATATAGCGGAAATTAAAGAAATCACTTCCCATTTCACTATCACCAATACCCCCTCTCTTTTTAAACCTCTATACTAACATTATATACTATTATTCAACTTTTTTCTATAGCAAAAGTTGACACATCTTTTGCTGAATATAGCTCAGTCTCCCTTTTTTGGCAGGAAAACATAATGACTTGATTCTTCTTTGAATATTCATACAGATATTTTAGTGTTGTTTCTAGCCTTTCGTCATCATACTGTAGAAATGCATCATCCAATAATAAAGGAATTTGCCTATCGTTAAAAATTAAATTGATAATCCCCATTCTCAAGGAAAAATATACTTGATCCCATGTCCCATTACTGAAATAATCTATATCGACTACAGGAACATCCTCAAGGGGCGATACTTTTATACCGTAATCCTCTGAAATCTTAATCTCACTATATTTATTTAATGTGACCACACTTAGTATTTCTCCCGTCTCAGCATTTAATTTTGTTCCGAAACTTTTTTGTAACTCCAAAAAAGCTTCTTCTAAAACTAACTCAGATATATTAATAGAGTTTAAAACTTCCCCAAAGTATGAGAGTTCTTCTTTCTTTTGTTCAATTTCTCTTTCAACATCTGCAGGGCTTTGTTTTTGATAAAATCTATTTTTTATATTAATCTCTATATCCTTAATTCTGTTTTCAACTTTTATGTATACCTCAGTTTTATCTTTTATTTCTTTCTCAATATCTTCTATCTTATCTTCATACTCAAAGTCATTAGGCTTAAACCCCTCAAGCTCTTTTTCAGCAGAAATCAATGTTTTACCCTTTAGAAGTACTTCATAAGCACTTTGCAATGCATTATATTTATTTGTTATATCTTGCTTTTCATCCACCTTATTTTTTAATAATTTAATATGCTCATCAAAACGAGATAGTTCTAAGTCTTGTTTGCCTATCACTTTCAAAATACCTATTATCTTATCTTCTATCTCCACTAATTCTCGGATAACTTGTTGACTTTCATTTTCATTTTTCTCTTTTTCTATTAAGATAACAGCTTTTAAAGTTTGAGATTTTTGCTCCCCGTCTTGTGCTTCTTTTTGCAATTTACTTATTTCAACCCCTATGGTTGACAATTCAGACTTTAAACCTTTTAACTTGATTAGTATATATATTATTAAAAACACACCAAATATTGATACGCTCCATAAGAATAAGTCTTTAAGTAAAAAACCTAACAATAATAAGGCGGTTTCCGCAATTATTCCACCAATAAATATAGTTTTTAGATTTCTGTTTTTTTTCTTTATGGTTTCGTTTTTATTATTTAATTCAATTAAATCGTTATCATAGTTTGTATTATCACTACTTAAATTTTCATTATACTCTTTTGTAAGTTCTTTACACCTTTTCTCAAGTTCTGTTTTTCTTAGCAATAAACCATCACGTTTACTTCTTAAATCGGTCGCTTCTTCAATAAAATCCTTATCAATACTATTATCTCCGTAAGAAAGCGTACCTTCTATGACTTTAATCTGTTCCGATAGCTTGTGTAATTCTTTCTTATATTCTTTTTGCTGCTGATACTCTTTAAAAAGTCTATATTTTCTAATATATGTACGTTTTTCTTCCAGCTCATTTATTTCTTTTTGTAAACCATCTCTTTTCTTAATAACAGAATTTAACTCTATTTGATCCTCAGTATTTTTATCATGTAAAATTTGAAGTTTTATTCTCTCTTCCTTGAGATTTATAATTTCTTCATGTAACAAATCTATTTTGCCCTTACGCCTGTTATTTGTAAGCTTCCATTTAGCATCAGAAAGCTTTTTTGTTGCTTTATAGTATGATACATCCTCATCACCGGTTTGCTTTAAATTAATAAGTCTTTTCATAATCTCGTCTTCTTTATCACGCATTACAGTACTGCCTAATTGTTTTATATATAGGGTCTTCTCAAATGCTTCTTCTCCGATATCTAATAAGGCTTGTCCGGGGCATTGCCATTTTCCTTCCGCCATCTCTTCACCGGTCGACATGTTGATTACCTGTAGTGTGTCTTCCCTTTTACTTGTGCCAAATTTTCTCTTGATTAAATAATCAACACCATTATCATCTGTAATAAGAAGCTCTCCATTAGCATAATCACTATTCCAGGGAATGAATCTTTTTCTATCATTTTCACGTATGGCTTTTTTTTGTGAATTCATACCATACAACATCACTTTTATAAATGTCTGAAGCGTTGTTTTGCCCGTTTCATTACATCCATAAATAATGTTCATCCCATCTTTTATGTTCATCGTATAATCTTTAAACTTCCCAAAGTTTCCTATAGCTACCTTTTTTATAATCAATAAAGCTCACCACTTTCATTATCAAGGGATTTCAATCCTATCTTAATTGCTTTTTGATATTGTTCAATTTCTTTAATATCTTCTGTGCTTTCTATTCTGTTAAGCATTTTTTTTATAAAAAGTCCTTTTAATGAAAATTCATTTTTAAGAGCTTCATAATCAACTTGAATTCTTGCATCGTCTAAAACCTTTATATAATAAAACTCATCATTAAGCCTCTGTTTAATGATTGATGTGTTAAAAACAACCCCATCAGGTATCTCGCCTGTCAATACTATTTTGTACAGATTATTTTTTCTGTCTGAATCCTCAGCCTTTGAAATAATTAACTTTTCGATATCTTCATATGTAAGGGCACCCGTTATATCCACTTCTCTATAAATATATTTCCTTTTACAAGTGCTTCTAAATTGAAGATTGACATATTCCTTGCCTACATCTGCGATTATTATTCCTTTATCACCTAATTCATCAAATCCCCTGCCTTCAGGTGTTCCACTATACGCCCAATATGTTTTACCCGCTCTGTTAATACCCGAATATGTATGTTTATGTCCTAAAGCTAAGTAATCAATGCCAAGCTTTTCAATATCTTGATACATTATAGGGTTATAATTACAGTCTCTTTTTCCGTCTATTACCTCACCATGCATAACCATAATACTTATTAAATCATCGTCAATAGATGAAAAACCTTTAAGCAGACATTCGCTCTCGTATTGTTTAGAAAATCCTATACCGTATACTCTCGTATTAAACTCAGGAATTACTACTGAACTCATATTGTTATCAAAAATATGTACGTTAGGGGGCCAGTCAATAATATTATAATATGACTTTTCGGTATAAGGGTCATGATTGCCCGGCGATATAAAAACCTTTATATCCGGTATCCCTTTTAACTTTTTTAAAATATATTCTAAGGTTATCCTCATAACTGAGTTACTATCAAATAAATCGCCACTTATGATAAGGATTTGAACACCCTCTGATTGTGCAATATCTACTATACGACCAAAGGTTTCACGCAAATCCTCTTTGCGCTGTTCCGTCTTATCTATGCCCTCAATATCTCCAAAAGGTGTATCAAAGTGCAAATCGGCACAATGTAGTATCTTTATCCTTTTCACGAATCTCCCCCCCATGCCCTAACTACTTCTTTTTCTTTAATATCTTCATTGCATCACAATAACCCAACTTGAGATTCTTTCTTGCCCTTTCAGTAGAAAAATCAAGTATATTTCCTAAATCTTCTGACGGTAATATATATTTTACATTTACATCTTCCGCCTTTACTTTCCTAATCTTGCCCGGTGCATAGGTTCTTACTGTAATAATATCCTTAAAACCTTTTTCTATCAACATATTAACCGGACAATTATCGTAAAAACCCCCATCTAAAAAAACCTTCCCGTCTATTTTTTGAACCCTAAAAATCGGCAATTGGGCACTTGCCATTAAATAATCTACTATTTTTCCTTTAGGTATATCTTTTAAAAAAAGTCTTAACGGTTTTAATTCGGTTATAGAAACCGTTACTATGCCAAAATCTATATCTGTATTTCTTAACTGCTTCTCATCAATGATTTCGTTTAGTAATTTTCTAATCAATTGTGTTTCTATACCCTTATTTTTAATTACTTTTTTTAGTTTTGTAAGAAAATAATTAAGGTTTTCTTCATCTATTATAAATTTCTTAAGCCTGTTCAAATAATTCTCGTCTAAATCAAAAATCTTAGCCGGACTTATATTATACCAAACATCATACGCTTTACCCAACTCATTTTGGGCAACCATAGCACCATTTATAGCTCCAATAGAAGTTCCTGTAACCCCTTTTATATTTATACCCAAATCCACTACGGCTTTGCAGGCCCCTATATGATAAGCTCCTCTGGCACCTCCACCTTCAAAAACCAAACCGGACATTTCATCACACTCCAAGAAAATTTGCCTAACCTGTTTGTCATACTAATGCACCTTCATTTTAATACCAATACAACAGGACAATGGTCCGAGCCCATTACCTCATCCATGATATCTGCATCCTTCACATCTTTAATCAAGTCATCCGATACAAAATGATAGTCAATTCTCCAACCTACCCCCCTCTCTCTTGCCTTAAATCTATATGTCCACCATGAATACTTAACCCTATCAGGATAAAAATATCTAAAAGTATCGATATAACCATTACTAATTAGCTTATCAATCCATTCTCGTTCTATAGGCAAAAACCCTGACCTATCTTCATTTTCTTTTGGATTTTTTAAATCTATTTCTCTGTGTGCCGTATTATAATCACCGCACATTATAATATTTTTACCTTTTTCCCTGAGTTTATTACAGTGTTCAAGCATAGCGTCACTAAAGTCAAGCTTATAATTAAGACGTATATCATCCCTTTGACCATTTGGAAAGTATATGTTAAGTAATACAAACTTCGGATATTCAAGTATTAGAATTCTACCCTCAGAATCGAATTCCTGAATGCCAATACCGTGTTCTACCGACAATGGTTTTTCTTTTGTATAAACTGCAACACCACTATATCCCTTTTTTTCGGCAAAAGAAAAATATGAATAATAACCGTCAATATTTATCATATCGTCGGTTAACTGGTCTTCTTGAATCTTTGTCTCCTGTAAACATAGTATGTCCGGTTCCTCACTATGTACCCAGTCAAGAAAGTCTTTTTTGAAAACAGCCCTAATTCCATTTACATTCCATGAATATATTCTCACCCTGTTTACTCCTTTCGTAATAACGACGACAGTGACAGGGGACAGTTCTATGTCTTGACAACAAAATAAATGCTGCCGTTTGCAGGGATTAGTCTTGAAGAACACAGAACCGTCCCCTGTTATGCCCCTGTTATGCTTCTCCCCCGGCAAATCCTTGGTATTCGTCGAGAAAGAATTCTGCCGTCTTGTGCATTCTTACAGCAATTTTATCTCCCTTAAATGAAAGGGTTATGGTTAAATTTCCAAAGTAATCATCAATAATATACGAACGGATAACAAGCTTATGTTCTTCCGTCCACGCGGCACAGCTTATAGTCTTGTACATTCTATCAGCAGGCTTATTAATAGTATCACCAAAATAATGGGTTTCAGGAAATCCACCCTCTACATATTTCTTTAATCCGAAATATAATTTTTTATCGCCCCTTGGATTTGTGTAACATAGAACGCCTTCATCACCACTTATTTTAACACAAAGTTTTGAGATTTGCATTGGGTTATCGTTAAGAGTATAAGTAATGCCATTTACCAAGTCTAATATTTGACTCTTACTTTCTCCGGATATAGGTATAAGCGAAAGTGATGAACATCTATTATCCAATCTATTATATGCTTCAATATCTTTTGGCATTTCATCATCCGAAAGATTATCAATTATTTCTCTCCACAAAGTTTCATATATTACCCGATCAGCTTGCAGATTACCCTGGGTATCACCTGTAGATACAAATAAGAAATCCTTTTTAGGAACACAGATTGCTATTTGCGAACCCATTCCACGGAATGCAAATGCTCCATCTTTCAATATCCATATTTGATATCCATACCCATGATGCCAAAGGTAGTTCAATCCTTCTGCATTATTATCTATCTGCTTTGTAGTTGCTGCATTAACATATTCTTCGGATATAAGCTGCCTTCCATTAAACCTGCCTCCATTTAAGAAAACAAGTGCAAACTTTGCTAAATCCCGTGTTGTTGCCATAACCCCTGAACCACCCCAGGAGTAACCTTCAGGTGCCTTAACACACCACGTATCTTCTGAAAAACCTATATAGTCAAATAAACCTTTTCTCATATACTGAAGAAATGGCATACCTGTAACACGCTCAACAATTACATCTAAAGTATATGAAGCAGATGTATCATAATTAAAAATAGTGCCTGATGGATGAGAAGGTTTGGTATTAAAAAACGTCCAAGCCCAATCATCATATCCAAGCCCATATGTCGACCCTTTTGAATATGGTGTTGCCATAATAAGCAAATCTCTAATTGTCATATCTGCAATATATGGATGCAATTCACCTTCGGGTAATTTATCAGGGAAATATTTTATAATCTTGTCATTAAGGGATATTTTACCCTCATCTGCAAGCATCCCTATCGCAGCAGATACAAATGTTTTGCTTATAGAATACATACGGTGAAGTTGATTTTTATCAAAAGGCTTCCAATAACCTTCAGCACCAACTTTACCATGACGTATCATCATAAAACTATGTAGGCAAATCTTATGTTTCTCTATTACATCAATAAAATTCTCTACACTTTTTGATGAAAAACCCAATTCTTCCGGAGATACTTTTTTAAAATCATTTGACATTTATATTGTTCGCCCCTTTTTTCTATTTCTTCTTTCCTTATTAAATTCGACATATAGTTTGATTCTCCTGCTTATTTGTATAATTCGTTTGGATTTATTCTTTTTTTGACTTGTTTGTGGTAAAATTGTTTTAGAGGTGATTTAATTGCATCGTAAATATTTAACTCAAAAAAAATTTCATATAGAGTTAACGGACAGAAGTGAGTGGAAAGAAATAAATTATACCCATTTTCATGAATGCTATGAGCTATATTATTTACTGGAGGGTGAAATAACATACTTCATCAAAGAAAATATCTATACTCTAAAAAAAGGCAGCATTGTACTGGTACCACCACATACGATTCATAAAACGGCGCCTTTCACAAACCCAAAACATAAAAGAGTCTTAATATACTTAACAAAGGATATCATAAAAGATTTTTTAATATATAATCCTAACTTACTGGATTGTTTTAAACACACAGTAATTGTGATGTCTGATCAGGAAGAACTAGAGATACTTCTTCAAAATCTAGTTAATGAGTATAAGAGAACCAATGATGAAGTTGTTATAAAATCATTTTTAGGATTACTCCTTACAATGATAAACAGATATATAAGTGCAAAATCTGAAGCTGCGAATATTGTACAAAATGATACTATATCTGAAAAGATTCTTGAAGTAGTCAGGTATATAAATACAGAGTTTACTAATGAAATTAGTTTAAGTATGTTAGCTGAAAAGTTTTTCATGAACCCTACTTATTTAAGCCGTAACTTTAAAAAGGTAACCGGATTTAATTACGTTGAATATCTAAACAATCTAAGGATTCAAAAATCTATATATTTGCTATTAAACTCCAAACAAAACGTTACGAGTATTGCTATTAATTCAGGCTTTAATTCAACAAATCATTTTTGTAAAACCTTTAAGACTATTGTTGGCATAAGCCCTTTAAAATACAGGAAGCAATGAAAGACAGGGAGCCGGGGATCTTAAGTTTAATATTACTTTACACTAATAAAAGTATAAATACAGTGGTTAGCAAGAGATTAGTCTATAAGACATAGAACCGCCTGTCTTCCACCAGCCAATCAATCAAATTCAACTGTTGTATTCCATCATGGTCACCCGAAAAATCATCAAGGGTAATTAAAAACTTCGGATAATTATCCTTAATTTGCGTAAGTGGTCTGAGTTCTCGCTCCAAAGTGTTTTCATCCAGTACAGAAGCTGAAACCTGATAATATTCTGTTTGCTTATCTCTGACGGCAACAAAGTCCACCTCAGTACCTCGACTCGATTTGCCGATATGGATAGTATATCCACGCCTTAAAAGTTCCAGATAAACGATATTTTCAATTTGATGACCAATGTCTTTATTGGTTGTTCCCAGTATCATATTCCGAAGACCTGTATCGCAGATATAATACTTGCTTTCTGTTTTTAAATGTAGTTTGCCTTTAATATCGTAACGGTTTACTTTATAAAAAAGATATGCATCAGTAAGTGCTTCTAAATATGTATCCACTGTCGCAGAACCGGTAGGACGACCACTAGAGGCTAGCGTATCCGCAATCTTCTTTGCAGATATAGGGCTTCCCGCATTCGCAAGACATAGCAACTTTTTGATTCCTTAAATATAATTATATAACATATGTGTATAAAAAAGCAAGAGACTTTAATAAATATTCCCCAAAAGGTATGCACTGCGCTATCTTATATATTCATTAATTTTCCAAAGCATATATAACGGTATATTTTTTACTTCTCCGTCTGAAAAGTTTTTCATGGATAGCTTAACAGATATTTCCGGCTTATAGGTTTTTCTGTATTGAGCAAGACTTTTTGATCTGGCATTTCGTTCGGATTTTACTTCAAAAGGCACAATATGCATACCAAATTGAGAAACGAAATCAACCTCTGCTAAATTCTTTGATTTCCAATAGTACGGTACATCATTTTGCGCATTTATAAGCTCTGTTAGTACATAGTTTTCAGTTAAGGCACCTTTAAATTCCTTATAACTTTCACTTTTTTTAAAAATTGCTTCTGCAGGCATTTTTGACATTTTTCTAAGTAGACCTATATCTGACATATATAGCTTAAAAAAAGTATGTTCTGCATAAGCATCAAGAGTCAGAAACGGTTTTTCGATTTTTGATACCTTATGTGCCATACCGGCACTTATAAGCCATTGCAGAGCATCTTCCAAATCTTTTGCTCTTGCACCCTGCTTTACTTGACTGAATATAAATTTGCTGTTCTCTTTTGCCAATTGATTGGGAACAGACTTCCATATTTGAAGTAACTTTGGTACATCGCTAGTCGGTGCATGCTTTGCAAAATCAAGTTCATAAGAATTAATGATTCTTTCCTGAACTTCTTCCACTGCTGAAACATCCTTTGTTGAAATCCATTTTGCAACAACTTCGGGCATTCCACCTGTAATGTAATAGGTTCTAAGATAGTTTTCCAACTTGTTAGCAAATATTTCAGGTATGGCTTCTTTTGTACTGTAATCTTTTAAATAGTCAATCAGCATTTCTTCTTTGCTCGCTAATACAAATTCATAAAAGCTCATTGGTCGCAGGGTAAATAAATCCACCTTCCCTACCGGAAATGAAAGTGGTTTTGATAAAGTTAAACCCAGAAGTGAACCGGCGCACGCAATGTGATATTGAGGTGCATTTTCACAAAAATATTTTAGTGCGGTAAGGGCTTTATTACAAAACTGTATTTCATCAAATATAATAAGAGTCTGACCGGGTATTAATGCCTTTTTATTAAACACACCCAGTTCAGTAATAATTCTTTCAACATTCAGATCCTGTTCAAATCTCTCGCGAAGAGCATCATTACCTTCAAAATTAAAATATCCAACATCTTTATAATGTAGTCTACCGAATTCATTTAACAAATAGGTCTTGCCACACTGCCTTACACCTTTCAAAATGAGGGGTTTTCTATCCTTCTTATTCTTCCATTCTATAAGTCTATCAAATAACAATCGTTGCATTATGCTCACTCCGTTTGCAAAATTGATATGAAAAACGCAGCTATAATTGCATTTTTCATATCAATTATAGCTAAAAAAGCAACATATGTCAAGGTAACGACAGTCTAAAAACATCTAGTAAAAACACAAAAAACAGGGAAAAAACAGTGTAAAAAGCAAGAACCTCAACTCCGATACTAATGTATCTAAGTTGAGGTTCTTTTTTGGTGGAGGAAGATGGATTCGAACCATCGAAGTCACTGACAACAGATTTACA
>LSQX01235301.1_pt1 | contig 20156 bp, 18 predicted proteins | sample 654561 | NCBI WGS metagenome assembly LSQX01 (sample SAMN04489861, study PRJNA283612) | anaerobic digester metagenome | isolation source: 4 biogas reactors fed with cattle manure at either 37C or 55C with and... | place: Denmark: Kongens Lyngby | collected 2014
TTCATGTCGTTGACTTGGCCAAGGGGCATTTGGCCGCATTGAACTATTTGCAGCGTAGTCAAGGCTGTCATGTCTGGAATCTGGGTACGGGACAGGGTTATTCTGTACTGCAGATTATTAAAGCCTTTGAAGAAGCCACAGGGATAACAATCCCTTATGAGTTGGTTGAACGTCGCGCAGGTGATATTGCTGAGTGTTGGTCTAATCCACAAAAGGCATTTGAAGACTTGGGCTGGAAGACGGAGTACAGCTTAGAAGAGATGATGCAGCATAGCTGGAATTGGCAGAGTAAGAATCCGGAAGGGTTTAAGTAGTTACAAGGAGCGTAGATAAAAACAACCACGTGAGTACTATTTTTCTTTTGCAGTGTGATAATCAAGAGTCAGTTAAAAGTCCAAATTAGGAAGATTATATGTACAAAGAAATATTTGACGCTCATAAAGAATTAAGTAACAGAAAAGACAATACTGCCGATAGGAAGTATAAAAAATATTTGGTGATCTGATGTATAAAGTGATTTTATTAAACATTGCTGATTCGGATGTCTCCAGTTTTATTCGGAAGCTGCAGGAGTTGTTTAGCAATAAAAAAAGCAGCTCCGCACCTCATATTACCTTGAGAAGTCCTTATAGAAGCAAGCCAAGTCCTGTCATCGTTGATAGACTTAATAGCTTTGTTAATAACATACATACTGCACAAATAGACGGCGTTGATATGTTTGCAAATGGTGTCGAGTATTTTGTTTACTTCAAAGTATCTATTAAAGACTTGGAATTAGTTTCTTGGAAAAGAGATTTTCCAAGAAACTAATACGGCTTTAATCCTCATATCACTATTTGTAAAAGTAGAGACAAGCAATATGCCGAAGAGGTGTTTCATTTTCTAAGAGATTTAGATATTCAGATCGAAATTAGAGATTTTGATTTAGAGATTTATCAATTAGGACAAAAGCAAACCAGATTGTTGTCCCAAAGCTTAATAGTATCTGACAACAAACTTCAAAATTATTTGCGTAGAAGTGAAAGCTTTCTTGAAAAGCTCCATGCTTAAAACATTGATATCAATCAACTTCTGGCCTTCCAACGTTGTATTTATTATCCTAAACGCCTTTTTAAATTGCTTTACTCTGCGTTATGTTGCTAAAATGTGTCATCAATCGCTAGCTTGGGAATTTTAAAAAGAACGAATCCAAGTAGCAGCGGTACTTTTAGACTAGATATTTTGTCCCCTATATAGTAATTAATGGATCTACCTGAAGTTGGCCGAGTCGTCGAGGCGGTATTATTATGCGCTGACGAGCCGATGAGTATTAATCAAATCACCAAGTTATTTGCTGAGCATGAAGAAGTTGATCGTCGCTTGGTCCTGCAGGCTATAGAGGATTTGCAAAACCGTTGGCAGGATAGGGGCCTGGAATTAGTCGAAGTGGCAGAGGGGTGGCGTTTTCAGAGCCGTCAAGTCATGCAAAAGTACTTTGAATTAATTAATCCCGAGAAACCGCCGCGCTATTCGCGCGCTGTGATGGAAACTCTGGCAATCATTGCTTGGTGTTATCCGGTGACTCGTGGAGATATTGAAGATATCCGTGGTGTTACGGTGTCTTCGCAAATTATTAAAACCTTGGAAGATAGAGGTTGGATTGAGGTGGTGGGCTATAGAGATGGCCCTGGTCGTCCGTCATTATTAGGAATTACCGATCAGTTTTGGAGTGACTTGGGATTACAGTCACGGGCTGATTTACCGCCGCTGGAGTCTTTTCATGATGCCTTACTGGCTGATGATGAGGCTTATGCTTCTTTACAGCAAGAAATAGCCATTGTCCTTGATGAGCCTGAAGTTTCAGAGCAACAGCCTGGTGCTGGGGTATCTGCTGAGGGTGAAGAGGAAGAAGGTCTTGTCGATATTTCTGAGGCGACTGAACAATTAGAAAGGAAATCCTTACAGGATTAATAAGCAGGTATACATACCATAATGGATAATCAAGTAACAAAAACAGCCAATGCCGACGCCACGGACAATCGTCGCGGTCGTAAATTAAGAACGCCATTTCGCCGTCGTCGCGCTGATGGTGCAGGCACAGAAGGCCAAAGCAATCAATCCAATCAGCAGGCAGCTGCCAGAGCTTCTGACGCGCCTCAGCAATCAGACAAGTCTGAATCCAGAACAAATCATCCGCGCCGTGGTCGTCCACATGGTGGGCAGGGTGAGCAGGTTGCTCGCCACCATAACAAAGGTCGTCGTCCGGCTTCTACGCAACATTCGCAACGTAGTCGTGGCAAGCCGCAGAGCGCTGATGCTACAGAAGCTACAGACGTAGCTGCTCACTCACAAGAAGAACGTACTTCTCATCGTGGCGGTCGTCCTTCTCATAAGACTGCAGGCCGTGGTGGACCTCGCTCGCAAGGCGCTAATAATCAACAACGTGGACCACGTCAGCATAGCCAGAGCAATCATCAAGGTCGTCGCGGACAAAATAATCGTCGCCAAGCTGTTCAATTCCAATACGAAGAGGAGTTGGATGTGGCTTTGATGCAGGAAGCAGAATTTGATCTAGCTCGTTTTAATATGGGTGTTGATGGTGACCAGCGAGTAGCCAAGTATCTAAATAATGATCAAATTCGTCCTAAACTACATAAAGTATTGGCCGATGCCGGTGTTGGCTCACGACGTGATATGGAAGAGTTGATTGTTGCGGGACGTGTTAGTGTGAATGGCGAACCGGCACATGTGGGTCAGCGTGTAGGTCAAGAGGATTTGGTTAAGGTAAATGGTCGTATAGTTAGGCGTCCACGCGTAGATCGTCCGCCGCGTGTCATTCTTTATCATAAGCCTGCTGGTGAAATCGTCACGCACGATGATCCTGAAGGTCGTCCTACTGTTTTCTCACGTCTACCGACTATTAAAACTGGCAAGTGGTTGTCAGTGGGGCGTTTGGATTTAAATACTGAGGGTCTGTTGATTTTTACTACCTCCGGTGATTTTGCGAATCGTATGATGCACCCGCGCTACGGTTTTGAGCGAGAGTATGCGGTTCGTATTTTGGGTGAGCTAGATGATAATCAACGCGCGCAAATGATGAAGGGCATCGAGCTTGAGGACGGACCGGCACGTTTTAATACCGTTGAGTTTATTGGTGGTGAGGGTAGTAACCGATGGTATCAAGTAACGTTATTTGAAGGGCGTAACCGCGAGGTACGTCGTATGTTTGAAAGCTTTGATTTAACGGTATCTCGACTGATTCGTACACGTTTTGGTGATGTGACTTTACCGTCACATTTGAAGCGTGGTCGTTGGCAGGAATTGGATGCTGATGTAGTTTTAGGTTTAATGGCCGAAATGGGTATGCCACTGCCTCAAGTCGAGGAAAGGTTTCAAGAGGGCAGAAGAGGTGCGCGTCAAGCTCAAGGTCAGCAAGGTCGCCAGGGTCGTGCTAATCAGCAGTCTCGTCAACCGGTGTCCAATGCTAATGCGATGCCGCCGGGGTTTGAAGCGCGTGAGCGGGGTTCTCGCGGAGGTCGTGGCCCGGCAGCGAACGCGGCTACACCAAGTGGTGGCTATCAGCAGCGTCGTGGTTTGACTGTAACAGGTTCAGATGCTGCTTCAGCACGTCGCCAGTCGCGTACGGTGACGGCACCACAAAAGGCTGTTCGGGGCGCGGGTCGTCGCGCAGGTCCGGGTCGAATGTCCGAACGCTCTCATACGCCAATTTTAAATGATGATGCGCTAGATTATGCTTATAAATCACGACGTAATCATGATGTGAAGATTGAGCATAAGCGACGTCGTCAGCCATCGAGTTTCGATGAGTAATTATTAAGCCAGTTAAGTCCTTAGGGACTTATGTTGTTTTGTTGAACAAGCTAGCAAGTGATTGATTATTTTGTTATAATCTCTTGTTAACCACGGTAAATCAACTTTTTTGATTTAATGGCGGGGTGGCTGTCAGTGGACTTAGCCTACCTTACTACATCACTTTTAGTGCTTTCTAGCTCGGGTGATGGCGGTGGCTTATTGTTTATGATGGGCTTTATGCCCATTTTTTGTTTCTATTGTATGAGCGATTTATATACCTTAACCGAGCAAGCAATTGATGGTCTTGCTCTGGATTTAGAATTAGTAGATGTTGAGCGTGCGCCATTGGGCTTGCTCCGCATCACCATTGACAAAGAGGGCGGTGTGACGATTGACGACTGTGAGCAGGTGTCACGTCTTTTATCACGTATCTTTGAGGTCGAAAATGTCGACTATAACCGTCTGGAGGTTGGTTCTCCGGGCGTAGACCGTCCATTGCGATCGGTAGCAGATTTTAAGCGTTTTATTGGCGAGCGTGTGCAGATTCGTTTTCGTGTTGCACGCGATAGCCACAAGGTATTTACCGGTATTCTGGGGGCTGAGCCTGAGGAAGTTCCTGCGGAGCTGGCGGCTCAAGCAGATGGCGAGTTAAATCCTATATTTAGTTTACTTGTTGAAGACAAAAAAAATACTCGAACTTTGGTTTTTGGTTACACAGAAGTAGAAAAAGCCAAGTTGGACCCTGTACTAGATTTCAGAAAAGGTAAGAAGAAATGAGTCGTGAAATTCTAATCCTAGTGGATTCACTGGCACGTGAAAAATCACTTGATGTCAATATTGTTTATGAGTCGTTAGAAGCTGCTTTAGCTTCTGCGCTACGACGTCAGTTAGACATTGAGGGTGCCGATGTAGTGGTCGAGATTGACCGCACAACAGGTGAGTTCTCTGGTTTCCGCCGTTGGTTGGTCGTGCCCGATGAAGCGGGCCTGCAGGAGCCGGACCGACAAGAAATCTACTCGGATGCTCAGGATATCCAGGCGGGTATTGAGGTTGGTGAGTATATTATTGAGCCTATCCCTTCGGCTGACGTTGGTCGTATTGGTGCGCAGGTTGCGCGTCAGGCGATTATGCAGCGTATCCGCGACGCTGAGCGTGAGCAGATTCTTGATGAGTTTTTACAGCAGGGCGATGAGATATTTTCCGGTACGGTTAAGCGTATGGACCGTGGCGATTTCATTTTAGAGAGTGGTCGTGTTGAGGCTCGCTTACCACGTACTGAGTTACTACCTCGCGAAAATATTCGCAATGGTGACCGTGTGCGTGCTTATATCACTGGTGTTGACCGTGATTCACGCAATCAGCCTGTGACAGTTTCTCGTACTGCTCCTGAATTTGTACGTGCTTTGTTTGAAAATGAAGTGCCTGAGATTGAGCAGGGCTTATTAGAAATTAAGGCAGTATCACGTGAGCCCGGATTACGCTCCAAGATTGCTGTTGTTTCTTACGATAAGCGTTTAGACCCGGTTGGTGCTTGTGTCGGTATGCGTGGTTCGCGTGTTATGGAAGTGCGTAAAGAGATTGGCGATGAGATGATCGATATCGTTTTATGGGACGATGAGCCGGCACAGTTTGTGATCAGCGCATTAGCTCCAGCGGTGGTTGAGTCCATCCTCGTTGATGAGGACAAGCACTCAATGGACGTTGTAGTTGACGAAGACAATCTAGCCAAAGCAATTGGTACACGCGGTCAAAACGTCCGCCTAGCCTCTGAATTGACTGGTTGGCAAATTAACATCCTGACACCTGATCAAAGCCAGGAGCGTCAAGCGATTGAAAATCAGCGCATTTCACAGCTCTTTATTGAGCAGTTGGATATTGATGCTGAGGTTGCCGACATCTTGATTGATGAGGGCTTTAGCAGCGTTGAAGAAATCGCCTATGTCCCAATCGAAGAGTTGATTTCTATCGATGGTTTTGACGAAGAGCTAGTTAATGAGCTTCGTGCTCGTGCTCGTAATGCACTGCTAGTCCAGGCGATTGAAACAGAAGAGAAGCTCGAAGAAGCTTCAGACTTGCGCCAGTTTGACTTATTAACACCGGCCATGATTGCCGATCTGTTTGATAATGATGTTAAAACTCGCGATGATTTAGCTGACTTGGCGACCGACGAGTTAGTGGAATATACCGGTTTGGACCAAGAGGTAGCTGCTGAGTTGATTAGCCAAGCCCGTGCCCACTGGTTTGAAGAAGAGCAAAGCGAGAATGAGACCGAATAGTGTCTTTTCTTTGTTTTGCCGTCAAGCCGTAAACCGGGTTGATTAATTAATTGAAATTTATTGTTGTTGAAAAAAGAGAGCCGAATGACTAAAAATACTGTTGCACAATTCGCCGAAGATTTAAATATGCCTGCCGATACTTTATTGGAGCAGTTGCGCTCTGCTGGAGTGGAGTTGAATTCTGTGGATGATGTTGTGACACCTGCGGCCAAGAAGAAATTGTTGGAGAAACTGCAATCCAGTCACGGTACCGGTTCAGCAGCAAAGAAAATTACTCTAACTCGTCGCCAGACCTCCGAGATCCGTCAGGCTGATGGTAGCCGTGTTCAGGTTGAGGTGCGTAAGCGTCGCAGTATTCCTACTGTGACTGCACAAGAAGCTGCCGAGCAGGTCGCTGCTGAAAATAACGCAGCGAAGCAAAAGGCTGCTGAAGAGCAGGCTGCTAAAGCCGCCGCCGAAGCTAAGCAAGCTGAAGAAAGGGCCCGTCAAGAAGCTGAGGCTAAGGCCAAAGCTGAAGCTGCTGCCGAAGCTGAGCGCAAGGCCGCTGAAGCAGAAAAAGCCAAGCAAGCTGAAGCACAAAAAGTGACGCAGTCCGCTCCGAAATCAGCACAAAAGCAAGCGCCTAAACAAGCTCAGGTAAATAAACCTGCAGCAAAACAAGAGTCAGCCGAAGACAAAAAAGCGGCTGCTCAAGAAGCTGCTAAAAAGATAGCAGCTAAACGTGAAGCTGAAGCTGCTCGTAATGCCGCTCGTCTCAAAGCAGAGCAAGAGGCTCAAGCCATTACTGCGATGTTGAGCAAACCCCGCAAGGTTATTAAGGCAGTTGAAACGCCGGCTGAAGCTCCTGCAGATGCCAAAAAAGGTGTTAAAAAAGACGCTAAAGCCGCTACGCCACGTCGTGCAGGTGATCGTACTGAGAGCAGCTTTACTGATGGTGCTCGCGGTCGCCGTGGTGCTGCCGCAACTGAAGAGCCACGTCGTGGTGTAGCAGCAGCTGCACAAGAGGATGGCTGGCGCGCAGCGGGTGGTCGTAGCACCAAGGGTCGTGGCCGTGGTCGAGGTCGCCAACAACAGCAGGCTCGTCCTGAGCCGGAGTTTATCGCTCGCGAAATCGCTGTACCTGAAACCATCACAGTTGCTGACTTGGCACATAAGATGTCTGTCAAAGCCACTGAAGTGATTAAGCATTTGATGATGCTGGGTCAGATGGTGACGATTAACCAGGTGCTGGATCAGGAAACTGCCATGATTGTGGTTGAGGAATTAGGTCACAAAGCCGTGGTTGCCAAGTTAGATGATCCGGAGACTTTCCTCGAAGAGGGTTACGATTTCAGTGATGAGCCATTTGTCACTCGTCCACCGGTAGTGACAGTTATGGGTCACGTTGACCATGGTAAGACCAGTTTACTTGACTATATCCGCCGTTCTAAAACGGCAACAGGTGAAGCGGGTGGTATTACTCAGCACATTGGTGCGTATCGAGTTCGTACAGAGCATGGTGGCGTCATGGCTTTCCTGGATACTCCCGGTCACGAGGCCTTTACGGCAATGCGTGCGCGTGGTGCTCATGCGACAGACGTGGTTATTTTAGTGGTCGCAGCCGATGACGGCGTGATGCCACAGACGCGTGAAGCGATTAGCCATGCTAAAGCTGCTGAGGTACCGATGGTTGTTGCTATTAACAAGATTGATAAGCCTGAAGCTAATCCCGAGCGTGTGAAGCAGGAGTTGGTTGCTGAGGGTGTGATCCCTGAGGAGTACGGTGGTGATGTACCATTCGTGCCGGTATCGGCTAAAACCGGTCAGGGTATTGATGATTTATTAGAAAACGTACTTTTACAAGCTGAAATTCTTGAGCTGACTGCTCAGGTTGAAATCCCGGCCAAGGGTATCGTTATTGAGGCGCAGTTGGATCGCGGTCGTGGCCCGGTAGCAACCGTTTTAGTTCAGGCCGGTACTTTACGTCGTGGCGACGTGGTGCTTGCAGGTTCAAGCTATGGTCGCGTTCGTGCCATGGTGGATGAAAATAACAAACCGGTAGACGAGGCAGGCCCTTCTTGCCCTGTCGAGATTCAGGGTTTATCTGATGTACCTAACGCCGGCGATGAGGTCGTCGTTGTACTTGATGAGCGTAAGGCACGTGAAATTGCTTTATTCCGTCAAGGCAAGTTCCGTGATGTGAAGTTAGCGCGTCAACAAGCAGCGAAGCTTGAGTCCATGTTTGACAATATTGGAGAGGGATTACAAACCTTAGCTTTAATTGTCAAGACAGACGTTCAGGGTTCACAGGAAGCATTGGTTCAATCACTCATTAAGCTCTCTACAGAAGAGGTTCGTGTTGATGTTGTTTATGCCGGTGTGGGTGGTGTATCTGAGAGTGATGTTAACTTGGCAATTGCTTCTAATGCGGTGATTATTGGCTTTAACGTGCGTGCAGATGTTCAGGCTCGCCGCGTTGCTGAATCTAACGGCATTGATATGCATTTCTATAACGTCATTTATGATGCGATAGATGATGTTAAAGCAGCGATGTCCGGCATGTTGGCACCTGAAAAGCGTGAAGACATCATCGGTATGGTCGAGGTTCGTGAGGTTTACACGATTTCTCGTATCGGTACGGTCGCTGGTTGTATGGTCACCGAAGGTGTCGTACGCCGCGATTCATCTGTACGTCAATTACGTAATAACGTGGTGATTTGGACCGGTGCTTTAGATTCACTGAAGCGCTTCAAAGACGATGCCAAAGAGGTTCGTTCAGGCTTTGATTGTGGTATTACCTTACGCGGTAGTAATGATATCGAAGTCGGTGATCAGTTTGAAGTCTTTGAGATCAAAGAAGTCGCCCGTACACTTTAATTAGAGATAGTGATGAGTCGACATAAGTCTAAGACGAAGCAATCAGGCAGTCGCAATACGCGACTGGCTGAGCAAATCCAAAAGGATTTAGCTATTTTGATTCAACGTGAATTGAGTGCAAGCACGGTGGGTCTGATTACTTTATCTGCTGTTGAGTTAAGTGCTGACTATGCTCATGCCAAGGTGTATTTCACCGTGATCGGGCAGGAGCCCGAGGTGGCTGAGCAAGCGCTTAACGACAAAGCAGGGTATTTGCACTCTTTATTGTTTAAAATGCTGCATATCCATACGGTACCGACCTTGCGTTTTTTCCATGATGATCATCTACTACGCAGCATTGAGATGAGCCGCTTGATTGATCAGGCCATGGGTGTTGAGTCGCCAACAAGTGAAGACGATTCAGACGCATTCGACGATACTAAAATCAAGGGGTAGTCCATGTCAAGAAGACGTCGTGGTGAAGATATCACCGGGGTCTTGTTATTGGACAAACCGCTAGATTTATCCAGTAATCATGCATTGCAGCGCGCTAAGCGCGCTTTTAACGCTAATAAGGCCGGTCACACAGGAACCTTGGATCCATTTGCCACTGGCTTGTTAGTGTGTTGCTTTGGTAGAGCAACTAAAATCTCTACGTTAATGTTAGAAGCTGATAAAAGCTACCGAGCGACTTTAAGTCTGGGTGCTGAAACCGATTCCGGTGATTTGACTGGAGAGGTCGTGCAACGCACGGAGCTTGACGGTATCGATCTGAGTCGTGAGAGAGTATTAGCGACTTTACAGCAATTTTCCGGTGAGATTTCTCAAATCCCGCCCATGCATTCTGCCCTGAAGCGTGATGGTAAGCCTCTCTACGAATACGCCCGAGCGGGCATAGTGCTAGAACGTGAACCGCGCCAAGTGACGATTTACAGTATTGAGTTAGTAAGCTTAGGCGCTGATGAGGTGGTGATAGATGTTGCGTGCTCTAAGGGCACCTATATCCGCACACTGGCTCAAGATATTGGTCGTGCTCTGGGTTGTTATGCCCACTTGACAGCACTGCGCCGTTTAAGTGTGGGTGACTTTTCACTTGATGATGCTGTCAGCTTAGAGCAACTACAAAAGTTGGCGGAAGAAAATCCTGCCAGTTTACAAGAATATTTAATTCCCTTAGAGCAAGTACCCGCCAGATGGGTGCCGAGAAACTTTTAAAATAGGAAAACTTTATGAGCCGAGCGCTTCGTAATATTGCAATTATTGCTCACGTTGACCACGGTAAAACAACGATGGTTGACCAGTTGTTACGCCAATCAGGCACTTTTGAGGCACATGAGGCGGTAGATGATCGTGTGATGGACTCTGGGGATATCGAGAAAGAACGTGGTATTACGATCTTGTCCAAAAACTGTGCGGTTGAGTACGAAGGTACGCATATTAATATTATTGACACACCGGGACACGCCGACTTCGGTGGCGAGGTAGAGCGCGTTCTGTCAATGGTTGACGGTGTTTTGTTATTAGTTGATGCAGTTGAAGGTCCTATGCCACAAACACGTTTTGTGACACAAAAAGCCTTAGCCTTGGGTTTAAAACCGATTGTTGTGATCAACAAGATTGACCGCCCGGGTGCGCGTCCTGATCATGTGATTGATGTGACTTTTGACCTTTTTGACAAACTAGGGGCAACCGATGAGCAGTTGGACTTCCCGATTGTTTACGCCTCAGGTTTATCTGGTTATGCCGGTTTAGATTCTGATGTTCGTGAGGGTACTTTAGCGCCACTATTTGAAACTATTTTGGAACATGTGCCGGTTCGTGATGAGAAAGCTGATGAGCCGTTGCAATTGCAAATCACTTCTTTAGACTATAACAGTTACGTCGGTATTATCGGTATTGGTCGCGTTAACCGCGGTACCATCAAGCCAGGTCAACGTGTGGTTGTCAAGTTTGGTCCAGATAGCAAGCCTATTAGTGCTGGTGTTAACCAAGTGCTCAAGTTCCAGGGTTTAGAGCGTGTCCAGGTCGATAAAGCAGAGGCTGGCGATATTGTACTGATTAACGGTATTGATGAGATTGGAATTGGTTGTACTATCTGTGATGTTGAAGCTCAAGAAGCTTTACCAATGCTTAAAATTGATGAGCCGACATTAACCATGAACTTCATGGTGAACTCATCGCCATTAGCCGGTCGTGAGGGCAAGTTCGTCACTAGCCGTCAAATTCGTGATCGTTTATACCGTGAAACTAAGTCAAATGTGGCGTTACGCGTTAAAGATACTGACGATGAAACAGTGTTCGAGGTGGCCGGTCGTGGTGAGTTGCATTTAACGATTTTATTGGAAAATATGCGCCGTGAGGGTTATGAGGTTGCAGTTTCTCGTCCACGCGTAGTATATCGTCAAATTGACGGTGTGCGTTGCGAACCGATGGAATTGGTAACAATTGACTTGGATGACAATGACCAAGGCACCATCATGGAAGAGATGGGTCGCCGTAAGGGTGAGTTATTAAATATGGAGTCTGATGGGCGTGGCCGTACTCGTCTTGAGTATCGTATTCCAGCACGTGGCTTGATTGGTTTCTCTACTGATTTCTTGTCCTTAACTCACGGTACCGGTTTGCTGAGCCATATTTTTGATTCCTATGCGCCTGTCAAAGAGGGTAATATTGGTGAGCGTCGTAATGGTGTATTAATCAGTCAAAACCAGGGTGATGCAGTCGCTTTTGCACTTTGGAACTTGCAAGACCGTGGTCGCATGTTTGTGTCGCCGGGTGATGCCCTCTATGAAGGTATGATTGTTGGTATTCATAGCCGTGATAACGACCTGGTGGTTAATCCGGTTCGTACCAAGCAACTGACGAACGTTCGTGCATCAGGTACGGATGAGGCGATTCGTTTAGTGCCACCGATTCAATTGACTTTAGAGTACGCTGTCAACTTTATCGATGATGATGAATTAGTTGAGGTGACTCCGAAGATGATTCGTCTACGTAAGCGTCATTTATTGGAGCATGAGCGTAAGCGTGCTTCGCGCGAAAATCAGAGTGAGTAATTAATCTTCACTTTTCGCTTTAACGAGCATTGAGATTTTTAAAATAACGCGATATCAGCTGACTATTCTAAAAATCTCGTGACGGCCTTAGTGATACAATCATTAAGGTCGTTTTTATTTGGTGGTCCAGCGATGGCTGTTATTATCCGCTTTATTTTTATCTTTTTAATTGCTTTTTGGGTGTTACGTTTCTTTAGTAGCACTGTCGATTATTATTGGCGACATACCATTGGGGCTTTTTTTAATTGGTTGGGTGTCAATGGTGATTTGATGATGAAAATTATCATTGGCTTAAGCATAGCAGTAACCATCTTATTTGCTATCTATAAGTGGTATTAATTTAGTAGGTTTCTTATGTCAGAAAAAAAACAATCTCCATTGACATTATTTGTAGCAACTGGTTTGATGCTTTTTGCCTTATTCTTTGGTGCGGGTAACCTGATTTTCCCTGCTCATATGGGTCAGCAAGCGGGTGAGAATTATATTCAAGCAGTGCTTGGATTTATTTTTACCGGGGCCGGCTTGCCATTGCTTGGTATCTTAGCCATGGCCTATACCGGCGCCCGTGATGTGCAACACTTGGCCTCACGTGTTACGCCTTTATTTGGAGTGTTTTTTGCGGTCGCTTTGTACCTCTCAATTGGTCCTTTATTTGCCTTGCCACGTACCGGTACCGTGGCCTTTGAGGTAGGGGTCAAGCCTTTTTTAGGCGCTGGGGTTTCTGAATCATTGGTGTTATTACTATTTAGTATTGTATTTTTTGCACTGGCTTATTTTTTAGCGATGAATCCGGGCAAATTGATTGATCGCATCGGCAAGATATTAACGCCTGCGCTTTTACTCGGTATTGCTATCTTAGGTTTAAAAACCATATTAGATCCGATGGGTGGTCTGACTGAACCGCAAGCTAATTTTCTAACTCATCCCTTTGCTGAAGGTTTTTTAGCCGGCTATCAAACCATGGATGCCTTAGCTTCCCTAGTCTTTGCCATTATTGTGATTGCTTCGCTGCAAGCTGCGGGTATTAGTAATAATCAGCAGCTCATGCGCATGACGATGGGTGCTGGTTTCTTGGCGGCATTGTGTCTGGCTTTAGTCTATGGTCTAGTGGCTTATATGGGTGCCAGTAGTGTGGAAGTGACCGGTTGGTTAGACAATGGTGCTCTCGTTTTATCGCAAATAGCCAATCATTATTGGGGCACGCTCGGTAATTTACTCCTGATGGTCATTATTTTCCTGGCGTGCTTAACCACAGCTGTTGGGTTAATTGCAGCTTGTGCTGAGTATTTCGCTCGTTTAATTCCAAAGGTTTCTTACAACAGTTTTGCGATTATTTTTACTGTTATTTCTTGCGGACTCGCCAATAAGGGCTTAAGCGGTATTATTAGTTTTTCTGTACCAGTGCTGATGCTCTTATATCCATTGACTGTTGTCCTTATCTTGCTTGTTTTTGCAAATTCCTTATTCAAGGGACGTCATGTAGTCTATCTCTGCACCATGGCGACGACCTTTGTGGTTGGTCTATTGGATGCCTGGGAAGCAAGTTTTGGCTTGTCGCAGGGCACTAAAGCGCTGTTAACAAATTATTTGCCATGGTATGGCATGGGCTTAGGCTGGATTGTACCTGCGCTGATTGGTTTTGTGGTGGGCTTATTGTTGGTTGCTTTAGGTGCAAAAAAGAAAGTGGCCTAAGTTTTAGGGTATGCTGCTTAATTCCCTTAATACTGTCAATTTATGAGTCATCCTAAAACTGATTACCGACCTTTCGGAAAACCTGAATGGGCCTTGATGCTTATTACGGTTTTCTGGGGTGGGACTTTTCTTATTGTCCAGTTAGCACTAGAGGCGAGTGAACCTTTCTTTTTTGTCGGTTTACGCTTTGCCTGTGCAGCCTTAGCCATTGGCTTGTGTTCTTGGCGTGTCCTTAAGGGAGTCACACGACAGGAATTAAAAGCCGGTGGCTTAATTGGTGTTTGCATTTTTCTTGGTTATAGCTTGCAAACGGTTGGTTTACAGACCATTCCAAGTAGCAAGTCAGCCTTTATCACAGCGCTCTATGTGCCCTTAGTTCCTTTATTGCAATGGCTCTTTTTAAAGCGCCGTCCAACGCACATGAATTTTTTAGGGATAGTCTTGGCTTTTGCTGGGCTTGCCTTATTAGCCGGTCCTGACGGGATTGCCGGTTCAGCCATTGGTAAGGGTGAGCTATATACCGCCTTGGGAGCTTTAGCGATCGCTGCAGAAATTATCCTCATCAGTCGCTATGCAGGTAAATTGAATTTGTTGCGTGTAACAATTATTCAGTTAATCGTGACTTCTATAATTGCCTTTGCAGTATCCGGTGGAGTAGGTGAGTCAGTGCCTGAGTTCTCCTGGTATCTTGCCGGTATTGTGCTCTTGATGGGGTTGGCGAGTGCGGTGATACAGACCACAATGAATTGGGCCCAAAAGCATGTTTCTGCTACTCGGGCCACCTTGATTTATGCCGGTGAACCTGTTTGGGGCGGGGTGATTGGTAGATTGTACGGTGAGCGTTTGCCGGCTTTGGCATTTGTTGGAGCAGCTTTGATCGTGTTGGGGGTGATTGTTAGTGAGGTTCGGTTTAAAAAACCAAAGCGTTTGAAAAAACATCGATAATTTCATGTTAAAAGGTCACAGCTTAATCAATAAGTTGTGACCTTTTTAGATAGAGGCTATTTTTCTGAGTAATTAGCCCAAGGTACCGCCACCTTAACCTCGCCATTTTGAGCAAAATGAACAAAGTTTTCAATGGCTAAATCACGCATAGCACCGCGAGTTTCGATGGTAGCACTGGCAATATGCGGGCAAAGTGTGACATTGTCCAGTTCAAATAAGGCCTCAGGCACATGGGGCTCGTTGACAAAGACATCCAATCCGGCACCGGCAATGCTTCTGCTCTGTAAAGCGCTAACAAGAGCCTCTTCATCTACCACCACACCACGGGCAATATTAATTAAATAGCCTTCGGGACCCAGTGCTTCCAATACTTCTTGATTGATTAATTTAGCGTTGTCAGGACCGCCAGGGGTAGCCACAACGAGGAAGTCAGATTGTTTGGCGAGCTCGATAAGAGAATCAACGTAGCGATAAGGTACGTCCGTGCGCGGGTTACGGTTATGGTATAGAATCTCCATGCGGAAACCCTTGGCGCGTTCGGCAATCTCAATGCCAATTCGGCCTAAACCAACAATGCCCAAGCGTTTACCGCTTACTTGCACACCTAAAGGAAAGATGCCCTCAGTGACCCATCGACCCGCGCGGACATAACGGTCAGAGGCGCTGACCTGACGCGCACAATCTAGTAGGAGTGCAAAGGCTAGGTCGGCAACGCAGTCATTTAGTACATCAGGGGTATAGCCAAGGCGAATTTTGCGACTGGTGATATAGGCTTCATCATAGGGATCAAAACCGACGCCAAAGCTGCTAATCACTTTTAGATTTGGCAGGGCGTCAAGAAACTCTATACTGACATTACGAGTGGCCGATCCAAATAAAGCCTCAACTCGGTTTAGTGTTTCTTGAGGTAAAGCCAAGCCTTCGTCCTGGTTTTTGATGGTGATAACTTCATAGTAGGGACTGAGGGATTTAATGTCATGCTCAGTAGTGTTAAGTAAACTTAGTAATACAGGCTTCATAGTAATAAATTCTTGTCCTGGTTATTTGATTGTAAATTTAAGAAATTTAGCGGCGGTACGTACCGTATAATTTATTAGATATAAGCTCACAAAGGGTAGGCCCATACGATACCAGTCGGGGTAATCACTGAGTAGCCAAGTCTGTTCGTGCTGTAGCTTAGAGTGCCAATCTTCAATTTGCTTTTCGTCATCTAGTCCAAACTTGAAGGTAGCGTCAGTCCTGTTAACCCCTTCATGGAGAAAGGTGTTTTGGCTCATCCAATAATTAAACATATCAAAGTGAAGCTCAGCACCACTAAATCGCTCAGCAAGTTGCTCCATAAATAGACGGTTATCCGCCTCTATAAAGTACATCAAAACACCCTCAATCAAAAAGATAAACTCACCCTTTGGATGGTTTTGTAATAACTCATCTTTCCAATCGCTATCAAGTAGACATCCTGTGATGTGGTGTTCATTTGTGCAAGGAGACAGCAGTTGCTCCCGGAGCTCAATGACACATGGTATGTCCATTTGATAAAAAATGGCTTTATCTGAAGCTTCTCCTAATCTCTGCTTGCGTGTGTCCAGTCCGCAGCCAACAATAACGACAATTGGGTTGTCGTGGGAGTTAATAAAGTCGCTGGTGACTTCATCAAAGTGTATGGATCGCAGCGCAATACTGGCGGAGGTCGCCGGAATATTATCGAAGATGGAAAAATCGTAGTCGATTTGCTCGACAAGTTGTGCGGCAAATTCGTCATGAATAATCGGGCTGTACTTTTGCGATTCAATAGAGCGCGCATAAAGTGTTAATAGTAGGGTATCTGCGGTGCAATCGCGCAGACAGGGCTTTATCTTTTTCAATGTCTCAACTCCTTAGAAACATAGCGGATAACTATGTAGTCTGATTTACCTTGCTGTCTGTGTAGCTTGATTGTTATTTTTAAGGAGAATATTTAAGATTTATAAATTTTAAAAAAGTAGCGATGAATTAATTGCTACTGTGTATCATTTTAACTTAATCTTAAAGAAAATCTTGTACTAATTTTTAATATTATCGACTAAGTTTGTGACAATTAATGACAGATAGAAATGAGTTTGATACTGATTAAGGTTTTTTAAGCCTTCTTATTAATTGTTTATAATTAATTTAAAATTTTAATTAATTTAATTCAAGGTCTAAATTTTATGTCGACAAAAATTAGGGTAGATAAGGGTGAGCGTAGTAAGGCCGCTAATTCAACATCTTTTATCAGCATTTTGATCAATGGTTTGTTGGCAGCTTTGCAAATTGTTTTTGGTCTTATCACACAGTCTTATTCTTTGATTGCAGATGCGGTTCATACCTTGTCTGATTTGTTGTCAGATTTCGTGGTGTTGATTGCTAATCGTTTTGCTAAAGAAAAAGCCGATGCAGGTCATCCATATGGGCATTTTCGTTTTGAGACGATTGCTGTTTTAATCATTGCAGTGCTTTTAATTGTGGTTGGTTTGGAGATTATCACAACCAGCGTGGGACGTATTCAAAATCCTGCCACAATGGAGGTCAATGCAGGTCTGGCTTTTTTCATTGCCTTAATTGCCATTTTAGCCAAGGAGTTGCTGTATCGATATATGGCCAAGGTAGCTAAGCGTGTAGACTCAACCATTATTATGGCTAACGCACTTCATGCGCGCTCGGATGCCATTTCTTCTTTAGTCGTAGCGGTCGGTTTGGCAGCGCACTTTTTTGGGCTTAGTTATGCTGATTTAGTGGCTTCAATGATCGTCGGGGCAATGATTGCTTATATGGGGGTGAAAATGGCTTGGAATTCTTTGATGGATTTAGCCGATCGCTCAGTTGATAAAGTCACGCTTGATAGCATTACCAATGCAATTCGTGATACGCCGGGTTTAGTTGATTTTCATGATCTGAAAACGCGCAAAACCGGCGATTTTATTTTGGTAGAGTTACATTTAGACTTGCCGGCCAGAATGACAATTGCTGAGGGGCACGACATAGCTGATGAGATAGAGCGACGCATTAAAGACGCTGTGCCATTGGTCAATTATGTGATGACGCACTTTGATCCGATTGCTGAGAAGTAAAAGGGGAGAGTGTATTTAAGTTAACCGAATTGTTAGACGTTATGGTATAGTTTTAGCAAAAGTTTTTTAGAAATAATTGATAATCATTAGGGCCTATCCAATATTTAGGGTAAGGCTTTTTTGTTGATACTCTTATTATTGATTGTAGTTTAGACATGATACGGAATAGCACGGAAGCCTTAATTAAAGAAATTCTTGTCTCTCATTTATTGGACATTGAGAAGCATGACCCTGTGTTTATTTATGAAATGAATATCGCTAGATTTACCTGTCGAGCTGATGTGGTAGTAGCAAATGGTCATCTTTCTGTTTATGAAATAAAAAGTGCAGCTGATAATTTAGATAGACTTCCTAAGCAATTGGAAATTTATAAACAGCATTTTGAAAAAGTGGTTGTGGTGTGTGCACCAGAGCATTTTTCCGGTGTTCAGGCGTTAGTTGGTCCAGAAGTTGGTATTTGGATTATAGATGCTGATGGTAAGCTAAAAAAACACAAAAGAGGGCGACTTGCTCTAGTGTCAAAAGAAAAATGGTTAAGTTTTTTGCCCGTTGATATATTGCGAACTCTTTTAAGAAATCATGAGCTTCGCTGTACAGGCGATAGAAATACTTTGCTTAACTTGGCACTTGATAAACTCAGTGAGAAGAGTATACGTGAATATGTTTTAGACTTTATGAAGGTAAGACATTTGCGTATTGATAAGATTAAGCATGCTCAAGAAGAAAGCAGAAAGGCTAGAAGAGAATTTGAAGAAAAGATAAATAAATCTTCGGAGTGGCTTCAGGATTATTCTGATATTGAAGTACTTAAAGCCATTCCTAGAAAAGTAAACTAATTAAAGCCATTCATCCAGATCTGATCCATCAGAATTGTCAGTGAAGTTTTCAGAAGTAGCACTGTGGTATTCAATTTGTTTTGTTATGTGTATGTTGGTGCGAACTGAAATCCAGCTTGCTGCGCCTTTTGAAAAAACGTTGCCTTGTGATGCTTCTAATATTTTTTCTTCTCCCCAACATGAAGGATTTGCTATCTCCGGAAACTTGGAAAGCATACTTTCTGCGCAAGCCTCGTAGGATTTTGTGGAATCATCATAATTCCTTCTCTCAAAGTACCATGTGGTTTCTGTTGGATAATCAATTCTTGGCACTGGTATCCGAACACTTGGGTCATATACCACGGAGTGAATAGAACCATGGTCACCATAAATTGCTACCTCTTCTCCACCTATCTTATTAAATAGGTCTAACTCCAAGATATTTATAATTCCATCTTCTTTTTCCTGACTAGAGCTATAGTCTATGACTGATGAGGGGAAACTGGTCGATAAAACGCTGATCCCTACACTAGGAAATTCTCTTCTTAAAGAGTTAATAGTTGATATTGTTGCTGCAACATAAGCAACCATTGAGTCTCTAATGTATTGACAGTCTATTACAACTAATGCATTAGCTATATCATTCATTGCGCTTAAGGCATATATTACTTGCTCAGTATCTTGGCTAAAATCTTTAATTCTAAAAACAATTTTTCTGTTTTCAGATTCGAATAATAGTGCTTGTTGGATGAAGTCTCTTCGAGAAGTTGAGAATTGAACGACTGGAATGATGTTTTCATACTCTAAGACAGTTTTTCGCCAATTTTTGAAGGCGTTTGAGTGATCCTTCATCTCCTGCATTAATGCATTGTTGCTATATGCCGGAGTAGTTGTAAGATCAGCAATGAAAGGGAGAGAATCAAATGCTTCATTACTTTTTTCAATCGAACGCTCAACGCCCTTTGAACGCGGCCATTCGCCGAGTGTAAGTATGGGTAGAATTTTTTCTTTGGCAGAGAAAGCTAAGTGTTTTAAACCAGATAGTTCAGCTTGTCTAGTTCTGAGGGTAGGGTAGTATTTATAATCTAAAAAATCAAGTTCCATATCTATTCCTTGGTGCTATCTGTACGAGGGGTAGGGAGTTGTCTAAAATTTGTTGAAGCTAGAAAGTTTGCTGTATTAGTAATGGCATCAATTTTTTCTCTGGAGTCTTCTCTCAAAACTTCTAACTTTTCTTTGTAATGCCTTTCTAAAATTTCGATTTTATCGTTATGGGACTTTTCTTGGTTTTCTAGTTTGTTTTCATACTCTGCGATTTGCACGGTACTTGAGCCTATTTTTATACTGTCTTTTCTGTTCAAATAGCTAAGTTGAAAAATGACTATCAGATATCCAAAAGCGAGTACCCAGCCTGTGATTGCCCAAGGATTTAACCCCCATTCAGCTCGATAAGTAAGAAGGGCGACAATAATGGAGGCAGCGCTCAAGATGCCATAGATGTGTGTCCAGTTATTATTCAAATTACCTTTCCTTTGTTGGATAGAGTTTAGTAGGATCGAGAGTACGGATATCTAAAGGCGCCGCTTTATTGAGCATGCTAAGAATGCGTTAATGATAGTCCAATAACCTCTATGGCTTGAGTTCTATTCTATCGTA
>LSQX01177168.1_pt1 | contig 20155 bp, 21 predicted proteins | sample 654561 | NCBI WGS metagenome assembly LSQX01 (sample SAMN04489861, study PRJNA283612) | anaerobic digester metagenome | isolation source: 4 biogas reactors fed with cattle manure at either 37C or 55C with and... | place: Denmark: Kongens Lyngby | collected 2014
TGTGACCAGTTACTTGACGCTTACCAAGTGCATATGATGCGATTGTAACTGAAGTAGGAGCATTGGTTGAAGCAGATTATACTGGGGACAGCTGGGAATTGTATGAAGCAGCGATAGCTGATTGTGATTTAACTCTGGAAGCTAAAGACGGTCAGGCAGCTCTTGACGCAGAAGTAATCGCAATACAAGAAGCCCTTGAATTATTAACAGAAGTAATCTACTCAAACTATGAATTAACCATTACTGGTCCTGAAACAGCAGAGCCAGAAGATGTGCTTCTATTTAATGTAACCGCAAAAGGTGATAACACAGGTAAAGTCTTAATGGAGCTTATGACCTAGAAACCCTGGAAGCATACTTTACTGATATCGTAGAGACCAGAATTGCCACTCAGGAATCAACAAATCTAGCTAATGCAGATGAAGTTGAAGATATTGAGTTCTTAACTATTTTGGTTGATCGCTTCGAAGCTGCAAAGTATGGTTATCATTCCAGGATAGCCGTTTCCGAGAAGCTGGCTGAAGTAGAAAATTTAGTAACTAGATTTAATGGATTAAATGAAGACCAGAAAGCTGCGGTATTGACAGCATTTAGTGCAGATACATCCGGCAGATCAGCAGAAGCTCTGGCAGCCTTTGATGCAGCACTGAAGACAGTTGTAGATCAAAGTTAAGAAGGTATTTAAGAGGTTGCTGAACAGCTGAGAGTAGAAAATGACTTGCGGGGGCCTTTTTCTCTGCAATCCTTACGAGCAAACATAAGCGTAAAACCAGCCGGCACCTTGACAATAAACCGAAGGTGCCGGCTGGAATCAATAAATCATGTGGTATTCAATACAAATCGGGTTCATCGGTTTCGAGCAAATCGCAAAGTGCGTTATTCAACAGAATCCTGAAATCATCGTCCGGGATATGGCGGTTTTCGTTATGCTTCCGGATCTCCGAGGTTAGGAGCGTTTTAAATATTCATACGCTTACATGTCATTGACAGAGGTCTGCGGCCTATTGTTGGCACAGGGAATAAAATAATCAAATCGACGCGTTCCGAATGGCATGCACGGCTATTTTAACATAATTGAGCAGTAAGAGGTCAGTCAAAAAGAGGCGTGCTGAAATAGCGTTCGGCAGTGTCGGGTAAAACCGTCACGACCGTTTTTCCTTTTCCCAGCTTTTTTGCCAGCTTCAACGCCGCCGCTACATTTGTTCCGCTGGAAATGCCGCACATCAGGCCTTCATATCTGGCCAGATCCTTAGCGGTGCTTATCGCCTCTTCGTCGGTAACGATATAAACCTCGTCATAAATCGAGGTGTTCAGGTTTTCCGGAATCAGGCCGTCTCCAATGCCCATCTGAAGATGTGTGCCGATTGTCCCGCCGGCAAGGATAGCGGCGTTCTCCGGCTCCACTGCCCATATGACAATGCCGGGATTTTGTGCCCTCAGCACCTCGCCGATGCCGGAAATGGTTCCGCCGGTGCCGACGCCGGAGCAAAAGCCGTGTATCGGACCCGCTACCTGCTCCATGATTTCCAGCGCGGTATGATGCTTATGGACCATGGGATTTGCGGGGTTTTCAAACTGCTGCGGGATATAGACGCGTTCATTTTCCTCAGCCAGTTTCAGCGCCGTATTCAAACACTCTTCGATGCAGGTTCCGATGTTGCCCGCGTCATGCACCAGCATGACCTTGGCTCCGTAATGCTCAACCAGCTTTTTGCGTTCCGCGCTGACGGAGTCGGGCATGATGATGATCGTTTCGTAGCCTTTGACCGCGCCGATGAGTGCAAGGCCGATGCCCTGATTCCCGCTGGTCGGTTCCACAATGATCGAGTCCGGCTTGAGCTTTCCCGTTTCCTCGGCAACTTTTATCATGTTGAAAGCGGTTCTGGTTTTTATGGAGCCGCCGACATTGAGACCTTCGTATTTCACGAGCACCTGTGCGCTATCACAATCGGTGAGCCTGTTTAACCGAATCATCGGTGTATGTCCGATTGCCTCCAGAACATTTGAATAAATCATGATGACAACCTGTTTCTCCGGCGAATATTTACCGTTGATGTTGCGCCCCTCGCCGCCTATCGCCGGATAAGCAGCGTTATTTTAGTTTTTTCTTTGTAAAGAGCGCCCTGTCCGGATATGTCAAGCGACTTACAATATAATGCATTGTATTTATCCGCATCGGCATATGTTCATTCTAGCCCTATAAGCAATTAGCTGCCCGAAAACCGGAGGATGACGATTGCCTTTCCCCCGGTTTACCCAATTGCGTATAAATCAGGATGCCGGGTTCCGGACAGCCGATTGTTCATTTTCATTGATAATCAGCTTGCGCGGGCACTTTGCAACACAGTTGCCGCAGTTTTGACATTTATCGTAATCGATAACCGCGAGATTGTCTTTCATGAGAATGGCGTCATGGGGACAGTTCTTTGCGCAGATTCCACAGCCTATACAGCCGGCGTCACATATTTTGCGAACGACTGCGCCCCTATCATGGTTTGAACAGGGGATTTTAACATCGGCCAATAGCGGCACCATCGTTATGATGTCTTTCGGACAGGCCGCTACGCATTTAAAGCAGCCCTTGCAAACGTCCCTGTCAACCTTTGCAACGCCGTCAACCAGCGACATGGCGCCGAAGGAGCAGGCCTTTACACAGGTGCCGAACCCCAGACACCCCTCAGAGCAGGTTAAAGGCCCCCCGGCGGTAGTGTTCATGGCTGTCAGACAGTCCTGTATGCCCGAATACGTATATTTTCGTTTCGCCCTGCCGCCGCCGCTGCAGCGGACAAAAGCGACCATTTCCTTGACGTCCTCAGCTTCTATGCCCAAAATGTCGGCGATTTTCGCCGCTGTTTCATCTCCGCCGGGCAGGCATTTATTTGTCGGAGCGCCGTTGAGGATTGCGGTGGCATATCCGGCGCAGCCCGCGCTGCCGCAGCCGCCGCAATTTGCACCGGGCAGCGCGTCGCAAATCGCCTCATGCCTCGGATCGACTTCAACGGTGAAAACCCTGGATGCGAAAGCCAGAACAAGCCCGAAAACAGCCCCGAGCGCACCCAGTACGCCCACAGCATACCATACTGTTGTTAGATTACCCATTATCCATACCTCTGTTTACCAGATTTTCAGGCCGGAAAAGCCCATAAAAGCGAGTGAGAGCAGACCGGCTGAGATCAAAGCGATAGGAAATCCCTCGAAAGCTTCCGGATAATCAGCTGTGCTGTCAAGCCGTTCTCTTATGCTGGAAAACAGCAGAATCGCCACGGTAAAGCCAATGCCGCCGGTTATGCCGTAAATGACGCTTTCGATGAAATTGTATTTTCCCTGCGTGTTGAGCAAGGCCACGCCGAGAACGGCGCAGTTTGTCGTTATCAGCGGAAGGTAAATACCCAAAGCCTGATATAAAGACGGGACCATCTTCTGAAGAAACATCTCTACGAACTGAACGAGCGCGGCTATGACCAGAATATAGGCCACCGTCTGCATGAATTCAAGCTGCAATGGCACCAGTAAAAACGCGTTGACGAGATAGCAGAACATGGACGCGACGCCCATGACGAAGATTACGGCAAGCCCCATGCCGAGCGCGGTATCCATTTTCTTGGAAACACCCATGAAAGGGCATATGCCGAGGAATTTAACGAGAATAAAGTTCTCGACAAGGATAGCGCCCAAAGCGATCGAAATCAAACCCGTGATGCTCATTTGGAAACCTCCTTATCGGAATTTTTGGTTTTTTGACGTTTAAGCGCCCATTGCATGGCGGCGATCAGGCAGCCGAGCGTGATGAAGCCGCCGAACGGCAAAACAATCAAAAGCGCCGTATACTCGGAAGGTATGATTCGGATACCTTCGCCCGCCCGACCTAAAATTCCCGCTCCGAATGTCCCGTTTCCGAAAAACTCACGCAAAATACACATCACGACCAAAACGACCGTATAGCCGATTCCCTGTGCGACACCGTCAACAGCGGATGCCAATACGCCGTTTTTATACGAAAAAGCTTCCGCCCGTCCCAGAATGATGCAGTTAACGACAATCAGCGGGATAAAAACGCCGAGAGATTCGGACAGATCGGGCAGAAATGCCTGGATCAGCAGGTCCACCATCGTAACAAAGCCGGCGATCACGACAACAAAAGCCGCGATACGAATCTTAGACGGGATAATTTTCCTGAGCATGGATATAACGATATTGGAGCAGGTCAATATGATTAAAACCGAGATACCCATTCCGACGCCGTTAAACAGCGATGTCGTTATCGCAAGAACCGAACACATGCCCAAAAGCTGAACCAGAACGGGGTTCTGCGCAATGAGGCCGTCCCGAAATTGTTTCTTTATACTCATTTTCGACCTCCTGCTTCCATTGCCGCTTCAACCGCGGAATTGACGCCGTTTGTGACCGCGCGGGATGTGACCGTCGCGCCGGTAAGCGCCTGTATCGTTCCGCCGTCCTTATTGACGGCAAGCCCGGCGCCCTGTGCGATAAACTGGTTTTTAAACTCGTCTTTGTTGGCATTGGTGCCAAGACCGGAGGTTTCCGTCATGCTGATGATGGAAATACCGGTAACAAGATAGTTTTTATCCACGCCGACGACCATTTCAATCGCACCGCCGAAACCGGAGGGACTGACGCCGACGACCCAGCCTGTCTGTTCGCCGCCGCTCATCGCGCTGGATAGGCTTTGCACCGTAATATCTTTACCGGTATAGGTTTCCGTGACATATTCGTCGGCGGGCATCACAATGAACATGGCCTCCGTGGTCTTTTTCGCCTTGCTTTCGGCAATGGGGCCCTCGGTAATGTAATTGACAAGGCCGAGCAGCAAAGAGGTGATGACGGATATGGCGAATAAAATAAAAACAAGTTTTGACATACCGCTGTTCTTTTTTGCCGCAGTCTCATTCATTTCGCGTCCGCCTCCTTCGCTTTCTTGATTCCGCCGCTTTTTTCGCCGAAACGCTTCGGAAAAGAAACCTTGTCAATCAGCCAGACGCAGGCGTTCATAATCAAAATGGAATAAGAGACGGATTCCGGATAAGCCCCGAAATACCGGATAAATACCGTTAACAGGCCGCAGCCGACGCCGAAAATAATCTGGCCTTTTATCGTAACGGGGGAGGTAGAGTAGTCTGTAGCCATGAAGATGGCCCCGAGCATGAGTCCGCCGCTCAAAAGGTTCCAGAGCATCCACTGAAGGTTGTCGTTCCCTCTCGGGAAAACATAAGTAACGACGGCCACAGACAAAAGAAAGCTCAGGGGAATAATGGGCGTAATCACTCTTCTCGCCAGCAGATACAAGCCGCCGACAATCAGCGCGAATGCGGAGATTTCGCCCATCGAGCCGCCGACCTGGCCGAAAAAGCTCTGCATCAAAGTAAGGTTTTCGGGCAGGCTTGCCACATGCAGCGACCCCATCGGCGTCGCGGTGGTAACGGCGTCTGCCATATTAAGCGTAAAAAACGAATCGTAACTGAGCGGAGATACCCACGTGGACATCACGACAGGCCAGGAAAACAAAAACGCGCGCCCGGCCAGCGCCGGGTTCATGAAGTTTTTACCGATTCCGCCGAAAAGTTGCTTTACGATTATGATAGAGAAAAAAGCGCCGGTCACCGCAATCCATAAGGGCGTGGATACGGGCAGGCAGCAGGCAAGGAGAATACCGGTTACAACAGCGGACAGATCTCCGATGTCATTTGTTTTTTTCAGCAGCTTTCTGTATCCCCATTCAAAAAAGACACAGGCAGCACAAGTTACAGCCGTTAATATAAGCGCACGGATGCCAAACATATAGGTAGCAACGGCGAGAGCCGGCAGTAAAGCGATGATGACATCCAGCATGATGGATTTTGTATCTTCAAGGAAACGTATATGCGGAGATGAGGATACGGTCAGGTTGAGTTCCTTATCCAAGACGGTCATTCCTTTCTGTTCCGTTAACATAGCGTATGATCAAGACTGCTTTGTTCTGTCTGCCTTGAATTTATTCAGCTTGACCTTTGCGGTCCTGAAAGACGAAACGAGGTGCAGCCTTCCGGGGCAGACATAGGCACAAGATCCGCACTCCATGCAGTCTGTGAGATTCAGCTTGTCCAGCATTTGCATGTCGTCATTTTGCTCGCTTATATACATGTAGACAGGCAGAAGATGCATCGGACAAACGTTAACGCATCTGCCGCAGCGGATGCATTTCGGATCCTTTACGCTTTTTTCGGATTCGTCGCCCATAGCCAGAATCGCATTGGTGGCCTTTATTACCGGAACGGATATATCAAAAAGCGCGACGCCCATCATCGGGCCGCCCATTAAAACCTTTAACGGTGTTCCATTGAAGCCGCCGGCCGCCTCTATCAAATCGGAAACCGGCGTGCCCACCCGGACGCGCAGGTTTTTCGGGTCGGCAATGGCCGGTCCCGATACCGTGACAATCCTGTCGATAGCCGGAATGCCCTGCTCGACGGCCCGGTGTACAGACCATGCGGTATAGACGTTAAACACCGCGCAGCCTATATCGGCCGGCAGCCCGCCCGGTGGGACCAGGCGTCCGGTAACGGCCTGAATCAGCTGCTTTTCAGCGCCCTGCGGATACCGCGTTTTCAAAACTCTGATTTCGATATCCTTTTCCTGGCCGATTTTTTTCTTGAGAAGGGCAATTGCGTTTTTCTTGTTGGCTTCAATCGCCAGAATAGCTTTGTTAAGCTCCATGGCCGCTGTAAGGTATCGGATACCGGATAAAACCTCGTCGGGGCTCTCCAGCATGATCCGGTGATCCGCCGTGATAAACGGTTCGCATTCCGCGCCGTTGATGATGAGCGTATCCGCCTTGCCGATGCCGCTGCTAATCTTAAAGTGTGTCGGAAAAGCGGCGCCGCCCATTCCGACAATACCTGCCTCACGGATTATGTCCGCCAGTGCTTTCGGGTCCCGGGCAGCTTTATCCGTTTGCGCGTCGCTGTTAGGCTCAGTTGCGTCCTTCCCGTCGTTGAGGATGACAACGGACATAACCTGTTTGCCGTTGGGGTGCAGTCTCGGTTCGACGGCAGCAACCACACCGGATACGCTCGAATGGATGGGGGCTGATATCGCACCTTTTGCTTCGCCTATTTTCTGCCCGAGAAAAACCGTGTCGCCGGGCTTGACCAGCGGTTCGCACGGTGTTCCGACATGCAGTGACATCGGAATCACAACCTGCTCCGGAGCGGGTAAATTTTCGATTTCGGAATGCTCCGACATCTTTTTGCCGTCGTCGGGATGAATTCCACCAAAAAAAGAACCGGACAAATAATCCACCTCTCAGAGATTTACTGCGCTTGATTTTATCTATGCCAATAAAGAATACCACAGATAATTAATATAAGTCTATATGATAAATAATGAAATTTCAAATATCTGCGTCCTAAAATTGATCTTTACATACAAGCGTAAAATTGTTACAATAAAGCGGACATCGCGTCCCGGGAATTGGAAAGCAATGCCTGAAGGGGCATGATCGGAGTATACAATGGTACAGGGAAATGAGAAAAGAAGGCTCGTGATTCTTGCGATCATCGTTGTGATTGTCGGAGGCGGAATGCTTTTATGGGGACAATACAACACAGCCGTTCAGATTTTTGATATCGGCGTCAGGCGAGTCCAGGTTGCCGATTTACTCTCAGCTGACGAAGCATGGGCCAAATCCGAAGAAGAAGCCGTAATCTACGAGGCGGTAAAAGAAGCCGGAAGAGTTTGGCGGTCGGAGGCGGAGGCAGACGTAAAAAGAGGCGTTTTTACCGCTTCAACCGCATCGGAACAATATGGAAAAGCGGAAATACAAGAGCTTTCGTATGACTATTATGTTAACGGCTCAGATAAAACAGTTATTTTACTGCACGCCTATCAAGAAACGCCGGAAGATGCCGCGGTGTTCGCGCCCTTTTGGTGGAGCAGGGGCTTCAATGTCTTAATTGCGCCCGTCAGAGGGTTCACCGAACAGGGCGGGGTAACGACCTTCGGCGCGTATGAGCAGTATGACCTTTTGGATTTGATTCGCAAAGAGAACCTGAACGCGAAAGGGCACACGCTTGTCGTACACGGCAAAGGCATCGGGGGTGCGGCGGCGCTGCTGCTTGCGGGGAACGACCGGTACGCGAAGGAGGCCTCGATCGATTTCATTGTGGCCGACACCGTTTACCCGAACCTGAAGGACCTGGAGCTCAAGCTCATGAAGCACCATTTTTCCCTCGGGAACTTTATGGTCGGCATGCTGGCTGACCGTATGGTGAAATCAAGCCTCGGCTTCGATATTGCGGATATCGATATCGCGGCGGCATCCGGCGCCGGCGATACGCCGGTCATGTTTGTTTGCGGAGAAAACGACGAATATCTGGGATCTGACATGACCAAAGCCGTCTACGACGCGCATAATGCGCAAAAAAGCTTTACGCTCATTGCGGGAGCCGGCTATCATATGAGCTACGCCGTGTCCAAAAGCACGGACAATCTGTATGACACGCTTCTGGACGAATGGATTAATAAGATAGCATGACCGTACTCTTTGCCTGATCATGAAAAAGCGGGCGCGCGGAAGCTTTCCGCCTGTAATCGGCGAAATAGCGCCGCCTGACGTATTGGCTTTCAATACCGCGTGGAAATAATCGATAAAAATGCTGTGACGCGGCAGCGGAACGGATGAAATGTATGAAAACGAAAATCACGGCGGACAGCACATGCGACCTTTCGGCGCAGCTGGTTGAGAAATATGATATCCGGATCGTGCCTTTGCAGATAGTGATGGCCGGGAAACCGTATAAGGACGGATTGGAGATTACCCCGAAAGAGATATTTCAATATGTCGAGTCGGGAAAGGGCATCTGCCAGACGACAGCTGTGAACGTTGAAGAGTATGCCGAGGTTTTTAGGCAGGAACTGAGCCGCTATGACGCGGTCGTTCATTTGAATATCGGCAGCGGCTTCTCTGCCTGCTATCAAAACGCGTGCATTGCGGCGGAGGAATTTCAAAATGTCTATGTTGTGGATTCCAAAAACCTTTCCACCGGAATGGGGCATCTTGTTCTGGACGCGGCTTTGATGGCGCAGAGCGGGGCAGAGCCCGAAAAGATCAAAGACGCTATGGATGAAGCGGCCGGCAAGTTAGAGGCCAGCTTTGTCATCAACTCCCTGAAATATCTGCACAAGGGCGGCCGCTGCTCCGCGGTCGCGGCGCTGGGCGCTAACCTTCTGCAGTTGAAACCGTGTATCGAGGTCATTGACGGCAAGATGGACGTCGGGAAAAAATACAGGGGAAGCTTTGAAAAGGTGATCCGGCAATATGTGGAAGACAGGTTGAAGGACAGAACCGATATCGACGATAAACGGATTTTTATCACAAGCACCTGCTCGGACAGGCAGCTGCTTGATACGGTCAAAGCACTCGTTGTCGGGTTTGTTGAATTTAAAGAGGTTATAGAGACCTTTGCCGGATGCACGGTATCCAATCATTGCGGGCCGGATACCCTCGGCATACTGTTCTACAGAAAATAAAACAGAGGACTGTTATGAAAAGTGTTTTACACATCTCATAACAGTCCTTTTGTCACGCAATGATCATTTGCGGTCAGGTGAACATCTTTTCGTATTCCGGCAGCCTTGCGCTGACGATGGTTTTTATGGCTTGCGAAATCAGCCTGTGCCCTTTTTCGTTGGGGTGTATGCCGTCGGCACAGAGATACTCGCTGTAATTGCTCTCAGACAGAAAAGCGCTGCGGATATCGATAATCGGCACGGAAAGCAAGGCGGCGATGCGGTGGACATGCACATTGTACATTTCGTGATAGCGATAGATGAAGTGCCTGCTGCCGCCAAGCCATTTAAGAATATTAGCTGAGTTCAGGTTTTTGCTGATCCAGGCAAAATACCGCTTGGGGTCCAGCGGCGGCATGTTGAGCATAATGGGTTTCCCGCCGGCGGCCTTCACTTTACCGATAATCCGTTTATAGGTTTCAATGAAAACGCCCACAGGTGTTTTCGGGTCATGGTGCGCCTCCGGGTCATTTGATATGTCGTCCCAGTTGAAATCCGAATCGTTGCCGCCGAATTCAAGAACGGTAAAATCCGCGTCTGCGATGGATTTCGGGTGCAGCGATACGATTTTCTCACCCTTTGTGACCGTGCAGCCGAATTTTGAATAGTTTGAATATGTCACATCGGAGTCTTCGCAAAAGAGGCTGACAAAGTTCTCTTTGGCGAAGGCGTATTTGTTTGAGTTTTCGTCATAAACGACACCCTTGGCAAGGGAATCCCCAAAAACGCATAAATTTTTCATTGTTATCTCCCAAGTATAAACTTAAAGCTTATGTTTATCCTGAACGGTTTTTGCCGCGTTATAATCGCTTGCCGTAAAAACGATGACATAATTGCCCCGGGTGTATACGACCGCCTGTTCAAGCTTCGGAACCTCCGCCGGCACATAGCTTTCAAATGCTTTTTTCTGATTTTCGATTCTTTTCTCCGCCGCCGCACGAATCCGCGCCGCGGCCTGCGCATCGGACGCTTCAAACAAAGCCAGCTCCTCAGCAGTCGCGCCGGAGGAAAAGAAGAAAAATGCCTGCTTACAGTCTGAATCGGCTATTTGATAGAATGAATAGCCGATATCGGGCTCCACTTCGGTAAGCTGCTCTAAAAAGGCGCCGCTGGCCAGAATATCCGATGAAAAAGCCTGAAGGTCGATTGGTCCGGCTGATTTTTTTCCGCAGCCGGTCAATACCAGCGCAAGCAGCACGCATACCGATATCCTTTTTATCATGCCTTTACCTCAATCCCGCACACCGCAAGCCAATACGGTGTGCGTCTTTAAATAGGAGAGCCATGCCTGACAGTATTCCTTGTACAGATGGATGCCGTCAAAGCTGGCATCCTCGGGAAGATACCCGTTTTCGTTTAGAAACGCTGAGTATGTATCAATATAGTATAACCCTTTTTCCTGCGCCAGAGCAGCTATTTTACTGTTGAATAAGGATATTCTGCTGTTTGTGAGAATGCTGTCGTCGCTGTCGGCCTTCTGTGAGACCGGAATGATCGCCTGCAGGTATATTTCGGCATAGGGCTGGATTTCACGCACTTTATCCACAAGTGTAGCATATTGGCTGATAAAAACCTCGGGCCGATAACCCAGCTCGTTGATGCCGAGCATGATATACACTTTGGCATATATACGCCAGCCGAGGGCATCTATGATCGAAACATAATTTCCGCTTTCGTCGCTGATGATATCGCTGCTGCAGATGTTTATCACATTGATGCTTTTTCCGGCGTAGATATCTGCGGTCTTCAGTCCGCAATACAGGCTGAAACCTTCGGTTCGCGAATCGCCGAGAAAAACCGCGTCGGAAAAAAACGTATCGTCAACCGCAAGGCTTTCCGGAACAGGGTCTCCGTATTGATAATCCGGAAAAGGGATTCCCGAAGCGGACATGAACCGGTAATCCGGCGAGCTGTGCCTGAGTGTAAGCTGCGGAATGATATCGCGTAAAGGCACAATAACGGGGGGAGGCGGCGAAGCCGTCGGCAGTGCTTCCAAAACAGGCGGATCCGTTTCCTGTACAGTCGGGGTAAGAGCGGGCGAAGTGTTATTGGGGGGCGCCGCCCCGGAAAAGCTGGACAGCAGAGCGGAGGATACAATGAACAAAGAAAACAAAGCGACGGCAGGAACAAGTCTGTATTTTAAGATTTCTTTCAGCTTGCGCAAATAAGCTCCCTCCATTGCCGGAATCTCGGATCATCACATCTAAATCCATGACCTTACACGTTAAATTTTAGCAGATATAAACCATTGCCGCAAGGGCAGCAACGATATTCGAGGTCAAATCGCCGTATGATTAATTTGCTGCAGGGTTCACATGCACAACGAACTGCCCTATACGCGGGTAAGTTTCAGAGATCAGCGCATACACAGCTTCCGCCGTGCCGCGCGCTGTTTCCTCGCTATCTTCTTCTTGTGAAAAAATATCGATATCGACATACAGCTTATCACGGTAAATGCGCGTTTTAGCATCCTTAAGGCCAAGCACCTTTTTGTTTGACAAAAGAAGCTGTCTGATTTCCCCGGCTGTTTCCTCGCCGAAGCCGTCGGTCTTTAATTTGCCGAGGGCATCAAGGAAAATATCCACCGCAACTTTAAAAATCAAAAGGCAGACGACCGCGCCGGCGATGGGATCCAGTATGGGAAAGCCGAGCCTTGCGCCAAGAATGGCAAAAAAACCGCCGGCCGAGGTCAGCGCATCCCGCCTGTGATCCCAGGCATTCGCCTGCATCGCGTTTGAACGCGTTTTTATTGCGGCTCTTTTGGATAATCTGTAGAGCAGTTCCTTCACAGCGACCGACACAAAGGCGGCTATCAGCGCAGGAATACCCGGTGCATCAAGCGTCCCGTTTACACCGGATATAATGCCTTTTACAGCCCGATAAGCAATATAAATGCCGACAAAAAACAATATGGCGGCCAAAATCACCGATATAACGGAATTAGAGCGCTCTTTACCGTGCGCCTCTTTTGAGATAAGCCTTTTCTCAGTTTGCGCGGCGCCTGCGAGCAGCAGCACGATCACGGCAATATCTGAGGCTGTGTTGACCGCGTCGGCCAGCATAACGGTCGAAGAAAAGAAAATGCCCGATAAAAGCTTTATCGCCGCAAGCAGGAAATTAGCTAAAATGCTGATGAATGCAAGCCTGATGATCTTTCGGCTTTTTGCCGGACCCGATTTCGTTGCCAGTTTAACCACTTCCTTGTGCGTTTTTATCTTACCGTTACCTTAACTATAAGTTTATCCGTTTAAACTGTCAACATACAAAAGCTTGACAGAACGAAAAAAATGTTGTTTAATAGGGTCAAATACCAATACGATGTCTTCAGGGCAGGGTGAAAATCCCTACCGGCGGTATAGTCCGCGAACCCTATTTCCGCAGCGCGAAACCTGTGTGCGCCGCGCGAGTTGGGCTGATTCGGTGAAACTCCGATACCGACAGTTACAGTCTGGATGGAAGAAGACGTGTTAGGCAACATGTTTAGCACCCTTAAGGCATTGCTTTTTGGGTGTTATTTTATTTTCTGTCTGGAGGTACATAAAACCATGGCAAAAACATCATTTACGGTAAAGAAAATCTCTATCATTGCAATGCTCTGCGCTTTGGCCTATGTGACAATGTATTTTCTCAGGATACCCGGCATAGGCGGTTTCCTGACATATGATCCGAAGGATGTCGTCATAACGATCGGCGGTTTTATGTTAGGGCCGCTGGCCGCTGCCGTCATTTCTGTCATCGTATCTTTTTTCGAGATGATAACGGTAAGCACGACGGGACCTTACGGTTTTGTGATGAATGTTCTGGCTACATTTGCCTTTGCGTGTACGGCATCGGTTATTTACAGAAAGATGCATAACATGAAAGGCGCCGTTATCGGGCTGGTTTCGGGCGTCGTCGCCATGACGGTAGTCATGATCCTCGCTAACTTCTTCATCACGCCGCTTTATTTGATTAGCAGGAACGCTTTCGCCTCCTCCGCAGAGGCCAGAAAATATGTATCCGGCCAGATCGTCGTTTTGCTGCTGCCGTTTAATGCGTTGAAGGCAGCTCTTAACGCAACGATCACCGTCATTTTTTATAAACCTGTGGTAACGGCGCTCAGAAAAGCAAACCTGCTGCCGCCCAGCAGTTCCGGTAAAGCGGGCAAGTTCCGCCTGCCAACCATCATCACCGCTTTGGTTATTTTAATTGTCTGCATCATTTTGATTTTTGTTATGAAAAATGCAGCCTGACTCAGGTCAATAAACCGTCAAAAACGACGCTCCGGTGAGAGTGTCGTTTTTTTTACGTTAGTGATTTCATAGGTATCCGTTAAACCGTCAAATCCACATGTGAAACGGTGCCGGTTCCGCCGTCTTCGAATAAGAAAATCCCGGTCCGCCTGATCTCGCCGTGCTGATAGTTGTCAGCATCCTTAAGCGCGAAATCGGACCGGACATTTCCGAGGAAAATGGCGCCGACGCCCGTTTTACCCAAAGCCAGCAGCGAATCCTTTCCGCTTTGATTTTTAACCCAGATCCGCAGATTGTCATAAATCGGATCGTTTTCGTCTATCCAGCCGTTATTGTCATGGTCATGGACCGCAAGATCCGCAAAGCCGTTTCCGGAGACTGTTCCGAACAGCTCCGAGCCGTTATTCACAAGACCGTCTCCGTTGAGATCAAGAGCGAGAAAACCGCTGCCCGCTCCGACAAAAGACATCAGCTCATTATCGCCGTCGACATCGAGATCGAATGCGTATTTTGTATCGGTCAGAGAAGCGCTCGGGGCATTGAAGTTTATGACCAAAGGATCAACCGCCGCCGCACCTATGCGCATCTCGCTGAAATGAGCAGAATAAAACGCCCGGCTCATGTTAAGCGTCAAATCCAGTGATAGGGTTCTCCCATCTTCGGTTTTCGCGATACCGGAGGCCGAAAAGGACATTTTTTCCGATTCAAAATACGTTTCCCTGCTTGTGAAAACAGCGCCGAATCCGCTGCCCGGCCGGGAGGCGGCCTGCGTTTCAAATGCGTTTAACGCCGGGCAATCCGAACCGCAACCCGGATTTTTTTGCATGACGGAAAAGCGCATCTTTTTCCCCGTGAATGCTTCGAGGAGTTTTTGGATCAGCGTCAGCTTCATTTTTTCTTCTTCACTAAGCTCGAAAGGATCTAAATTGGATGAAACGCGGTTTTTTCCGGCTGCGGCTTGTGCCGATATATCAGGCCCGGATAAATTAAGGATAACCTCGGGGCTTTCACCGCGGCCTGCGACTGAACCGTTTGCGGGACCTAAAATATCAAGAGTTTGCGTTTTAGCATGCAGCTGTGTTTTTTTCGATACCGCTTTCATATCGATGGCGTAACCTGCGATTTTCATGGTCTGACCTCCCTGTCGTTACTGTAAGCCGCTGCCGTCCGTGGCCTCGTATATGAATTATATCGGCATAATCCTGTCATAATTTACCGCTTTATTTAGGCTTGCTCGGATATTAAGATGGTATTAAAACATAAGATGGGGGTAATGTAAATCGGTAGCCATAAGGGGAAAAATAAACAGTAATAACGGAAAAAACAACAAAAAGCAACAAGGGCAATGAAAATATTTATGAAAGTCGATATAAACATTGACATAGTGTTTTAAATATATTAATATACTGTTAAGCGAATTATGTCGCACGCGCTGATTGCGCAAACAATATCGAAAGGAGTTTACCCATGAAGAAAGGTTTAGCATTGGTGCTGGCAATTGCTTTGGTATTTGCACTTTTTGCAGGATGCAACAGCAAGGAAAAACCTGACGTAGCGACCGATCCCCCGACCTCAGGGACAGACGCGCCATCTCAGGGAACACAAGCTCCGCAGCCCACGGAAACGGAAGAACCCTCCCCGTATAATTTCGCAGCCGGAAAATATGATGTCGATGAAAGAGGTTTTCCGACAGCTCCGTATGAATACGAACTGCCGCTGAGCACGACAGACGAGGTGTTTACCTTCTGGACGACATGCTGGCATATGGAGCTCGTGCCGGAAGACGGTTTCGGATATTTGCCGAACCGCATGCAAGAGCAAGAGCTTACCGGCGTGAACATCGAGTATGAGGTCGTCACACAGGACGTCATCATGGATCAGTTTGCGGTCAGGTATGCGGCCGATGATCTGTGCGATATCACGATTGGCGGCACATTCTATTCGACGGCAACGATTGACGAGAATATTGAAGAAGGATTTTATGTCAATCTCTATGATTACATGGAATACATGCCGAACTACATCTATCAGGTCACCTTTGACCCCGCGGATCAGGATCTTTACGAAAGAGTATTTTACAAAAAGGATATCATAGCAACGTTTTACGCAATTGAAGATGTGGCGTTTATCGCCAGTAACTATCTGGCCCGCGGTGACTGGTTGGATGAACTCGGGCTGGACAACGATGACATCATCACCTGGGATGATGTACATAACATGCTGACACTCTTCAAGGCAAACTACTGCGAATTCCCGTTCCCGATGTTTTCCTCTATAGACATGGCGGGGACCTACGCCTTTACATCCTATGATACGCTGCCGGCCATCAGCACGACGGCGGTCGGACCGGCCTATCAAATCAACGGAAAAGTCGTGTTTTCGCACATGAACGATACGGACAGGGAGTTCATGACAATGATCAACCAGTGGTATTCCGATGGTCTTATCGATCCCAGCTGGTCATCCTATGGCAACAACACTGCCTTCCAGGATAAGACATACAGCGGACAGGTCGGTTATGTCTATATGAGCCCCGGTGAGGTGGATGGTTACGAAAAGGGTACAATCAACGATCCGGACTGCAGATGGGATCCGATACATAAGCCGTTGAAAACACCCGGCCAGGTGGTTCATGTCGGCGGAGAAAAAAGCCGTTGGTTCTACGGTAGCGCGGTCGTCAGCACAAAGTGCACAAACATTCCTCTCGTTGTGACATGGCTTGATTGGAAATACAGCCCCAGCGGCGCCTTTATCTGCAGCTACGGACCGGAAGGCACGCTTTGGGAGAAAGATGAAAACGGTAACCCGACAGCGACAGAATGGGCATTGAGCGCACCGATGGGCGTTGCTTTTGCCTGGCTGTGCATGACCTTTGGTTTCAACGCTCTGGCTGAGCCGGGACTGGAAGTCTGTAACAGAAAGTACATCATGCCCGGCGGAGACAGAATGCTTGCGATCCACTATTACTGGGATGATTACAACTACGACGGAGCCTACAAGTGGCCGTCCGGCGTAAAGTTCACATCGGATCAGACGGATGAAATCAACATAACCTCCAACGACATTGTAACCTATATCAGCGAAAACTACAGCGCCTTTGTCGACGGCTCCAAACCGCTCAGCGAGTGGGATGCTTATGTTGAACAGCTCCATAGCCTCGGTATTGATCGCATTATGGAAATTTATCAGGAAGCCTACGATACTTATATAGCCAGCATCGAATAAACATTTTTCCAAACACAAACCGGGCGCTGCCGTTATGGTCGCGCCCGGTTTTGCTTATCTGCCGATATTGCCAAAGGGATTGGGTGACAGGTTTGGTGTGTTTCTGTTCGTACCTGCTGCTCTGTTGGTGTTCCCGGTGCCCGCGCCTGTACCGGTCCTGTTTCTCCCGACATTGTCTCCTGTGCGCGCATTGTTTCCGGTATTTCGATTTGTTCCCGTGCCGGTCTCTCCGGTTATGTTAGGCGGGTTGTTATTCCCTCCGGCCGGAGGATCAGTAATTGAATGCGTCAGCCCGGGGCTGACGGCATCATTTGGTGTCAGCGTAGTAGTACAGGCGCTCAGCAGCGCCGAAAGCAGTAAAACCATGAGGATACATGCGAATATTCGCTTCATTTTTCTTCCTCCCGATGAATATTGTTGCTATACTATTATTTAACCAACACAAAGAATTAATCAGGAATATTTTTTCGTGAGGTTGCAAAATATACCATATGGTATATAATATTGTTCTCCAGCTAAACTAAAAAACAAACAGAGAGGAGAAAATAGTCGATATGGCTGAGTTAAAAGGCAGCAAAACGGAAGCGAATCTGCTCGCGGCTTTTTCGGGCGAATCCCAGGCGAGAACCAAGTACACATTTTTTGCCAGTCAGGCAAAAAAAGATGGATATGAACAAATTTCCGCCATTTTCAGCGAAACCGCGGACAATGAAAAGGAGCATGCGAAAATCTGGTTTAAGCTTCTTTCGGGAATAGGCGATACGGAGGAAAATCTGATTAGCGCGGCTGAAGGCGAAAACTACGAATGGACGGACATGTACAAGGGCTTTGCGGAAGAGGCGCATCGGGAAGGGTTTGAAGATATCGCAAAGCTGTTTGAAAGCGTAGCGGAAGTAGAAAAAGAGCATGAAGAAAGATATTTGGCGCTGCTGAAAAACTGCCGGGAAAACAAGGTATTCAAACGCGAGGATAACACAATCTGGATCTGCAGAAACTGCGGTCATCTGCATTACGGCGCGGAAGCGCCTCAGGTTTGCCCGCTTTGCGACCACCCGAGAGCGTATTTCCAGCTTTATGTAAAAAGCTATTAAACATACCGTTAAAAAAGCGCACAAAATCGGCTGTACCTTTTGGTACAGCCGATTGGATAATTAAAATGCGTTATGCGGTGTATTCGCTGTGTATGATTGCGGCAAGCATCAATTTACCGTCATTTTCTTCGAAAACGAGGCGAAGGATCGTCCAGCTGCTGTCCGTTTCGCCAATCGTCTCTCCGGGCATATAAAAATCGACGAATTCGGCGTCGGGAAAGACTTCAGGAACGTTTTCCAGCGCGTTTCCCGAACGGACAATCTGGTTTACGCCTATCGTTTTGGCAAAGGCGTAATCCTGCTTGTAGACATATCGCGCAAAATATTCGGACGGCGTCAGCTCAATAGGTTCGCCCGAGCCGTTGGTGACGCCCCAGACATACTCTGTTATGTCGCTTCCGAATGCCGCGACCTGTTCGGCGGAAAAGCATTGATTAGAGCTGAGGCTGACCGTCGGAGTCGGTGAAAGAACAAGTCCGAATTCGGGGTTAACGAGCGTGGACAGGGACACATAATCGTTCAAACGAAGAAATGACACCGTGAGATACGCTAAATTTACGGCCTGCCAGTTTTTCAGAACACATTCGGTATTGCCTGCGTTGTCGGTCGAACTGACCTTGCCCGGATAGTTATAGCTGCCGATAACGGCCTTTTCCCTTCCGTCCAGCAGCCAGAATGCTCCCGCTCCTATCGCGATACCTAAAACCACTAAAAGAACGGTCCGCAGTATTTTTTTCATAAAGAACCTCCCTTACGCAAAGCATGTGCCTATAGTGCACTACGAAACCTTACGATGTGCTCAGCGCATTATCATCCGGGACCGGATGAATTCGGGCCCCAAAGGGGATTACGCATTAGTCGAATACCAGAATATAATAGAGTATTTATTATAACATTGCAACTACAATAGTTTACAACAGATTACAAGGACCAACGGAGCTGATGCAAATGGATAAAAAGCAATATCATATTATGTGCGAAAAAGGCGATGTGGGCCGGTACTGCATTTTGCCCGGTGATCCCGGACGGTGCGAAAAGATAGCGCGTTATCTGGAAAACGCGGAGCTGATCGCAAGAAACAGGGAATTTACGACTTATACGGGTTATCTGGATAAAAAAACAGTTTCGGTTGTTTCCACCGGAATCGGCGGCCCGTCGGCGGCGATAGCCATCGAAGAGCTCGCTGCCATAGGCGCCGATACCTTCATCAGGGTCGGAACCTGCGGCGGAATTGCCCGAAAGGTAAAGAGCGGTGATGCTGTTGTGGCAGTGTCGGCAATTCGCCAGGAGGGTACCGGTCTGCACTACGCGCCGCCGGAATATCCCGCCACAGCGGATTTTACCATAACGGCAGCTCTTTATGACGCGGCAAAGCGCCTGAATATTCCCGTTCATGCCGGCATTATACAAAGCAAGGATTCATTTTACGGACAGCATGACCCGCAAAGAATGCCGGTATCCTATGAGCTGCTTCAAAAATGGGAGGCCTGGAAACGCCTCGGCGTTTTGGCCAGCGAAATGGAATCAGCCGCTTTGTTTACGGCCGCGGCAAGCTTGAATGTGCGCTGCGGCGCTGTGCTGCACACCTTGTGGAACCGGGAAAACGCGGACGGCGCGGAAGACCACGATACCGAAAAAGCAATCCGTATCTGTATTGAGGCATTAAAAACGCTGTGAACCTGTTCAATCCGCCGTAAAAAACGCGGGGCTGATGTTTCAAAATCAGTCCCGCGTTTTTTTATCTGTTCTTATATTTCTTTCTGGTTGCCTCGCCGCCTCTGATGTGGCGTTCGGCCTTATTCAATTCTAAAACGTCCTTAACCTGCCGGTAGAGATTCAGGTTATAGTGCTCCAGACGTTCGGAAAGGTCTTTATGTACGGTTGTCGCTAATTAGAACGGTTTCATTTAGGTTAAAATCATTTAGTAAACGTAGGTATATATCTACCTCTCCATCTTTGCTAACTTCAATTTTTTGTATAACCTGCTTAAGCAAAGCATTCGACATACTTTTCACATCCACTATGTTTTTTATTGAAGAAAAA
>LSQX01228074.1_pt1 | contig 20154 bp, 24 predicted proteins | sample 654561 | NCBI WGS metagenome assembly LSQX01 (sample SAMN04489861, study PRJNA283612) | anaerobic digester metagenome | isolation source: 4 biogas reactors fed with cattle manure at either 37C or 55C with and... | place: Denmark: Kongens Lyngby | collected 2014
GTCGGGCTTATGATGATCCTGGCGGCGGTCTATGATTCTGTGGTAATGGTTGATATTGCCATAGTCTATGCCGCGCTTTCCTTCGTCGGGACCATGTTCATCGCCCGGTACATTGAAGGGGAGGTGTGAGGGAAGTGTTTCTAGTCGTCGGTATCCTCATCCTCATCGGCCTGTTTTTCAACTGCCTGGGGGCTTTTTCCCTTTACAGGTTCCCCGATGTCTACACAAGGCTTCATGGTGCCACGAAGTGCACAACCTTCGGGACGCTTTTCACCATGTTCGCAGTTGTCGCGTACTCTCTCGGCGAGCTTATATCAAAGGGAGAGGCCCGTTTCGGAGTCTTTATCATTCATGGTGCTGTGGCTGCTCTCGTCCTGCTGATCACCAACGCAACGGGGGCCCACGCCATCGCGCGTGCCGCCCACAGGAGCGGGATCCTTCCGGCCCGCGCCGTAGTTGACCGCCTGGAAGAAAAGGAAGAAGCAAAAGGGGGCATATCCAGATGAACACGACACTGCACCTGGCAGTTTTAGCTCTCCTCCTGCTCTCAGCCTTCTTCGCACTCTGGTTCAAAGACCTGATTTCATCGGTCATTTCCCTTGCCGCATTCAGCGTCATGACTGCCCTTGAATTCTACATCCTCCAGGCTCCCGACGTGGCCATAGCTGAGGCAGCCATCGGAGCCGGGCTGAGCACCACAATCTACATCATTGCCATCAGGGCCTGCGGAAAGGTCAAGAAGAGCGACGGAGGTAACGGAAGATGAAAAAAATGATTTTCATCGTCTCGGCGATCATTCTCGGAGCCATGGTTGTCGGAGCGGTAGATGCCATACGTCCCTTCGGCGAACCGGGTTCCGCTCCCATGGACGATCACTTCATCGCCAGCGCCCTGAAGGACAGGTCATCGGAGAACGTGGTGACCTCCATAGTTTTCGACTACAGGGGTTTTGACACCATCGGAGAAGCGGCGGTTCTCTTCACGGCCCTGTGCTCCATTACCGCCCTCTTCCGTGAAGGGAGGAAAAAGCTGTGAGGCCGCTTTCTGTCGTCGTCAGAACGGGCTGCGACCTTTTCGCCTGGTTCCTGGTCGTCTTTGGAGCAAGCGTCATAATCCACGGTGACGTTACCCCGGGAGGAGGTTTCCAGGGAGGAGCCGTTGTCGCGACATTTATCAGTCTTCTTCTCGTCGCCTACGGCGGAAAAAAAGTCTTTTCCTGGGTGAGACCCGGCATCTTCAACGGCATGCTCATTTTCGGGCTGATGTTGTTTTTCCTGCTCGGTCTCATGGGGTTCCCCAATTCGTTCTTCTATAACTTCATCGCCATTCCCCACGAAATCGTCAAGGCCACCGGACACGGAGTTATTCCGCCGTCGGGCACCATCGCCCTCATGGATATCGCGGTCGGCATTGAAGTGGCGGGAGCTCTTTCCATCATAGTGCTTTCTATGTTCAGAGGCATCCGGCTTTTCCGTGAGGGGCCTATGGAGGAGGAATCAGGCCATGATCGGTAACGCACCCTTTTTTGTCGTTGGAGTCCTCTTCCTCATGGGGCTCGTAAGCCTTTTCCTTTCGAAAAATCTCATTAAGATTGCCATTGCGATCAGTATCATCGGAAGTGCCGTCAACATATTTCTTGTATCTCTCGGGTACAGGGCGGGTGGAACTATTCCCGTGCATTTTCTCGCCGGGGAGGGTACCACAATGGTCCTTCCCACTCCACAGGCAATGACGCTGACCGCTATCGTCATCGCCCTCGCGACCACGGCCCTTCTTCTTTCGCTTATCATGCTCGTATGGCGCCATTACGGAACCCTTGACGTTGACGAGATCCGGAGGTTGAGAGGATGAACTGGNNCTGGAACGAACATCTTCCCGCGCTGTTGCTGATTATTCCTCTCTTCGGCGCTTTCCTCGCGCCGATATGCTCTATGGGAGGAAAACTGGCCCGAAATATCCTGCTCGTGGCAGCGTCCTTCCTCACGCTGCTTGTCGCCTTCCTGCTCTGGAGGAGCGTCCTTGCCAGCGGGATTCAGTATTACGTCATGGGCGGCGAAAGCTTCAGGCTCGCCCTCCCGTCGGGAATGGCCCTTCCGGTGAGGATCATTCTCGAAGTGGATGCCTTCAGCGCCTTCATGGTGCTGTGCGGGGCCATCGCATCCTTTGCAGGTGCGCTCTTCTCAGTGAACTACATGAACAGGTTCTCCGGCCTGAGCCGTTTCGTCTCCCTCTACCTCCTCCTCACAACAGGTATGCTGGGAATGATGGTGACCGGCGACCTCTTCAACTTCTTCATCTTCATCGAGATTTCGTCCATAGCCTCCTTCGGCCTTATAGCCTTCTGGCGGGACAAACCGTCGGCCATCGAGGCAAGCTTCAAGTATGCCCTGATCTCACAGGTTGGCTCCATGCTTATCCTCATCGCCGCAGGCTCTCTTTACGGTAAGTACAACATGCTGAACATGGCGGCCCTCGGCGGCGCTCTCACCATGGGCACCATGGAAAAACTCGCCCTTGTCTTTTTGGTAGGCTCCCTGGCCATGAAATGCGGTACCTTCCCCATGCACATGTGGCTTCCGGACGCCTATGCGGAAGCTCCAACAGGAGTGACCTGCCTCCTGGTGGCGGTGAGCCAGGCATCTCTGTACGGCCTGATGAGAGTCTGCTTCTCCATTTATGGGGCAGCCATGGGAAGCACTTTTGTACCGTGGATGATCATCATCTTCGGGCTCGCTTCCATGTTCTTCGGTGTTTCCATGGCTGTGGTGCAGCATGAGATCAAGAGACTGATGGGATACCATTCTGTTTCCCAGGTCGGTTATATGCTCCTTGGTCTCGGTGTGGGCATGCTCGTCCTCGGGGACGCCCGCGGCATGGCTGATTTCGGTTTTACCGCAATAAAGGGCGGCGTGTTCCATATCTTCAACTACACCATGTACAAGGGACTCCTGTTCCTGACTGCCGGTGCACTCTACTATGCCACGGGCAAACGGGATCTCAATGAAATGGGAGGACTAGCCAGGAGAATGCCTTATACAACCTTCATGTTTGTCATTGCCGCAGCGGCCATCTCCGGACTTCCTCCGTTCAACGGTTTTGTTTCCAAGCTGCTCATCTACGAGTCATCCTTCGCCGTCCACCCGGTCCTCGCGGTGGTAGCCCTCGTGACGTCGGTCCTGACCCTTGCCTCTTTTGTTAAGGTGTTCCAGACAGCGTTCCTGGGTCCCGAGAAGAACTGCCTTGCCAATGTGCAGGAGGTTCCCCCGGCGATGCTCATGGGAATGGTTGTGCTGACAGCTGCCATTCTTGCCGCAACCCTGTTCCCTTCGTGGACTCTTTCAAACCTCGTGGAGCCTGCGGCCAGGGCTCTCGTTGACCAGAGCGGATACATCGGCGCCATCATGGGAGGTGGAATGTGATGGGAAAGGTCTACACAGGATTCGGCTACTGGGACGTAGGAGCCTGGATTCTCTTTTTCGCCGTCGCAGCCTTCTACATTCTCTGGCTGCGCGCCCAGGGCAGATCTGATTACAAAAAAGGGACCGACCAGGATGAAATTTACTGGTCGGGGAATGAAGTTCCCGAAGACGGGGCAGAAATCACCGTTCCTGCTTCCTCCGCATACTGGGGCTTCAGAAAAGCCCTCGAACCGTTTTATAAAGGGCTTATCGGAATGCACACAGGCATAGCGACCGATATGGTGGGGTATTATGTCCTCTCCGTCGCTTTTCTAGCCGTGTTCGTTCTGATCGTGTAGGGAGGTCGGCCCCATGTTGAAGCTGGAGAAGTATCTGGAAATCTTCCCGAAATCGCTGTGGGTTACCACCTGCAATTCCGGTTCGTGCAACGGCTGTGACATTGAAATCGTGGCCACCATAAGCCCCAGGTATGATATTGAACGCCTGGGCATGAAGCTGGTAGGAACACCCCGGCATGCCGACGTGCTTATTGTCACGGGTCCTGTGACAAAGTACATGAAGGAGAGACTCCTTCGGATCTACAACCAGATGCCCGATCCAAAGGCTGTTGTGGTGGTGGGTAACTGTGGAGCTTCGGGAGACGTTTTTTACAAATCCTACAATCTTGAGGGCCCGGTGGACCGGATCATTCCTGTGGACGTCTACGTTCATGGGTGCCCGCCCCGGCCCGAGGCGATCATCGAAGGCGTTGCCAAGGCGGTTCTGAAACTTGAACGCCTCAGGGGTGACCTTCAGAAAGCTGGTGAGGGGCAATAATGAGTTTTCCGATTAAATCTGCCGATAACGTCAATGTAGCCAAAGCCCCGGCTGAAGTTGCAGACAGGCTCCGTGCCCTTTTCGGCGATGGTGCCGTCCTCGAGGTCAGAGAACGGAAGGCGGGGAAGGACAATATTGTTGGGCACCATGACATTTGGGCCAAGGTTGAAAAAGACCGTTTCCTTGACTTCGTGGACACTCTTGCCGAGTTTGATTTTCCCCATTTTCACATTATTTCCGGGAACGATGACGGTGATGTGGTGACCCTTTACTATCACTTCTCCCTTTTCCAGGTTGCCGGCAGGTGCAACCGTATTGCCGTTGCGGTTGCCGTTCCGGTGGACAAAAAGGACCTCGTTATGCCGTCCCTTTTCTCCCGGATTCCCGGTGTGGAGTACAGCGAGCGTGAGACCCGCGAAATGTTCGGAGTTGATTTCGACGGCCTGCCGAACAAGGCTCTCGTCTTTCTTCCCGAAAACTGGGACGAGTCCATAAAGCCATGGCGCAGGGACGAGACCGGGCCTTCCGCGAACGACGTGCGGGAGCTTTCCTAGGAGGATAAGTCATGGAGAAAAAATATAAAGTTCCCATAGGCCCGGTGCATGTCGGCCTGAAAGAACCCATTACCGCCTGGCTGGATCTTGAGGGCGAAAAGATCGTGGGCGCCACGGTCCGTCCCGGGGCCATACACAGGGGAATCGAATTCATGGCCAGGGACCGGAACCCGATCCAGGTTATCTATCTTTCAGAGCGCATCTGCGGCATCTGTTCCTTCAGCCACGTGACTGCGTTCCTCCGGGCGGTGGAGGATGCAGCCTCTGTTCCGGTGCCGCCAAGGGCTCAGTACATCCGCTCTCTTGTTCTTGAACTTGAGAGGCTTCATTCCCACATGCTCTGGGCCGGCGTAGCGTGCTATACCATCGGTTTCGATTCCGCCTTCCACCTTGGAATGGCATTGCGGGAAAAGGTCATGGACGTGCTCGAAGTCCTTTCCGGCAACCGGGTGAACTACGGAGTGGCAACCGTGGGCGGTGTCCGGTGGGATGTCACCCCCGAGCTCGCGAAGACTGTGAAGCAGATGGTGAAGTACTACAAGCAGGAATTCGCTCCCTTCTACGATGTTGTCACCGCAGACCCCATCGCCAAGGCAAGGCTGCGGGACGTGGGCGTCCTTACATACGAGGAAGCAATCCGCTACAGCGCCGTTGGACCGACTGTCAGGGCAAGCGGCGTCAGGAGCGACCTCAGGGAGAGCTCTCCCTACGAAGCCTACGGCGATTTCGCCGTGCGGGCCGTGGTTCCCCAGGATTACTACGGAAAGGCCTACGGCGACGTGTTCGACCGATTCCTTGTCCGTGTCCACGAGGTATACCAGTCCCTCGACATCATCGACAAGATCATGGCGGGGCTTCCTGAAGGGGACATCATGTGGGAGAAGAACCTCAACAAGGTTCTCGCTTTCCTCAAAAAAGCTGAGGGCACAGGCTGGGCCTCCATCGAGGCTCCCAGGGGAGACGACACTCACGTGGTCCACCTCAAGGGCGGAGACGAAAACGTGACATGGTGGAAAGTTCGGGCCCCGACATACGCCAACGCCGTTTCATGGCCTCTCATGTTCCGGAACAACGAACTTGCGGATGCCCCGCTCATCATCAACAGCATCGACCCCTGCATTTCCTGCATGGAGCGTATGCTGACAACGGACAGCTCCACGGGAGCCCGGAAAGTGGTCACCCGGGCTGAACTGCTGGAAAAGTGCAGAGAGAAAACAAGGAGGCTGATGCAGAATGGTCATCGTTAGCCTTATTATGCGCCTCATTGCGGGCGCAGCGCTTATGATTCTGGTCGCCGCCCTTGCGTTCCTCTTCGAAGGGGTGGATCGTGTGGTCCATGCCAGGATGCAGCGCAGGATCGGGCCTCCCTTCTATCAGCCCTTTCTTGACCTTGTGAAGCTTTTAGGCAAGGAAAACATTGTTCCCCGAAGGGCCGTGCCCTGGGCTTTCAACGGTGCACCATGGATTGCCGCCGCCACTATGCTGCTTGTGTTTCTCTACATTCCAATAGGGTCCCTCCCTCCCATCCTCGGAGGTGAAGGAGACATGATCCTCATCATCTATCTGCTTGGCCTGTCCGGCGTTGCCATGGCGGTGGGAGGGTTTGCCAGCGGAAACCCCATCGCCAACGTGGGCGCACAGCGGGAAATGATCCTTATGATGAGCTATGAGCTTCCTCTGGCAGTTGTGGTAACCACTCTGGCTTATGTTGCCTACAAAACAGGCATGCCGGGTGAACCCTTCAGCCTGGAGACCTTTGCCGGAATGTCCGTGTGGGGCGTCATGGGCAAAGTGGGGTTCCTGGGCATTCTCTGCCTCTTCCTGGCTCTTGTTCTTGTGGTTCCGGGCGAAACGGGCAAGGGACCCATGGACATCCCCGAGGCGAAAACGGAAATACTTGAAGGACTTATCATCGAGTATTCCGGCACAAACCTCGCTATGTTCAAGATAACCTTTGCCCTGAGAGCAACCGCCATGGCAGCCATTATCGTGACTATTTTCTTCCCCTGGTCTCTCGGGTCCTTCCTTGGCTTCGGGAGCATTTTCCTCTATGCCCTTGATTTCCTCTGGTTCTGGGTGAAGGTCTTCGTGGTGCAGATCATCTTCGTCACCTTTATGCGGACTGCTTTTGGCCGGTTCAAGATCTGGCAGGCCTCCGAATTCTACCTGATCAAGGTTGCGGGTCTTTCCCTTGCGGGAATGATTCTTGCTTCCCTGGGTCTGGTACTATAGAAAGGGGGAGGAGACTATGCTGAACCGAATGGCGCTTTTTTTGCTCCGGCAGGTCTGTGAAAAAACAGTCACCAACCCTTTCCCCGCTTCGGCCATGCCCGACTCGCTGACGGAGGTACTGCAGGCCGCTCAGGAGGGGACGATTGAACTCAACCCGCCGGTTGAAACGGGGGAGAGGTTTCGCGGCAGGCTGAATTATGACAAGTCTGCATGCATCGGGTGCAAGCTCTGCATCAAGGTGTGCCCGGCAAATGCAACTGAATATCTTCCCGAAGAAAAAAAGATCCAGATTCACAACGACCGCTGCTGCTTCTGTGCCCAGTGCACCGAGATCTGCCCGGTGAAATGTCTCACCATGTCGTCGGAATACCTCATCTCTTCCTATGACAGAAAGGTACAGATCACCACAGATACTGGCAAGCCTGAACCAAAGGCAGGAGCTGCGGAAGGGCCGCAGAAAAAGACGGTGTACAGGATCATGTCCGATAAGTGCATCGGCTGTACGAAATGCGCAAGAAACTGTCCCGTCGGTTGTATTTCAGGCAAAGTAAAAGAAGTCCACCATATCGACGAATCGGCATGCATCGGGTGCGGGAAATGCGCTGAAGGCTGTCCGAAGGATGCCATCGAGGCTGTGGAAATCGACGTTCCGGAGGCAGGGGAGGCGAAATAGCAGCCCTGCTTCCGGACAATATAAAAAGACAAGACTGGCCGGAAGAAAATTCCGGCCAGTCTTGTCTTAGGAAGAGGTTCTACCCGGCTGTCTCTGTGAATCCGAAATGGGCGAGGCGTCTCCGGCTTTCATCCCGCCCGAGGTGTTCCGCCACCTCGAAGACTCCGGGGCTGACTTTCATACCGGTGAGGGCCATCCTCAGGGGCATGGCGATGTCCTTCATCTTGACTGAGTGTTCTTCGCTCCACCTGCGGGTAAACTCTTCCAGGGGAGGCGCTTTCCATTCGGGAAGGGCGAGGAGTTCCCCGTAAAATTTCCGGAGGATCTCCTTTCTCGCATCGTCCACGTCCGAACCGTCGTACCTTGCCTTTACCGCGTCAAAGGTGACAAAATAATCCGAGTACCCCGCAGCCTCTTTCGCCGTCTGTCCCCTTCCGCAGAGGACCACGAGTGACTGGGCCAGATATTCCCTGGAATGATCGTCCACGGGAAGGCCCATCTCTCTCCAGAAGGGTTCCACCAGCTCGAGTCTCGCGTAGGGGGGGAGGCGCTTCAGGTGCTCCTGGTTGATGAAGTTGAGTTTTTCCATGTCAAACACGGCGGCCCGTTTCGTCACCCTGGAAAGCTCGAAAAGTTCCACGGCTTCGTCCCGGCTGAAAATCTCGTTGTTTTCCCCGGCGGACCAGCCGAGCAGGGCGAGGAAATTGAAGACAGAGTCCGGCATGTAGCCCATGTCACGGAACTCGTAGACGCTGGTTGCCCCATGGCGCTTGGAGAGTTTTTTCTTGTCCTTCCCGAGGATCATGGGAAGGTGACCGAAAGCGGGGTAGTCCCATCCGAGGGCGTCATAGATAAGGAGCTGCTTGGGAGTGTTGGAGATATGGTCCTCTCCCCTGATGACGTGGGTAATTCCCATGCAGTGGTCGTCGATGACGACAGCGTAGTTGTAGGTCGGCATGCCGTCGCTTTTTATGAGCACCGTATCCTTCAGGGTCTCGCTCATGACTTCGATATGGCCGTAGACCACGTCGTCGAAGGCAAGCTTCACGCCTTCGGGGTTTTTGAAGATGACGGCGTCTCCTTCCCTGTAGGCCTTTCCTTCGGCAACGAGCTGGTCTGCATACTTGTGGTACAGGGGAAGCCGCTCGGACTGCCTGTAGGGGCCGTAATCGCCCCCCGCGTCCGGGCCTTCGTCCCAGTCGAGGCCGAGCCAGCGCATGCCCGACATGATGGTTTCCTCGTATTCCTTTGTGGACCGCTCCCGGTCGGTGTCCTCGATCCTGAGAATGAACCTTCCGCCCATGTGGCGGGCCCACAGCCAGTTGAACAGGGCAGTGTGCCCTCCGCCTATGTGCAGCGCCCCCGTAGGGCTCGGAGCGAACCGTACCCTTACCGTATCCGTCATTTTCGTTCCTCCCTGACGTTGGATAGTCCAGAACTCTTTTGTGCATGAATCCCGACAATGGGTTATTATAACCCAGTCAGGCTGAAAAGGACCAAACAGAAAAAGGATGTGATCCCCATGAAGGGGAAAAAACTGCTTCTCGTCGATGGGCACGGACTCGCTTTCCGTGCATTCTACGCACTTCCGGAACTGACCGCACCTGACGGTACCCCGACGAACGCCGTGGTCGGCTTTTTCAACATGTTCCAGAAAGTGCGGGAAGACTGGAAACCCGACATGTGCTGCGTGGTTTTCGACGCCCCCGGCCCCACGTTCCGCCACGAAGCCTACGAAGACTACAAAGCCGGCAGGAAACCCACCCCACCGGAGTTCAAGGTCCAGGTTCCCCTCATTTCCGAGCTTCTTGCCCTCCTGGGCATACCGGTGGTCATGCGGCAGGGGGTTGAGGCGGACGACGTTCTTGCCTCCGTGGCCTGCACCGCCGCCAGGGAAAAGCTGGAGACCCTGATCCTTTCCTCTGACAAGGACATTCTTCAAATTCTGGGGCCGGGCCTTTCCGTGCTCCGTCCCGGCAAGGGGATCACATCCTTCAAACTCGTGGATGAGGGAAGCTTTGTGGAGGAATTCGGGTTTCCCCCCTCGGTCATGACCGACTATCTTGCCCTTCTCGGCGACGCCGCAGACAATGTCCCCGGCGTTCCCGGGGTGGGAGAGAAAACCGCAAAGGCCCTTCTCGCAGAGTACGGAAGCCTCGACGGCATCTACGACCGGCTTGAATCCCTCAAGCCGGGGCTGAGGAAAAAGTTCGAGGAAAACCGGGAACAGGCCTACCGGAGCAGAGAACTGGTGACCCTTCTCTGCGATACGAAGGAGAATCTCGGGGATTTCCTTCCCGGGGATGCCGACAGGGAGGGATTCCTGGGAAGGTGCACGGCACTCGGGCTGCAGAAAATAGCCGGAAAGATGGTTTCCGGAGAAGGACGCGGACAGGCACCGGCGCCTGCCGCTGAACTGCTTCCGAAGGGAAGCGGCAGCAAAAAAAGCTCCCCTCCTTCCGGGATATTTGTCCCCGTCATCAGCGGCAAATACCCCGTCAGCCTTACCCTGGAGGAGTTCTGCCTGATCGGACCTGACGGCGAGCTTGCCGGGATAACCAGGGAAGAAGCCCTTTCAGCCCTTGCCGGACAGGGAAGCGGGAAAGTCCTGCTTCCGGACTACAAGGAGGCGGCAGCCTGTCTTGGGAGTTCCTTTCTTCCGCCTTCCTCGGTGCTTGATTTCAAGACAGCCCACTACCTTCTTCACCCGGACGGAGGAGTTCACCACCCCGAGGGATTATCCACGGAGTATTCGTCCTTTTCACCCGCCGAAAAGGGGCGGTTCCTGGCCCGCGAGTTCGGTGAACTCGCCGGGCAGATTGACGGTCACGAGGGGCTTTCAATCCTCATGGAGCGGACGGACCTCCCCCTTATTCCTGTTCTCGTTGACATGGAAAAGCACGGCATAGGATGCAGCATCCCCGCCTTCGGAGCGCTTGAGACGGACCTCTCTTCCCGGCTGGAGGGCATCGAGGAGGAAATTACCGCCAGGGGAGGGGAGAAGATCAACCTCAATTCTCCGAAGCAGGTTGCATGGCTTCTTTTTGAAAAACTGGGACTCCCCGCGGGAAAGACCACCAAGACAGGATACTCCACCGATATTTCTGTCCTTGAGGGACTCTCCGCCATGGGCAGGCCCTTCGACGAGGTGCCCAATCTCCTCATCGAGTACCGGGAACTGTCGAAGATGCTCTCCGGTTTCGTCCAGCCCCTCGTAAAGGCGGCCAGGGAGGGGAGCGGAATCATCCACGGCGTGTTCGAGCCTGCGGTGACCGGTACGGGGCGGCTCAGCAGCAGGGATCCGAATCTCCAGAACCTGCCCTCCTTCGGCGAGTGGTCCGGGAGGATAAAGAAGGGACTCCTCCCCACCGGCGAGGGGAATGTTTTCGTGGCGGCGGACTATTCTCAGATCGAGCTCCGGGTGCTTGCCCATCTCTGCGGCGACAGGAGACTCCGTGACGCCTTCGCCCAGGGAAGGGACATCCATACGGAGACGGCGTCATGGGTCTTCTCCACAGATCCCGCCCTCGTCACGCCCGAGCTTCGCAGGGTGGCGAAGATGATCAACTTTGGCCTGCTCTACGGCATGAGTTCCTTCGGCCTTGCCCAGAGGCTTGGCATAGGCCGCCAGGAGGCCTCGGACATCATCCGCCGGTATTTCGACGCCCTTCCCGGGGTGAAGGAGTACCTCGAAAAGAGCTATGACGACGCCAGGAAGAGGGGGTTCGCCGTGACACTGGCAGGGAGGATACGCCCCCTGGCCGAGGTGTCCGTGAGTCCCAGGGACAGGGACGCCCTTCGGAGGGTGGCCGTGAACACGCCCATTCAGGGAACGGCCGCCGATATCGCCAGAAAGGCCATGGTGGACTTCGCTGCAACCTTCCCCTCTTCAGGAACCGTCCGGCTGGTACTCCAGGTTCACGACTCCCTTGTCTGCGAATGTCCGCGGAGCGACACTGAAGAGGTGAAGCGCTCCCTGGAGGAGATCATGGAGCGGGCGGCGGACCTTGCCGTGCCCCTGAAGGTGGAGTCGAAAACGGGAAGCAGCCTCGCCGAAGTCTGACGTCTCATTTGAACCATACTATGATAAAATACCCCATTGGAATCCGGAAATCAGAAAGAGAGGAAGATGTCCCTTGTTGATGAGAACCCTGAGGTCTCAGATCCGCTGGATTATGATCGCCATCGTCGTCCTTTTCGTCCTGTCCATTTTTGGAATGTACGGCTTTGACAGTGGTCCCCGAAGAGGCCCATCCGGCGGCGAAGACTACGTCGTCGCTGAAATAGACGGCAAGTCTGTAATGCGCTCCATGCTCGACGAACAGCTGCGCAACTATGTGGAGAGATCGAACATCAGGGATGTTACCTCCGCGGACGTTCCCCGTCTCTACCAGACAGCCCTGGAGAACATGGCGCTTGTCTCACGCCTCGCGAAGGAGGCCGAGGATTCGGGGCTGAAAGCTACGGAAGAAGAGATCAATGCCGCCGTGAAGGAAGTAAGCGACCAGTTTCCCACCAAGGAAGCCTTCATGCAGTACATTGAAAGGTCGGGAATCAAGATGAGCGCCTTTAGGGATAACCTTGCCCAGGAGGTTGTCCAGCGGAAACTTTTAATGAGTGCTGTGGGCAGTCCCGAGGTGAAGGACGGGGAAGTGAAGGATTTTTACGAGAAGCTGAAGCTCCTTTTCTTCCATTCTCCCGCCGGGTACACAATGGATTTCATCCGTCTTCGGACAAAGGATAATGCTGACAAAATCCTCGCAGCCCTCGCTGAAGGGAAGGAATGGAAGGAAGCTGTCGGAATAGCTGCTTCCGCCGACGTGATCGAGAAGACTCCCGAAACGGGCCCCGTCTTTGTTCCGGAGTCGGGTTTCAAAGATTCCCTGTCACCTCTGGCAGCCCTCGCCATAGGTGAAGTAAGCCCCGCGATGGAAATAGCAAGCAGCGACATTCTCATCGCCGTGAAACGTGAGAAGGTTGAGGAGAAAACCGCCCCCTTCGAGGAAGTCAGCGGTGATGTGAAGGCCCTCCTTACAGAGGAGAAAAACCGTGAGGCCCAGGCAAACTTCTTCAAAGGCCTGCGGGAGAGAACCAGCGTGGTCATTCTCGACCACGACCTTTTCCCCAAGCCTGAGGCAAAGACCGAAGCCCCTGTAACCTCCGGGGAAACGAGCGGCGACGTGAAGGCCCCCGCAGGCGGAGAAGAGAAGAAGTAAGCTGACAGATAATTTTGAGCCTATTGACATAAGTTCCGTACCTTAATAGAATAGACCCCGCGATTATGGTGGGTTGGCCGAGTAGGCTGAAGGCACTCGCCTGCTAAGCGAGTAGGGGGGCTTAAACCTCCCTCGAGGGTTCGAATCCCTCACCCACCGCCATAACTACAGTCTTTCACAAAATGGAAACAGCCGGGTATATAGCAATAGTGCATATTTTCAGGGAATCCAGGAAATCTGGATTCCTTTTTTTNNTTCGAATCTTGTCCGGCGCGCCATTGACGGCATTACCCCCGCAGAATCCCTGCGGGGGTTTCTTTTGTAAGCGCGGCTGGGTATGTTCTCAGCCTGAAAACGTTCCCCGGACTCTCGAATGCAAAAGGAGTGTTTTCCCGCAATCCGCCTTTTTCCGTATACCCTCGGCTTCGCCGTCTGCTATACTTCGTCTTGAATCCGGCTGAAATGAACCCGCCAGAAACGAGCAGTTCATTCAAGGAGAATGCCCATGACCCTCAGAAATACCCCTATTTCCGGCCTTTGCCCTTTTTCATCCCACGCGCTGAAGAAGAGTTCGCTTGCCCTGCTCCTCATCCTGGCCCTTCTGTTTGCCGGAGAAGCTTTTGGAGCCCAGACCGTCCGGAAGGACGCGTTCATTACCCAGCTCTTTCAGGCGAGAGGTTTTGCTGCTCCCTCCGGTGAAAAAAATATGGTCAGGGCTGCCCTCGATCTCGATTTGATCCCTGTTCCGGAGGGAAGGCTCGATGCACCGATCACCATGAAGGAAGCCATCATGTTTGCCGTCCACAGCCTGGGTCTTGCCTCCGTTGCCGATGTTCTCTCTGGGGCGCCTCTGCCCTTCCGGGATGTGGGAAGCCTGAAGCCCCTGGAACGGGGCTACATTGCTGCAGCCCTGAACATGAATCCGTCCCTCCTGAAAAAAAAGGTAACCTCTTTCCGTCCCTCGAGGAATGTAACTCCGGCTGAGGTAAAAAACATCATCGCAATCGTTCGTGCCGCACGGAAGAACCTGACACTCTCGGTGAAGTTTTCTCCTGTAAAGGGGATGACAGTTCTTGTAAACAGGGAAGGTCTTCACGACCAGCCGCCAAAGTGGCGTGCGGCCGTCAACGGTTTTGATTCCAGGGAGGAAGCGGAGTTCTTTCGTGACGCACTCCTGGAGAAGGGCGTAGAGGGGACTGTGGACAGCCAGAATTATGACTGGAGAGTCAGGTCGGCACTTTCGGGCAGCTATGGGCCCGTAAGGGAATTTCTTGCCGCATGCGAAGCCCTGGGAAGAAAGGCTGTGGTTTTTGCCTTGCCTGCAAGCTGGAATTCAGCCGGATCTCCCCGGTTCTGGATTATGGTCCTTCTTGATCCCGCACGGTTTGAAATCCGTCCCGTCTTTGCGCCGGAGGGTCTTTATGCCCTTGCTCCTCTCAGTGCAATGAGCGGTGGAGCCTCGGCTTCGGTTAACGGGGGATTTTTTTCCGTCAGCGGGAAGGAGCGCGGGGCGCCAATCGGGGCGATCATTGAAAAAGGTGTCATGGTAAATCCTCCTTACAAGGGACGCACCATCCTGGGCTGGAACGGCAAGAACCAGGCCGCCTTCGGGCAGATGGAGTGGAGGGCCGAAGTGCATTTCCCCGGCGGCGGTTTCATGGACGTCACCGGGCTCAACAGGACGGTCAGGGGAGACGGAGTGGTCCTTTTTACCAGCCATTTCGGAGAATGCACTCCCCTGTTCTCCGGTCCGGTGGTGGAGGTTGTCCTCGACGGGGATACCTGCGTGGAGGTACGGCGGGAGGGCGGAAATCCCATCCCGCCGGGAAAGCGGGTTCTGGCGGTCTATGGTACTCCCTCGAGGTATGCCGGATCGCTCGTTCCCGGTGACAGGATTTCGATTGTCCAGATAGTCAACAATGGGGATCCATACTGGACCTCAATGACCAACGCCATACAGGGAGGCCCCTTTCTTGTGAGAAAGGGAACACTTTCGATGGAAACAGAAAACCTGAACGACTCCATCGTAAACAAGCGCCATCCGCGGTCTGTCATCGGCCTGACCGGCAAAGGACAATGGTTCTTTTTTGTCGGAGACGGACGCAATGCCGTGCACAGCGTCGGATTTACCCTTGCGGAAACTGCGGAGATATTGAAAAAAAACGGAGTGTCCTATGCGCTGAATCTTGACGGCGGCGGATCTTCAACCCTTTTTGCTGGGGGGCGGATTCTGAATGTTCTCTCCGACGGAAGAGAAAGACCCGTAAGTTACGGTATCGGCGCTTTCCCGAAGGGAGGGAAATGACCGGGAAAACTGAAAATATGAAAAATCCTCTGGAGAAGTACGGAATGCGCCCTTTTGTGATAGACTACACGGCACAACAAAAAGAAAAAAATCGGAAGGAGTTGTACCAGTCCAATGAAAAATCAGTCCCGTTCCATAACCATGTTTATCCTTGCCATTCTCGTCCTCGTTCTCTCAGTTTCTGCTGCTTTCGCCACGGAGGCGGCCCCCAAGCCCGTAAACTTCGGCCAGGATGCAAACAAGATGCAGTGGTACCTTGTGAACTACGGCAAGAACGATGGCATCCCCTTCGCCAACACAAGGAAGTACTACACTAACCCCGACGAGAAGAAAAAAACCATCGACCTTATCGTCGAAAAGTTCGCCATCGACCAGGAGACAGCTGCAGGCCTCTACTTCACCGAATATGGCTACGTCTACTCTGCTGACGGCAAAGATTTTGCTGTTAGCTACATTACTCATTACGACATGGTCGGCAACGTTATCAAATCCACTGAATACGATGCTTCCAGCCGGGAATTCATCAAGATGTCCAAGGGGATGATTCCTTTGAAGGCTCACCCTTACGCTTCAGGGAAGCTCCCTGCGAAGAAGCCCGCTCCCAGGAAGAAGTAGTGTTTCCAGGCAGTACAGGCCCGGCTTGGAGCCGGGCTTTTTTTATTGTCTTCCGTTGCGTTTCGCCCTGAAATGAAGTAACCTTCAATAAATGAAGAGGAGGCGGTTCTCATGCCCATAGTGAATATCTACATGTTTGAAGGACGTCCGGTGGAACAGAAGAGAACACTAGCCGCAGAGGTGACCGATGCGATATGCAGGGCTCTTGATGTTGGCCCTGAGGTGGTCAGAATAATGATCAACGATATGCCACGGGAGAATATGGCCGTTGCAGGAGTGCTGAATGTGGACAAGGGCAAATAGCCCTGGATGTCCGGAGCATAATCCCATGAATAAGTTTCTGAAAGCGCTCCAAAAGGGGTGGGAGTTTTTCGTTCTCTTCCACCATGGCACCTTCGTGGATAGAAATATGGCCGTAGTACGGAAAGAGGCCTTCGACATCAACGATAATCTCATGCTGCTTCTTTTTGGTGATTTTCTCGGCATCCCGAATCCCATGTCCTATTACATGCTCGAACTTCTTCCGTACATGGCGGATGAGCTTGAACCGTGGGAGAGGAGAATTCAGAACAGAAAGTTCATCATCGCCGAAAAGGCAGCCCAATATGATTTCGACTGAGGTGAAGCGGACGATGAAACGATTTACATTCTTCGGAGGAAAAGGCGGCACCGGAAAAACTTCCTGTGCGGCCTCCTATGCTCTATCACTGGCTGCGCGGGGAGTGCGGACTCTGGTGGTTTCCACTGATCCGGCACATTCCCTCGCCGATGCTTTCGACAAGCCAATAGGTTTCCAGACGGCTCCTCTGTGCCCAAACCTCTGGGGCCTGGAAATCGACGCTGAAGTCGAGGCGAAGAAATACATGAAGTCGATACAGGACAAAATGCTCGATCTCGTCAGCGCAACAATAGTGGACGAAATAAAACGGCAGATTGAAATTGCCTATATGTCTCCCGGGGCGGAGGAGGCGGCGATCTTCGACAAGTTCGTCGAACTCATGGAAACGGTGGGCAAGGAGTATGACTCCATTGTATTCGACACCGCCCCTACGGGACACACTCTGAGACTTCTTACCCTTCCCGAAATACTGGGAGCGTGGATAGAACATCTCATCGAGAAGCGGAAAAAGGCAATGAATCTGATGAAAATGGCTGCCCGGTACGACAAGCCCCTCGCCGAGCGGATAGCCAATGATCCAATTATAGAGACCCTTACCGCCAGGAGGGATAAATTCACCCTGGCGAGGAAATTTCTGACTGACCGGGAGAGCTCGGTTTTTTTCTTTGTCCTGAATGCGGAGAAGCTCCCCATTCTGGAGACGGCCCGGGCGGTGGACATGCTTTCACGGCACGGCATCGCCATCGGAGGCGTCATTGTCAACAAGGTTATTCCCGCTGATGCCGGACCTTTTCTCGCAAAAAAAAGGCTTTCCCAGGAGGGATATCTCAGGGAAATACGGAGCCGCTTTTCTCCCATGACCATTATCGAGATCCCCATGCTCGATGATGACATCCAGGGGATGGAGCAGCTTCAGCAGATCACCGGAATTTTGGAGGGGCTGGATTCATGATTGCCGACACCCTGGACAGGCTCGGCGCCTATTTTTGTCTTGGCGGAAGCCTTGCCAGAGCCCTGGAATTCCTTTCGTCCAGACCGCTGGAATCTCTCCCGGATGGACGCACGGACATCGACGGAGACAATGTTTTTTTGCTCGTCCAGTCGAGGGAGACTCGCCCCGCTTCCGAGGAGTCCTTTGAGACTCACGGAAAGTATGCCGATATTCACATCACCCTCGAAGGGGAGGAATGGATGGGGTATGCTCCCGCTTCCGACCTAGAACCCTTGACGGACTACTCCCCCGAAACGGACTGCCGGACCTATTCTGGAGAAGGTGTCTTCTTCCGGGGTGGTCCCGACAGGTTTGTTGTTTTTTTCCCCTGGGACGGCCATAAGGGGTGCATATCCGGGCCCTCCGGAGGCAGGGTGAGGAAAATCGTCGTCAAGGCCTCCATTGAAGGACGGTGAGTTCCTTGAGAATTGCCTGTGTTCAACCCGGGGCTCTCGATGTTTCAGGGTGGGAAACCGCTTTTGAAAGAGCGCTCGCCCTTACAGCAGAGTCCGCAGCCGGGGGAGCGGATCTCGTCCTCCTTCCGGAGGCTCTTTTTCCGGCTTACTATCTTGGGGAATCAGAAGGACCCGGCGCTTCCTGGCGACGGGCAGCCCCCCTTGAGCAGCTTTCAGTGTGTGCAGCGAAGAACGGAATCTATCTCGCTGCGGGACTCGTGCTGGAAGAAGGAGGATCTCTGTACAACGGGGCCGTCCTTTGGGGACGGGACGGCCGGGAGATCCTGAGAACCTTTAAATCGAACCTCTGGCATTTCGACGGGCAGTATGTTGTGCCGGGAACCAGCTTCCCGGTCGCGGACACGGAATTCGGGCGGGTGGGCATGATGGTCTGCGCAGACGGAAGAATCCCGGAAATATGCAGGATTCTCTCCCTGAAAGGGGCGAGGCTGATCCTGGACCTGACAAACCTGACCTCAACAGGGAGGAACCGGGAGAACCTTTCCAATCCCCAGCTCGAGTACATGCTTCCCGCGAGGGCCGCCGAGAACGGAGTATGGATTGCAGTTGCCGACAAGGTGGGCCTTGAGGCCGAAACAGTGCTCAACTGCGGCGGAAGCTGCCTTTATGATCCCTGGGGAAATGTGGTTGCTTCGCTGGGATCCTGCGAAGAGGGCATTCTGATTGCAGACGCGGACCTGGATGCACCGCTCCCGCGGATGCCCCGGCGGACTCCGGAACGCTACTCCCTGATAACAGCTGAAACGCCATCTACTGCAGCGTTCACCAGGCAGTTCGATCCCCTTTCAGCCGCCGAGGATGAAGTATTCGCAGCCCTGTGCCGGTTCGGTGCCGCCTCATTGGACGATTATCTGGCCACGGCGTCCCGTTTTCTTGTCCGGGCTGTCGATCAGGGAAACAGGCTGGTCTGTCTGCCCCCCCTGGAGAAAGAAGACAGCCGGTGGGCGGCTGAGAAGCTTTCAGGGCTGCTGACCGGTGCCGGAGTCACTGTGCTCCTGAACGGGAACGGAGAAAAAGGAGGCCGGGACACCGTCCTTTTCAATGGTGACGGCATTCTCGGCAGAATATCGGGTGCATGTTCCGAACCGATTGATACTCCTGCCGGAAGAATCGGTGCCGTATCGGGAGACGAAGGATGGAACCCGGAACCGATTCGTTGTCTTATGCTCGGGGGATCAGAGGTGGTTGTCTGGTACGGGGACGGAAAACGGCCGCGGGACATTTCCGTAAAAGTTGCCCGCACAAGGGCTTCTGAGAACAGGGTGTTTATGCTGTATTTTCACGGCAATGAGGACGTGGTGGCTGTCTCTCCTTCCGGTTCCGTTCTTGCAGCTGCTCTTGACAAGGGAGACCAGGCGGTTTCCGCCATGATCAGGAGAATGGAAAGCCGAGGAAAGACGGTGGTGCCGGGAACGAACATCGTCACCGGAAGAATTCCATCAGCCTATGGTGATCTTGTGGCCGGTGAGGGCAAATTCCGTTCTCATGAATGACAGAGATGAGCCTTTCATGGTCATGGCCATGGAAGAAGCAAGGGCTGCGGCACGGCGGGGGGACGTTCCCATCGGGGCGCTGGTTGTGCGGGACGGGAATGTTATCTCCGCGGGAAGCAACCGGAAGGAGAAGGATCCCACTGCCCATGCGGAAATACTGGCTCTTCGTGGAGCAGCCGGGGTTCTGGGGTCGTGGAATCTTCGGGGGTGTACCCTCTATGTTACTGTGGAACCATGCCCCATGTGCGCAGGTGCGCTGGTTCTGGCAAGGGTTTCCCGCCTTGTTTATGGATGTTCTGACCCAAGGGCCGGGGCGTGCGGCACCCTCTACGACATAGTGAGCGATTCAAGACTCAATCACCGGTGCGCTGTCAGGAAAGGAGTTTTTGCGGAGGAGTGTGCCCGGCTCCTTGCAGATTTTTTTATAGAACGGAGAAAAGGCCGCTTTCAGGCGGCGGGGAAGAAAGGGTGAAGGAAATGAAATTCCTGTCCTATGGCCATCAGTATATCGACGAAGATGATATTCAGGCAGTTGCCGAGGTGCTGAGGGGTGACTGGCTCACACAGGGGCCGTCTGTCGAGTCTTTTGAAAAGATTTTTTCCGAACATGCGGGAACCCGTCATGCGGTTGCTTTTGCCAACGGAACGGCTGCCCTTCACGGGGCCTATTTCGCCGCAGGAGTAGAACCGGGTGACGAAGTGATCACCACTCCCATGACTTTTGCGGCCACAAGCAACGCGGCAC
>LSQX01276860.1_pt1 | contig 20151 bp, 13 predicted proteins | sample 654561 | NCBI WGS metagenome assembly LSQX01 (sample SAMN04489861, study PRJNA283612) | anaerobic digester metagenome | isolation source: 4 biogas reactors fed with cattle manure at either 37C or 55C with and... | place: Denmark: Kongens Lyngby | collected 2014
AAGCGCCCTTTTCTTTAAATTCTTCAGCCTCAGAAACGGGCACAGACAAAACACAGAAGGCTCCCTTTTTGCGGGCGCTTTTCATCAAGTAAATACGATTATCAACATCAACCTCGGGGATAGCCGCTGCAATTGTTGAGCTGTCAACCTCTATTTGCTCCAAACAGTGACTGATATATTCGGCAGAAAGTTTTTTATTGGCCCCATTCGCGGATGTAAAGTTGAACCCGTCCTTATCGGGATATTGCAGGCAGACACTGACAGTCGTTGGCAGTTCGCCGTCAGTCTGAATAAATCGAAGATTCATACCCGCTTTACTCATCTCATCTTTGACGATTTCGCCGTTTGCGTCATCCCCTACAAAGCCTATCGGGCACACATCCACATCGGGTGATAACAGCGAGGAAATATAATGAAAAACAATATGCAATTTGCAGTAATCTTTTGCGCCGCTCAATTCGACAAGTCTCGATTCGTTTCTTCCGAAGGTTTTATTGGTAGGGCTGTGAAAAAGCATGCCGACACCAATACCGCCGATTCCTACAATCTTATTAAACCTTTTCATGCGTTAACTCCCCGGAATTTCCAATCAGGATTTTCGGAAAAAGGATGTCTCGCAGTTTCTACTGTCGCAGTAATTAAGGCGTCGGGATGCTCCTGCAGCAATGTCATGGGATATTCAGGCGTCACATCAGAAAATAAAGCGATGCGTAATGCCGTCTGCTTCCATGCCCCGGTTGCAGAGTAAACCCGTATTTTTTTTGCTTTCATGCATTCTTTAACGCCCAGGGTAATTGACTTGGGAGGCACAAACTGCCAGGCCGCTCCGAAATTTCTTTGTGATAGGGCAATGACTGTATCCGGGTTATTCTCCAGTATATGCGCGGTAGAATTTCGAATATCGTCGATTGTAACGTGGCTGTAAGGATTGCGTATTGCTTGGTTAAATGCGATATGCCCATCCTGTCCCCAACCACCCAGAGTATAGTCGATCTCGGTATTGGCGATCATATCCGATATCTCTTTCAGATTATACGGGGTGAGAAAATGTCTGTTTTCAACTGGAACCTGTAATTCGCTGTCTATGCAGTTATAGAAATTGCGTTCCATAAATGTTCTGAAATTGGAGGGATCGTCTTTATGCAAAAGCTTTCCTTCCCAGTCAAGGTTTTCATCCATATGAAAGACCACGACATTCTTTAAGGATACCCTTTCCGAGTTGACCATTATTTCAAATGGTTTATACCACTCCGTCGGACCGCAGGGAACGATTGCTTTGAAAGTGCGACCTTCTGCATTGGCAAGCTTAATTTCGTCAATAAAATCACGAGCCATAATCTCACCAAGGGCTTTTGCGTCGGGCACTATTCTCAACGGTACTTTTCTTTCCGGATGCGTCATCAACTGGTCATACGGTATCGAACACCATTTGTAAATGTCTTTAATATCCAACATCATATCCACTCCTTAATGTTCTTTAATGCCAATAAGCTTCGCGCTTGATTCTGTCAATTATTTATTAGAGTTCAATATTTCATTAATGCCGTGAACGTACGGATGATAATCCAGTTTCGGACGCGGGTTAAAATCAATATATAATTCTATATAGCCCGTTCCGGTGAATCGCTCTTCTCTCGTCTGAAACAGGTCCTCAATAATCAGGTCCTGTGACTGATACTCTCGTATGGCATTACGCACTTTATCCTCCACGGTTTTGGGACAGACAATGGCCCGGTTGGCACGGAGCAATCGTTTACCATTTGATACAAGCATATCATGAGGGGAAAAATCAGACCAGACAGAGTACTGAAGCATATTTTTCACCTTCTGGCCCTCCCCGATATCACTGACAATCGGGTCTCCCGCTTGTATGACTTCAAATGCCGCCATATTGAATACTGCGGTATGGTCGGTATGCTCGCGATAATCGTTCGGCATCAAAAGTCTTGTTATTTTGTTCTTTCTGATAAACTCTATAATTTTTGGGAAGCTACCTAACTCGCCGTTGGGAAGGTGGTAACCCATATATTGTGTTGTGCTGAAATCGGGGTATTCAAAACGAAAAATATTCTTTTCCGGGATATCGAACGATGTCAGCGCCGCTAAGTTTTCCTTTTCTCGTATCCGAACAATCGAATCCTTTTCATCCGGGTTTTTATAGCCGCAGTCTCCCTGGCAAAAAACCACAACATAAACTTCCGCACCCTCGTCCATCGCCGCCGCCATAGCATAACCCGCGCCTATGAGAGCGTCGTCGTCATGAGGGCTGAACACGGCTATCCTCTCGTTTCCCTGTTCCCAATCGGGGAAAAGCAGGTTAATATTCTCGGAAAATGTTTCCGTCCTTAAGTTTACATATATATTTTTACTCATTATTAATCATTGCCTTTCAGCGGGATTGTAAGACTTTCAGACGCCGATTTATATAAACTATAAGCCGGTCTTCATTATAATTATAATTTATAGCTGTTTTATATGTTAATGGCTTATTTTTTTGTAATAGTGGCGCTATTCTATCAAATACTGCTCTGTAAAATAACAATGAACCCCAAAACTTTGCATGATATATTGCTGCTTGTCTTGTTATGGTGGCAATTATTTGAATAGAATTCGCGGCTGTGATGAAGAGAATCAAAAGCTTAACAGAATTACGCCTTACGTATGGACCGTAGTCAATGTTATATGGGATTATATTATAGGAGTTAAGGATATCAAGGAGATTCCGAATCTGCGGGCAGACTTAAAACGAATGGAATTTGATTATGTAAGATTATGCAGGCCGGATACGATAGGTATGTTGCGGCGAAATAAAATGTTACAATTATCCGATTAGGCAAAGAAACAATACCAACATCGATAAATTAATCTTGGTTGGTATTGTTTCTATTATGATGCTTTTTAAAGGCCGAATCGGTATCTGGTATTTGTTTTATATAAAAAGCTCAATATTTCCGAGGACTGTTCTGACAAGAACTGCCGGGTATTCACAATACCCTTTTGGGCCGGCAGGGTGAACCGATTGGTTTTGCAGCATATGATAACGCTCAAACCAATAGCCGCCATGCATCAGTCCCATCCTGCAAACCAGCTTCACGGCCTGCCGAACCCTGTCATAGTCACCCACGGCAAGGCATGCATTCATCTCAATAAACCAGACGCGTCCCATAGCCGAGATATCATAAATAGGACCGTTTGTTTTAAAGGATACCGGTCTTCCAAGCTCCCAGTCCCGATAAGCATACGGTTTTGTTACTATCTGCGTAGGCATATCACCCCACCAGAAGTTTTTTTCATTTTTCAGCGCCGGCCATAAATCACGAATTTGTATGTCGTCGGCGAGACCATAAGCGATAGCCGCCCAATCGATATCTGTAAGTCCGTGAAAATCAACTGCACCGTGTTCAGGGTGTATATATTCTGCAAAATGACCGTTTGTCCAGAAATAGCGCCGGAACGTTTTGGCTAATGAGTCGGCCTGTTCTTTCCAAAAATCAGCCTTTTGAGATTCGTTGAGCGCCGAAAGCATGATCCTCATATCATTGAAGGCTTTAAAGCAATAGCACTGGGTGATACCGTCCCATTCTTTGCGGGGCGGAAGCTCTATATAAAAGCCGGCGCCGCCGAAGAAGCCCTGTGAGCTCTTTTGGGAGAGTATATACTTGCCGGCTCTTTCAATAGAGGGCATCTTTTCTTTAAGCCAGTCTGTATCTTTTGTTTTATTGAATAATTCCGCAGCGGTTAAAATATAACAGACAGAGGCAAGCAAGCCCAACGGATTCTCATAGACCCAATGCTTAAAAAGACCAATCCATTTGCTTGTGGGATAATGATTATTGCCCTTTGGTGTATATTCAAAAACATCATCGGGATACCGGAAGCCGCTTGTGAATGTTACCCTGTCTTCGGGAGAACGCAAATCCTCCTCTTTCCATATAGCAAATGGTATATTTCCGTCATCACGCTGGGAGGCCTCAACGAAATCAAAATACCCTTTTACGGATTGCTCCATGTCCATAAGCAGGTATGCGCCGGCTATTTGCCAGGAATCCAATCCTGGCCATGTATATTCGATGCCGAATGCCCCTCCGTCCGCAGTTACGGAGAAATGTCCGGGATATGCCTTGCTTCTGTGTGCAGGCAGTAAGTTTTTAGTGATTGCTGCCCGCACTCCTTCCCGAATTTCTTTATCTTTTATTTTGTCTATCATGCTTAAATCGAACATGGCTATCCTCCGGAATACACTTTTTTGTTTTCAATATAAACCAATCAACCCTCTGTATCAATAGCTATTTTGTGCTAAATTGTGGGTTTAATCATATAAAAACCAGTTGAATAGGTGAAAAGTAAATGGAGAAACCGCTTTTTCATCCGCCGAGACATGTCATGTGGTGCTTGAAACATGCGAAGAATTGGGGCTTAAGGTGATTGCTTTTGGTCATCATATGTTTGGTATGGGCAAACTATATTGATAAATTATCCGACTCTCCCTTTGTAAAAAGCGCTACCGAAAACATGATGTTCGGCGAGTTTGAATCAGAGAACAACGAGGACATATCTACATAATGTCGCGTGATTTTGAGAAGCCGTATAAGGGAGGCGTTACTTAAAAGAAAAAAGGATGTAAAAGTAAATAAGTTCAGTGATTCAAAAATGGCTAAATAATCTGTCCCCGAAGCACAAAATATAGCTACTATTAAATAGAAAATAACAATTATAAATATCTCAATTATACATTATTATTAAACCACATTATTTGTATATCAACTGAAAGAAAAGAGAGATATTTATGCAAATGAAATTGCCCGTGTATAAGGATAAGGTGAGGGCCTGCTTCCTTGGAAAAAACATCGGAGGCACACTCGGAATGCCGTTTGAATGCAGACGTGGTCTGTTTGATGTGAGTTATTATACACATGATATTAACGGTGAACCGCTGCCAAATGATGATCTGGATTTACAGCTTGTATGGCTTAATGCGGTTGAACGTTTCGGCAGGGGAGTTAATGCACAGGCTTTAGGTGAGTATTGGCTTTCGTATATAACTCCGAGCTGGTGTGAGTATGGAGCGGCTAAAAATAATATGAGAATGGGACTTAACCCGCCGCTTTCAGGTTATATAAACAATCTTAATCGTGATAGCTGCGGAGCGTTTATTCGTTCGGAATTATGGGCATGCCTTGCACCGGGGCATCCCGAAATCGCGGTAAAATATGCCTATGAGGATGCCATAGTTGATCACAGCTATGAAGGTGTTTATGCCGAGATATTTACCGCTGCGATTCAGAGCTCTGCCTTTGTTGAAGGGGATCGGGATAAGCTTATTGAAATCGGACTGTCGTATATTCCCGAAGACAGCGGTGTTTATAGGGCTGTAAGGCATGTTGTCGATGCATACAAATCGGGCAAGGATTGGAAAAAGGTCAGGGAGGAAATACTTGCTGATTTTCCTTCCACATTCGGGTTGATGTGCCCAGATGACGGCAACGGTAATACCGAGGTGAGCATACCCGAAACCAGAATCGGCTACGATACTCCTTGCAATATTGCATTAATGGTTTTGGGCTTGGTTTATGGCGAAGGCGATTTCGGCAATAGCATCTGCATAGCGGCGAGCTGCGGCGAAGATGCAGACTGTACAGCGGCAACGCTCGGAGCCCTTTTGGGAATTATCGGAGGAACGGATTCAATTGATAAGAAGTGGGCTGACCCAATAGGAGACAAAATCGCGACGATCTCCATTAACATGGGCGATCATGATTGCGATATACCAAAAACAGTAACCGAACTGACAGACCGCATCATTGCATTGGTGCCTTCGTTTTTAGGGCATAAATACTATAAGTGGGATGACAATAGCGGAGAATTATCGCTGTTGCTTTTGGACAATGACAATTTGATGAACAGGGACAGAAGAAGAGGGCCGTTTGACAAGTGGAATTTTCTCGAAAAATTAAAAATGCAGCCGTTTGGGCAGGTCTATGACAGCCCCATATTTACAGCGTCTTTGCTTTGCTCAGACGCACCATACATAAGCGCAGACGGCGAAATTGAATATACTCTCAAGCTTGAAAACAAATTCTTGTCCCAGCAATTCTTAAGCCTACGCTGGTTTTTGCCGGAAGAGTTTGAAGCGGTTCCCGCACAGTATTCATCCATATCGCTGGAGCAGTATCACGGAAATGTAGGAAAAGCGGAATGCAGATTTAAAATTAAAGCGCCTCAGGTATTGAGGGAGCCAAAATACGATCTGGTTCTTGAGATTAGTGCCAATGCACGGCACACAAAACTTTATATTCCCGTAACTCTTTTAAACATGAAAAAACCCGAATACGATTAATTAAAAAGGCTGCCTCATATACTAATGAGACAGCCTTTTTTAAAAAACAAAAATAGACTTCGTGTCTGATATGAGTTTTAAGCAATACAGACATAACAAATAGCAACTATTAGCCAAAAAAAGCTCCCTTATATGACTACTGCTTTTACTGTATCATATAATCGAATCAAATTTGGTGAACATCATCCCAGCGTTGCAAAGGCAGTATATACCAGTCTGTTTGACATAGTCGGCAGTTTCGTCCGCCATGAATAAAATAAAAAGAGGGATACATTATGAAAAATGCAAGCAAATCAAAAAACGGAATCGGTGAATTTATCATTTCAACCTTTCATGGGGTGCCCGCGAAAGACAACGGGCATTTCCACCAATTGCTCACGGCAACCAAAGAAGCCAATATTACGCATATCGAAACGGTATTTGGGTCAAGGGAAACGACATTACTGGCCCTTGAAATATGCGATGAACTCGGTCTTAAGGTGATTGTACAGGATACTGACTTATTCGGAGGAATACAGAACATCCGAATTGCCAATACGACCGAGGAATCGGCAAAGCAGGCTGTTGAACTGTACGGTTCCCATCCCTCGTTGGCCGGATACTATATCTGGGACGAACCGTTTATGGAGCATCTTCCCAATGCAAAGCATGATCTTGATTTAATGACTCGCCTTGACGGTGATAACCGCATCATGCTGGTCACGTCACAACAGGGCACGAGTGCTTCATACAAATGGCAGGATGGCTCGTTTAAAGAGTATTTTGACAGCTATTTAAAAATCGTCGATCCTCCGATTCTTTCCTCGGATATTTATTATTTCATGAATATTGAAAGCGGCCAGGAATTGAAGGATCTTATATTCTGGAACGACATCAGCTATATCAGAAAAAAATCCCTCGAACTGAACAGACCATATTGGTATTACGTACAGCTCGTGGGTTTTGATGCCAACGGCAGTCCGACGGACGGCCCGGATTATATGACGGCGGACAAGGTCAGGCAGTCGGTCTATACGCTTTTGACCTACGGATTTAAAGCGATTTCGTATTATTTTGCGATGAGAGGTCTGTTTGACGAATGCGGCCAAAACAAAACCTTTTTGTTTGACGGGGTTAAGCAGATAAACGCTGAAGCGCTGACGTTAGGAAAAACACTCGTCCATTTAACCTCTACGCTTGTTTACCATACAGGATATGTTTACAGCGATTTCAATGACTCAATTGATGACTCAAGCATCATCAGTTCCGCTCCGGAGGGGCTGGAATTCGGTGAATTTGAGTCGGAATACGGCGACCGATATGTCATGATTACTAATCGCAGCTTTGATTCGGCCTTCAGCGGAGATGTCTGTCTAAAGGGCAGGTATAATATCTATAAAGTGAACAAAGCAACCGGGCTAACGGAATTGGTATCCAATAATGCGGACAGGATTTTCTTGGATTTGATAGCCGGAAACGGAGAGTTGTTTGTTTTCACAGGGCCTGATGAAAAGCCGCCTCATGAGTTTGCATAACACAACTGACAGGGGATGGATATCCCTTGGGGAAATAGAAATCATCCTTGTAGATAAATATTTTCCACTCTGAAACAGACCCGCCANNTGGCGGGTCTGTTTCAGAGTGTATTTGAGAGAAAGCGAATATCAAAATTTAGGAATATTGGTGCAGTTGCATCCTACCGTCGATGATACTCACGTCGTTTGCCAGGGCCACCGCCGACCTGCCGGTCATGGGGTCCACAATGCCGATACAGATGCTGGTGCCGGCCGGAACCAGAGGGCCGGAGGAACTGTCTATCTCCCGGGCCAGTTGAATTTTGGTAGTGGTTTTGATGGTTTTGCCCGGCAACAGGCTGGTCAGCTTCAAGTCCACCAGCGAACAGGTCTGAACGGTATGTGCTTTATCTAAAACATACAAGTATACGGGAAGGTCAAAATACAGGGGAGCTACACCGCCGTTGTGCCAAGTCAGCTCTGCCGCCACAATACCGCTGCTGTGTATTTTGGAAATCTCAACTTTGGATATGCCGATGCGGTATCCCATGGACTTTAGCAGCGTATCGGTCCCTTGCCGATACAGACCGTCGGTGGAATACCTATCGTCCGAACGCAAGGGGGTTTTGGGACCCAAAAAGGTAGTGTGGCTTTCGGCCACCATGGCGGCGGTTTGTTCAATATTGGTCTTAATAAGATAGTCCATGGCCAGAGAACTGGTCATTTCACCACCGATGGGAGCGGTTTTCCAGGCATCCGACATGGGAACCAAAGCGCCTTTCTCCATGGTTTGGTTGAAGTCGCCGCCGTTTTGTATCCAATCCAACCAGGTGGCAGTGCTTTCCGGTTCCCCTGCCATGTCATTATACAGGCCAAAACCATAAGCTTTCGCCGCTTCAAAGGGACGCCTCATCATCAGTTTGGCGTGGGGGAAGGCTTCCAGATAGGGGGCAATATACTGTTCCCGCACATCCGCCTGGGGCAGGCGCTGAATACCCGCCTCGTAATTTACGTGCCATTCTCCCCAGTGCCCAAGGCTCCCCAGTTCGATATAGCTGAAGAAGTTGTCTTTGCCGAAATATTCGCCCAACGCCTTGATGGCTTTGGCGTGGTATTCGATAAACACCGGATTGTTGTAGTCAGGGGCAAACCCCTTTCCATATTTCATGTCATATTCGGTGCCGTCACCGTCGATTTTTTCATACAGCCAGTCAGGAATATCCAGGTGCTCGGTTTTACTCGGTTTGTCGCAGACAAACCGAAACACCACATGTTTGCCCTCGCTGCGCCATCGGTGCAGAAAATTGCGTTTTTCAATACCTTCAAAATCAAATTCGTGTTCGTTGTTCGGCTGCAGTTCTCGGAAAGTGACGTCCACATAGACCATCGACGCCTGTTCCGCTTCCTCTTCGCAGTCGGCGCAGGGTGCATAACCCATAAAGGGGTTGATAATGGGTTTGTCGGATAGGGGCAATTCTTTTGATACGTCCTTTTGCAAAAAGAGCATATCCTCGTCCACCTCCTGGCAACCGAGTAGAAACAACAGAATGACCATGGGAAAGAAAAGAGCAAGCACTCTTTTAGTCATGGTATTCTCCATCATATTGCACTACTGTCACATCTGTTACACCATTAATCATCCGCAATCTGTCGGCAAAGGCCAAACTATCGCCCTTGGCCATCACTTCCATGGTCAGTTCACAGGTATCTCCCCGCAGGGTTTTGGATTTGATACGGTAGTTCAGCCGGCCCATGGCTACTTTGATTTCATCTGCGGTGGTCAGGCCGGAGTAGTGGACAATAGCAATATAAATGCGGGCGCTTTGGTTTTTTCCGGTCATGGCCAGTATGAGGATGAAGACAACGATAGCCGATATCAGGGCCAGAGGATAGGCATTGGCCCCTACCGTGATACCGGTGGTGATGGCCCAGAACAGGTAGACCAAATCCAGCGGATTTTTGATGGCGGTACGGAAGCGGACGATACTGAGGGCGCCCACCATACCTAAAGAGATGACAATGTTGGTGCTGATGGCTAGCGTCACCATGGCGGTGAGTACCGTCATGCCCACCAGGGCGATGGAAAAATTCCGATTATAGACCACGCCACGGTAGAACTTTTTATAGACCACATTAATAAACATGCCCAGTAACAGGGATACCACCAATGCCATGACAATGCGGATGATTTGCTCCGGGGAAAAGCCGTTGCCGATACTCCCCAGTTGTTCTAAAAAGGATTTTTTAAAAACATCTTGTACACTCATCTCGATACCTCACAATTACACAATTAGAATGGTTATGTATAGGTCAAATGCCGCTGTGACAGTGCAGAAAAGATAGACTGGTTGCCTCAAAACATGAGGTGTATTTGGACAGGGAGGTGTATTCCTCGTTGCCGCAGGGGAGGATTTGTCGCATCAAATTGGGCAGACATTCGGTAAACTTGACTTCCATCGCCACTTTGCCCGGCTCCAGCACGTAAGACAGGGGCAGGTCCCGGTCAAAAAACCGGAAGAAGTCACCGCAGGCTCCCACATCCCGGTCAAAGGTGACCCGGACATCGCCTGCCGGGTAGACAAAGGGTTCCCGCACATAATCCACAATCACCGTCGGCCGCATAACCCGGCTGACACACTGAAAATAGAATTCTTTATACAAGTCTTGATCTTTTTGGAGCAGAAAGTCGTACTGCCCTTGGAGGATGGCCTCGGTCTCTTGCCGGGTGAGGGCCACCGTGGCCTTGTGGATATACTGATCCACTTTTTGTTTGCGCTCCAACCGGATAACGGTATCGCTGGCGTTGTAGATGCGGATGCGGTACTTGTTCCGGTTGTCTATGCCCATCACCTTTTTCATGTAGGCCGAATGCCAATAGTCGTCAAAGTACAGGCTCCGTACGGTATAGCGGCCATTGATGGCATAGGCGTCCGGCTTCATCAACGGGGCGAGGCGCCGTTTCAACAGTTCCGCATCATGCAGGTTGATTAGATATTTCAGCTCATGCCGGAACTGCTTTTTGGTATCCGCCATCGCTATCCCTCCATTCCCAGTACTTGGCCTTTTTCAATATAGAAGGTCGCCACACCGTAATGGATCTTATCATTCAAATCTTGGTAGGAATATCGCAGGGTCTGGGTTTTGCCGGATTGATTTTTAGCGGTAATCCGTAAAAAGTACTGTCCGTCGGGTGGCAGTTTGCACTCCACTTGGGGGATAAAGGTATTTGCCTCTTTGAAGATCACCTCTTTAAAGAGGTAGTCCTTGGCAACCTCCAGGGTGTAGGTGATGGTTTCACTGTCAAAGTCGTAAGCGTTGTCCCAGCCAAATACCAGTTTGCCGTTTTTGACTTCCGGTACGTTACAGTAATAAGGCATGGGATGCTGCAGACTTTCCTGAATCATCTGATAGTTATAGTCAATTTCGGCTGTCATAGTGTCCACATAGGTATAATAGTCTCCTTGTTTGGCACGTGCGTAGTTGATGTCCGGTACTTGATAGAGATAGGTATATACAACGTCGGCATATCGCTTAAACAGGTATTTCAGATTTTTTTCTTTGAGGTCCTTGTAATAATGCTCCACCTTATCCAGAAGCTTTTGGCGCAGGGCAGGGGATTTTAACACCCGTTGATGCAGGACCACACCCCACACGTTGGAGATGCCGTCGGTGTAGTTGTATCCGGAGACGGCGGCCTTGGCGATATAGTTTTGGTGGCTCCATGCGCCGTCGCAATCCCAGGGGATAAAGTACCATTTGTTGCCGTTTAACGGGCTGTAGAGGAAGAAGTTTTGGGACATAATATCCCGGTTACCGATAATCAGCTGAAAGGCCAGCCAGGAAAAATAGTTGGTCTCGTCAAAATACTTCTCAAAGGTCTCCTCAATGGGAATCGCGTAATCGTTGACCGCCTCAATCATATCTATAAGCTTTTTGTGGTCGTCGTTGCCTTTGATTTCCAGCACCTGCTCAAAGGCCCAGACATCGTAATCCGAATCGGTTTTCAGTTTGAGGTCGTCGTAGGTATAAAACTCAAACATAGACGCCTTATAAAGATGACCGTTGGCATCCAACCCGTGGTTGCGCAGATAGCGGCTGTTGAACTGTTCCACATGGGTATACAGACCGTAACTGACAAATTTGGCATTCTGATTCCCTTCGGTCAAATCCTTGACGTACAAATGCACAAAGGTGGTATGGGCGCCGAACAGCTCGGGATACTGGATCATCAAATCATAGGAAACCTTGTTGCGAAAACGGGAGGGGTCGTAGGGGTGCTTATTGAGGATGATGGTCTTTTGGTCATGCCAGGCGCCTTTATCCGGCTTGATTTTGATTTGATAAGATTTTTGCGGTGCCTGTGAGGTGGTTTTACCCCTCACCTGAACGGTGGCATTTGGAAGGGACTCTCCATATCCCAGCATGCCGGGCTGGGGCCCGTTTTTATCGCCTGCTTGCAAGGTGGCTTCCACCTTGTAGCGATCCACATTTCTATCGTCATAATAGTAGGTGCTATAGGAGTTGATTTCGGTCCAGGTATGGTCGGTGTTATCCGCCGAGTTGCCTTTTCTCACAGTGAGGTACAAAGTTTCCACCTTTAAGGAATCGATGCCGGAATAATATTCCGGCTTGTCGGTGATGGTCAAATCATCCAGACTGCTGTTACTGTTGTTTATCGGATTGGAAACCGGGGAGACGGTTTCGGCCATATTGGAACAGCCGGTGAGCAGCGTGACGGCCAGGATGAGGACCAGCAACCTTTTAAACACATTATTGTTCAAGCCCATGTTTTGCCTCCGTTCTCTTTTGGTATGCGATTTTTCTGCGCTGCTGTTTGCCTTGGGCCCGTACATCCAACCTGTTGACCAGACGGGTCATCCAGTAGTTGGGCTGCACCGCGAATACCGGCTGCTCGGCTAATACGTGGTATTTCAGCTTGGCAATGTATTTCTCCAACCGGATAAAGCTGATGATGCAAAATAGGGCCGAACCGATAACAAAGCCGAATCCATAAAATTCCGCTGGCAGAAATTTGAAGATATAGGTAGCAATATTGGTAAAGAGGGCAAAGCCCAAGGAGCACCAAAAAGCCCCGTAGTTGTCGGAAAAGTACAGCAAAATCAGCATGACGCTGTTTCCGATGGCATATAGGGCATATCCCACACACAGCACCCGGAACATGCCCAGCATGTCGGAATTAAAGCCCAAAGGCAGGCGGGGCAGCAGAATAGAACCGATCACCACAAACAGGATGGTGGTAAAGGCCTGCTTTTGGCAGAGATACAACAGTTCATCCTTCAGAACATCCAACATGCCTTTTTCGATATTTTCAATATCGCTGATGCTGCCGCTTTCATTAAAGAGGGTGAAATAGGTCCGGTATTCCGGATAAAACCGCACCTCCACGCTGGTGACAAAGTTGACGGTGGTTACCAGAATAGAGAGAAAGGCTATCAGCGCCGAGACATCGTATTCCGGCGCTCCGTAAAATAATCCCTTGATTTGCACCCCTAGGGGGCTGCTCCACATGATGACCAGATGTCCGAACAGGCCTGCCGTCACAAAGAAGCCGATGCCCCAAAGATGGGGGTACTTATCGCCCCACTTTAAAAAGTACAGGGAGGCGCCGAACCCCTCGGGGAAGTAGTCGTATATTAGCGCAAAATACCAAACAGCCATCAGGCCGTACCCGATATTGACTGCTATAAACAGGGAGGTGATGATCGGCAGAGGGGTCGTATAGATTAACACCAGGGCCAGGGCGAAGACGGTGACAATGGCGACAAAGAACACCTTGATAATGCTCTTGTATTCCTTGACGGCGGTCAGGTAGTTGACTTCGGTCCAGGTGACCAACAGGGTCAAAAAGAACCAGAGGGACAGCACCTGATAGACCAACTCTACTCCGGAAAAATAGAGGAATATGCCGTATCCGGTGCCGCCTAATACCAGCATGACAGCCAGACTGCCAAAAAAGGAGGGAAGTACCCGCTCTTCGCTCTGTTCAAAAATGGTGTCGGCGGTATACCGGGTGGTCAGCATCGAGAAGATGCTGGTTACCGACAGAGAAAACAGCAAAGCATAGGTGATCATGGAAATCAGCAGTTCCCGGTCGGAGCGGGCGGTGCCGTAATAATAGGCGAGCAGCAACACGCCCAGCAGCAGCGCCACTCCCAGCAGCATAGGACCGGCGCAGACCATGCCGGCATAGCCGTATGCCCGGATGGTGGCCAGCACACCTTTTTTGGAAAACAGTTTTTTCAGCTCAAATCCTATTCCTGCCATAGTTTAAGCGCCTCCCGGTAGTTGTCCAGATACTGGGCGATGATATCTTCATGGCGAAAGTTTTTCAATACCCGTTTTTTGCCGATGCTTCCCATCTGTTTCCGTAGATAGGGATGTTTGCTTAACACTTCCATCCCGCTGGCGATGGCTTGAGCCTGCATGGGCTTGACCAAAATTCCCGCCTGGCCCAAATCGTCGATGGTCTCTCCGGTCAGCAGTTCCCGGCAACAGCCCACGTCGGTAGCAACACAGGCCCGCCCGGCAGCCAGAGATTCTAGCAGCGACAAGGGCTGCCCTTCCGAAATGCTGGTCAGAACGGTAAAGTCCAGCTTTTCCATGTAGGCTGCTGTGTCTGTGTTGCCCAAAATCAGAATATCCTTTACCCCTAACTGGTCGATGAGGTCTTCGCATTCGGCGCGGTATTCTTCATCATCGGTATCGCCCAAAATATGAAGTCGGGCGTTGGGGATTTGGGTTTTCAACCCAAAAAAGGCGTAAATCATGGTTTTGATGTCTTTGATGGGGTGGAACCGCACAATGGCCCCGATATCGATATGCCCATTTGGGGGTTTGGGAGGGATGTTGGCAAATCGGTGGGTTTCAATGCCGTTGAAAATCACCTTTTGCTTATTGCGTGCACAGCCCAGCTCCTGCTGAATGTTGCTGGCTCTGCTGTATAGGGCGGTGACGCTGACCGCGGTGTCGTATGCCGTCCGGGCCAACAGGAAAAAATGCTTAATCCACAATCGTTTGAAGTGCCGGGGTACCCAGGTGGCCCGCAGGATTTCCTCCTCCCGCTCTCGGGAATAGATGCCGTGCTCGGTCAATATGTAAGGCTTGTGCCTCATGATGCTGGCCAGGGCCCCCAGCAGCCCCGCATAGCCGGTGCAGGAACTGTGGTAGACATCGGCGGCGGGAATATTCTGACTGATTAGGTAGAGGGTGGGCAACAGGATGGAGCGGATGGTGTGGAACAAATCTGAAAAGGCGATAAATGGAAAATCCCGGTGGCACATATCCAACAAAATATCTAAAAATGCTTCGCTCATTAAAAAGGTGTGGACATTGATTTTTTTATGGTTATAGTCCTTAAACAGCACCGTCCAGTCCAAGTCTTCGCCGGCGATCAGCCGTTTATGGGCCTCAATTTCTTCATCCGTAAATTTCAGTTTGGGATCTTTGGCAACCGGCATCCGCATGGCGTCGTCTAAAAACACCTCTCGAACCTCCACCACATTGGGCGGCAGCTCGTACTTATACTGGCCTTTATTTTTGGCCTCGGCGCCGATAATCCACAACACAAACTCATGTTGAGGCATATCCAGAATATAGTTGTGCACCCAGGAGGAAACCCCGCCACGCACATAGGGGTAACAGCCCTCTAAAATCATACAAATGCGCAAATCCGATTCACCTCAACTCAATTTCCACCTTGCTGGAATTGGCCGTCAGTAGGTATAGGTCTGAGGATATTTCTTGCAACGCCCCGCCGGAAACCGCTCTGGGCGCGGCATTTTTAATTCGGACCAAAAGATACGATACATCGTAGAAATTTTGAATATCTATCGTGAACTTTTTGCCCTCTAATGTCCGCTGCACCCCCACCGCATAATAGCGCTGCACTGCTTTGCCCGCTTCGGTGGCGGTATGGCTTCTAAGCCCGGGGGCCGAATCATACAACCAACTGATATAATTCTTAAAATCCCGCAATATACTGTTCCAGCCTTTTTCGGCGCCCCGTTCGGGGTCCAGCACATCGTCCGGGTGAAAAAAATGGGAGTTGACATAGTGAAGATTCAGTTCGCTTATGGCGGCCCATCGTTCAAAACCGTCCAAATCGCTGCCTGAAATGATACGCGGCACATTGATAATGCCGTCGGGGGAGACATCAAAGTCCTGCTGAAATTCATAGTCCTGCGCCTGGTAGATGCCCGAGATAACTTTAATCTGCGGGAAGTTGTCTACCAGCATCTGGCGGCCCTCCGCTGACAAAATGTTGGAGGTGGGAACATAGGTGTGGAAGGCTTGGTTGGGAAACAATTTTTTGCAGTAGTTATCCAGTTCCCTAAAGGCCAGCACCGAGTGTTCGATACTTGCAAAGGTGTTATATTCCACCTTTCCCTTGAAGTCAAAACCCGTATAGCACAAAGGCTGGTGGTTGTAGCCATGGTAACCTATTTCGCCTCCCATATCCAGCAGCATGTTGCCGAAAAACAGGGCGGTGGAATTGTCGGTCTTGGTCTCGAAGGGAGGCGCCACCCGCTCGTTGTAGTCCTGAATAATCAGCCCGGTATACTTGAGCCCGTACCGTTTGGATAAATCGATTAAGTCGGGCCACCAGACATTGAGGAAAAAGCTCCTGACATCCCGTTTGTTGAATTTGGTGATATACTCGTTATATCCTATGGGGAGAGGGGCGGGGAAGTCGTCGATAAAAAACAACGAGCTGTTGATGACCGGATAGGCAAAGACATCCTGCAACAGGCTGTAGGCGGCGGCGTAATATCCTCTGCTCTCACGGGAGCAAACGCTCAAATTGTTGACCACAATCAGTCCCTTGCCCTGCTTGTGTTCCCACAACAGGGGAATGCGGTTGTTGGATTCCGCATGCACCAGGTTGCTGTCGGTATAGGACAACTGCAGATTGATGGCTAAAATACCGTCTACAAACAAATTATAGGAAAACCCTTTAGCGCCGATCATAAAATCGGTATTGATGCGTAGTTCCTCTATGATTTTGTATACACCCGTGGTCTCATGAATGCCCAACAGGGGCATCATGGTTTTGGTGACAGGGGTGGGGGTTACCGGTTGAAACACCAGCATCCGGCCGCCGTTGTCGACCCAGTCAAACAATGGCATCAGATGGTTTCTCAATGCCGCAAAATCGGGGGTGAGCAGCGCCACAGTCTGGTATCGGTCAAAGGGCGGTATATCCTGGCGGAGTACATCCACCGTATCGTATCCCACACTCATAGATTGCAGAACGTCGGACAGTTGTTCATAATAATCGTCAGAATATTGGTCTGAAGGGTCCAGCAGTACCAGACATTCTTTTTTCAAGGTATCGGGCGCCGGCTTTCGATCAATGACACTTTGAGGAAGAAAATCCAGGGAGCTTTGGGCCACATCGGCTGAAATACCCTTCCGTTCTACAAACATTATCAGCCCCATAATCAGCAGCATGCCAACAGGCAGGGCAACGCCTTTGATAATGTCTAACCTTTTCATGCTACTGTTCACTCCTTCTTCTTATATATAGACCGTTTCCACCCTCTACGCCTTTTGCCGACTCCAGAAGGCAATCTCCTCTTTGGCCTGAGTGGAGAGAAACAACTTGGCTTTTTTCAGCCTTTGAATGGTATCCAGAATGCCGGGCCCGTCTTTTTGAGCATACTGCATCTTGATTTTCAACAGCCAAGGGGTTTCAGAGTTGGGCCATTTGGCAAAGGCTTGTTGCAGCCAGTGCTCGGCGACGTCGGTCTTGCCCAGCTCTATCAAATTATCAATGACAGTATAATACAACCCCGGGTCCGGGTCGGCGTCGGAGAGCCGTATCCGCTGCTCTAAGGTCTGGTGGTACCGCTCTCGCTGAATCTGCAACACCGATTCTTCAATTAGTCCGCTGTCGATATAGTTGCGGAGGGCGTGGATTAAGTTGTCCAGATAGAGTTCGTTGGTGGGATAATCTTGACACAGGCCCCGGTACTTTTGAATCCGCAGTTCATAACTTCGCTGGATTTCCATAATTGCGGTAGAGGCGTAATGGGCCACCTCGATATCGTCGCTGAGCTGGGCCTTTTTAAGCAGCTCAATGTAGTCATGGGAATCCTGGGAAATCAAGTCCAGCATAAACTGCCGACGGGTTTTGGCGTCGTTTACCGCAATGGCCTCCTCCAAAGGCACCACCGAGTTCAAACGGTCATCCTGAAGCATGCCGAAAGAGCGGTATTCGTCGGCGCAGCTCTCGATAGTAAAGGTGTGAATCATATTTTTATGGCCACTGGTGGTCCTTCGGGACATGATTTCAGCCGGAACCCACAGCAGCAGCCCCCATACCGGCACCAATAACACCAGCCAGAATATCTGGGAAGTGATGACCAAGACATCGGTTTTGATGAGGATAAACACAACCGTACACAGCACCAGATGAAAGGCCAAAAAGCCCCACAGCACTGTCTCCAAATCCCATGTCATAGCATCCCCTCCCTCTTACATGACATTAATCATAATTCCCTGGTCTTCCAACCGGCTTATGACCGACTTCATGGCCTCTTTGCCGGTGCCGGTCAGCACAATGTAGAGATTGCCGTCCTCGCCCTGGCCAAAGATATCGTTGCTACGGAAATATCCTTTAATTTTGTGGAAGATTTCTTCAATATTCCGCTCATTGGCATCCACCTTCAGTATGGAGTATTCGGAGATTGCCTCCTGTTCCATCTCCTCCCTTATCTCAATCAGCTTGCGGAAGGCGGATTTGTTCATGACCGTGGAGTTACCGATATAGATTTCGTTGCTGAGCTTAGTCACGTAGTCTAAGGCCCGTACCAGCGAATCTTGAATCAGGTTGCAGAAGATTTTTATCAGGTTTTCGTAATACATGGTCATCTGCTCAAAGGGCACCTTGTCAATTAAAATCAGTGATACCAAGGTGTTGTCGCGATAGACCGGGAACAGGTAGTCGGGATGATCCTGCCAGCGCTCCATATTGGTCCACACTTCGCCGGGCTGTAATTCCGATATAGCTTTGGCGAAAATATCCATGTGGATAGATCTGGGAGCGGTATCGATAATCTTTTTGGAGCAGACGCACAGACGGGCGTACTCCGTATGGCCTGACAGGTTATAGATGGTAATGGATTGGTTGTCCAATATATCCTCCAAGGCCAGCAGCGCCTCTTTGAAGACGGCGTCGGGCATGAGGGAGTTGAGCCTTCTGGTCACATCAAAAATCCGGCCAAAGCTATTGCGGTAACTCATAATCTGCCGCTTGTACAAATCCCGATTATAGAGGGCGTTGTCGTACAACTCAAGCAAAAACATATACCGCTTTTCAAGGGTATTCTTTTCCTCGGTAACAAAGCGCAGCTGATTTTCCCGCTTGTCTCGGGTGTAGCCGATGACGGTGCCCAGCATGATATAGCAGGCAAAGGGCAGCCAGTTGTCGATGTTAAAAAGCACCAGCCGGATATCGTTGCCGCCGGCCATAAAGGCAGCCATACTGGATATACATGCCAGGACAGAGGCCGCCATACCGGCTTTTAACCCGTGGACAGCCGCCAGCATGACCACATACAGCAGCCGGAAATCCACAAACTTAAACTGCACGGCGGTGTTGGCCAGGTGATTTAGATATTCCATAGCCAAATACCCCAGCGCCAGCTCCACTGCCACCCATATCAGCCATCTGGATTGGATGGCGGCGGATATCCGCTGCCGGAGGGTGGGCTTTTTATAGGCCGCATCCTGGCAGATGCTCTCTGCCATAATGGGTATTTCATCTGTTATCTGGACCACCGGCACCCATTCAAAGGCGGTTCTGGCAACGGTGGAGGTGCTGTACCGCCCGGCGGCAATGGGAATGTCGGAGAAAGTAATGCGGGCGGTGGGAATGATGGACCGGAACAATTCCCCCAGTTCCAGTAACGAATAGGTGGCGCTACCGGGCAGGTCCATCACCATAAATTCTTCAGGGTAATCAAACAAGATTCTGGATACCAGTTCCCCCAAATCCTCCAGAGACAGTAGGTTAATCAACTGCTTGCGCTGTCCGTCAATCCGGACATGTTGCTTGGAAACGGCCTGCAGTATACACTTGCCCATCAGGGATTGGTTTTCCCCCCTGCCAAAGAGGTGGGGCGCCCGCAACATGACAATCTCCAATCCCTTGTTGTGATGATAGGCCTGACACAGGCTTTCGCAGGAGATTAGCAGCACCTTTAAGGGATCCTCGGCACGAAGGAGGGCATTCTGTTCGGGCGAAAAATCTTCATCTCCGATATAATTGGAGGAAATGATAATAAATTTGTTCACATT
>LSQX01043355.1_pt1 | contig 20144 bp, 20 predicted proteins | sample 654561 | NCBI WGS metagenome assembly LSQX01 (sample SAMN04489861, study PRJNA283612) | anaerobic digester metagenome | isolation source: 4 biogas reactors fed with cattle manure at either 37C or 55C with and... | place: Denmark: Kongens Lyngby | collected 2014
TCTCGCTGTAACGATCTCCGATATCCATTCCCGCAAACATTCTGGTATTGTCTTTCATGGCTGGCCTCCTTTGCACCGCTTCGCGAGTGCGTTAGTTGGGAACATTCCCCAATTGGGTTCATCTAAATAGGTTTTGCCTAAATGAGCACCCGTTTCAGGAGGCCAGCCTTCTCATTCCATCTCTGAAGGCGAAAATACCAGGTTTTGCGCGCCAAAGGCCAGCGTTTTCGCGTCGCTCACAAGCGCGTATGCGCTGAACGTCGGTGCAGCGTCGGGACAGCAGAAAATGGGCCAAATATTTGGCCGTATTTCGTCGTGCGCGTAAGATACAAAGCAATTCACACAACCGCCCATCACTGGTGGATGGGCCATTTTGAAGGGAATCATGACATTTATCGAAGCTGCCATTGAAGTGCTCGAACGAGAGGGACGCCCCATGCGGCCCAAGGATATCGCCCAAAAAGCCCAGGATCAGCGCCTCTTGTCCCACGTGGGCAAGACGCCGGACATCACCATGGCCGCGCAGATGGCCTCGGCGGTGACACGGGGTGGCGACACCTCGGTGTTGGTGCGCGTGCGCCCCGGGGTGTACGGATTGCGCAAGTGGGGACGGAATCCACCGGGCCCCAAGCCCCCTCCGCCGGCGCGCCCGGCCCAAGCCGAAAGCGCTGCCCCGCGCACCCCCGCCAAGACGAAGGCGCCGGAGCGGTCGCCGGATACGCCCCAGGAGCCTGTTCGCGCCCCCGCCAAAACCAAGGCGAAGACCAAGGCCAAGGCGAAATCCCCGGCCCGCGCCAAGGTGCCCACCAAGGAAAAAGCGCCCGTCGCCGCCCCAGCGCCGGCTGCGGTTGCGGCCAAACCCTCCGCTGCGGTGCCGACAAAGACCAAGGCCAAGGCGAAATCTCCGGCCCGCGCCAAGGCCCCGGTGAAGCCGCAAGCCCCGGCCAAGCCCGCGCCCCAGGCCAAGGCCCCGGTGGCGGAGAAGGCCCCAGCCGCAAGGGCGTCACAACCCCCGGCGCAGCCCAGGGCGGTACCGGGGAGCAGCCCGGCCACAGCGGAGCGCGCGACAACGACACCGTCGCCACCGACGCCTCCCCCGGCGCAGCCCAAATCCCTGGCGCCCACCCTGGACACGCGGATGGCCGATGCCTTGGGCGCCGCGCAACACCCCTTGTCCGCTGCGGCCATCGCCGAAAAGCTCTCGCTGGCTCCCCCGCACGGCGAGGTCATGGCGGCGGCGTTGCTGGGGGCAGAGGTGCGACACGCCGAGTACGCTGTGCGCCGTCCCCGCTTCGCCAAGCACCGCCACGGATGGGGGTTGGGCGATCGCGACCTCTCCACGGAGACCCTGCAGTTGGAGGCGCAAATCCGGGAGCTCCTGGGGCGCTTGTCGGTGCAGGCCGAGAAGCAAATCCAGCGCCGCATTCGGCAGATGCCCATGGAGCGCCTGGTCGCCTTGTCGCTGCAATACCTCCACGCCCAGGGATTCTCTCAGGTTGTAACGGCGCACTTCGCCGACGGGGATGCCTACTTGCTGCGCGTGATCGCCCCGGCCGTCGGGGTGCTGCCGTCCCGGGAGATGGGGCTGCGCATTCACCGCGATCCCCTCGAAAAATCCCGCCCGCTGACCCCCAAGGACATCGCCGCGTTTCGCGAGTTCCTGCGCCAGGAGCGCCTGAGCGAGGGGGCCATCATCACCTCGGGGCTGTGGCGCGATGCGTCGGGCCACGCCTCCCATGCCACCCCGCACGTGCTGGTGCTGGACGCCCCGCAGTTGTCGCGGGAGTGTGCGCGACTGGGTATCGGGGTGCGCCGCACATCTTGCTTCATGCCTTTTTTCGACGAATCCAAGTGGTAGGGGTAGGCGTCGCCCATGGTTCACCGCGCTCCATCGGCTGAGTTTGTCTTTGCGCAACAGGAGATGCCGGTGCGCTTCGGCCGTTACCACCTGCTCTCCCGCCTGCGCAACGACCCGGTGAGCGTCTCCTTTTTGGCGGCCTGGGGCGTGGACGAAGGGGCGGAGCAATTGCGCGTCTTGCGCTGCATGGCCCCGAGCGTGGCCCAGGAGTCGCATTTCATCGGGCGCTTTCTCGGCGAGGCCCGCGCCCTGTCTCGCCTCAATTCGGCCAACGTGGCGCGCATCATGGAGGTGGGACAAATCGGCGAGGTCCCCTTTGTGGCCTACGAGCACACCGCCGGGTTGCCGCTGGATCGCCTCCTCTTTCTCCTGGGGGCAGAGGGGCGGTCTTTGCCCTGGGAGCTCGCGTTGCACGTGGCGGCCGAGTGCTTGCGCGGGCTCGATTACGTCCACCGCCGCGAAGACGGGGACGGCCAACCACTCCGCATGTGCCACGGGGATCTGCGCCCGGAGAACATCGCCCTCTCCTTTGGGGGCGAGGTGCGCTTGTGCCACTTCGGCGCCACGCTGCGGCACATCGAAAACGCCGACGCCCGGACGCGTCTCCACACCCTGCGCGCGGTGTTCCTCCCGCCCGAAGACGAAGGTGACACGGCCACGCCCGCCGCTGATCTGTGGGCCGTGGGGCTCCTCCTCCTCATCTTGCTGGGCAAGACGCTGCCCATCGCCCGCGACGCCGTTGCCGCGGCCTTGTCCGCTGCCCGCGGATCGCGCGAACGCCCGGCGCACCTGCTCCGGTTGCCCGGCGAGGTCGATGACTTTCTCGCCCAGGCGCTGCACGCCAATCCCGCGCATCGCTTTCCCACGGCGGCGGCCATGCGCGCGGCCTTGCTCGAGATTATGGCGGCCCACGTCGACGGGCATCCCCCCGATGATTTGGCCAGCCGCGTGCAAGAGCTCGGATTGATCGACCACAACGACGAGGGGGCGCTGGTGCGTCGCATGTTGGGCCAATTGGCGTCGACGGCACCGGTATCCGCGACCCCGGCGGCGACGGCGGCGGGCGGCATCGGACCGGGCGAGGTGTTGGACGGTCGCTATCGGCTCTTGCGTCTCCTGGGGGAGGGCGGCATGGGGCTGGTGTACGAGGCGGAGCACATGGGCCTCGACCGCAAGGTGGCGCTCAAAGTGCTGCACGAGCGCGTGGTCGACGACGACCGCACCGTGGAGCGCTTCCGCCGCGAAGCCCGGATTATCGCCCGCCTGGGGCACCCCAACATCGTCGGCGCCCTCGACTTTGGGCAGAGCGACGCGGGGCACCACTACTTGGTGATGGAGCTGCTCGAGGGGAAATCCCTGGCCCAGCGCATCTGGGAAGATTCGCTGCCCCTCTCCGAAGCGGCGGTGGCCTTGGCCGAGGTGTGCGATGGCCTGCAAGCCGCCCACGACGCCGGGGTCATTCACCGCGACTTGAAACCCGACAATATTTTCCTCACGCCCAAGGGCGCGCGCATCCTGGATTTTGGCATCGCCAAGAGCACGGGGCTCGACATGGAGTCGTCGGCGCTCACCCACACCGGGCACATCTGCGGCACCGTGGATTACATCGCCCCGGAGCAGATCCGCGGCACCGAATCCGATCTGCGCTCCGACATTTACGCGGTGGGGGTCATCCTTTACGAGGTGTTGACCGGGGTGACGCCCTTTCACGGCCGCACGGTGGGCGAGACCCTGCACAAGGCCATCAACGACAAAGTGGTGCCGCCCAAGAAGTGCGCCCGGGGCCGGGACGTGCCCCCCAAGCTCGAGGCCATTTGTCTCAAGGCCCTGGCCAAGAAGCCCGCCCAGCGGTTTGCCTCGGCCAAGGAGATGGGGAGGGCGCTGCGCCGGGTGGCCCAAGTCTCGGGGCATGTGGCGTTGGTGGCGGTGCCGCCCAGCAACGCGGTGGTGAAGCGGCGCGAGTTTCCCGCGATCTCGGCGGGCATCCTGTTGGCGCTGTTGGTGTTTGCGGCGGGCATGTGGAGCGCGTTGCGCAATCCATCGTCGCCATTGCCGTCCCACGCGGCGGCATCTCGCGCCCAGGCTGCGGAGGTGGAGACGCCCGCGCATCCCAGCGACACGGCGGCGCCCAGCGACACGACACCAACGAGCGATACGACACCGTCCGACGACACGGCGGCGTCCGATGACACGACACCGTCCGACGACACGGCACCGCTCGACGACACGGCACCGCCCAATGACACGGCAACATCCAGCGACACCGCACCGCCGGCTCCGGTCAAAACCACGACCTTCAAGGGCGCCCAACTGCGCAAGGAGGGCGAACGCTTCTTGCGCTATGGCAACTTTGCCCAGGCGAAGCAGGCCTTCTTGGCTGCCCTGCAACACGATGAACGCGATGGCGCGGCCCTGTTCGGACTGGGGCAGGTGGCGTTTCAAGAGGGGCACTACATCGTGGCCCAAACCCACGTGGAGCGCGCGCTGCGCCAGGCCCCCAAAAACCACCGGCGCCGCAACTTCTTGGGCGTGGTGCTGCACGCCATGGGGCGCACCTCCGAGGCCGTGGTGCAGTGGCAACGCGTGTTGGCCGACGAACCGCAAAACGCCGAGGCCGCAGCGCACTTGCAACGGACGGGTGTTCGATGAGGCTAGTATCGTTATTGCGGTTTCTGTGTCGGATAAGGCCATTGTGCCTGGCGCTGGGCGGGCTGCTGTGGCTCGTGCCCTCGCTCTCGGCGGCGCAAACCCTGGTGGTGCTGCCCGTGCGCTACGGGGACGGCGGCCCACACACCGAGGCCTCGGCGGCCCACATCGGCGAGATTATCGTTGACGCTGCGGGGAGCGCGGGCTTCGCGGTGGTGAAGGGACCGCCGGTGCTCGAGGCCCTGCGGGCGCAACAGTGTCTCCCCGATCAGTGCGGGACCGCGTGCATGGCCCTGCTGCGCGCGCACTTCAACGCCGACGACGTCATTGTCATCACCGCCGCGGACGAAGAGCAGGTGCACTACACGGTGCAGGTCGATTTTGTGCAGCGCCCCACCATCGAGGCCGCCCACACCGCGGGGTTCTTCGTCGTGCTGGATTGGCTCAAGAAGGCGCTTGTCGACGCCCTCGACGCCCCGCCACCCGCTGTCCCGGACGCCGATGATGCGGCGCACAGCGGCGGTGTCCCCGGGGCAGAGGACGCGGCGCTGGCAGGTGAGAACGCCGACGCCGACACGCCAGGCTTGCCCAAGCCCTTCCGCACCCGCACGCCCTTTTGGGTGGCCGCGGGCACCACGACAGCCCTGGGCATCTCGGCCCTGGCCATGGACATCGCAGTGAACCGCCAATACCGCCGCCTCAAAGCGCAGCGCGACCGGGGCGAGGACGTCAGCGCGCGAGACATCCGCCGGGGCGAGTCCATGCAGGTGGCGGAGCGCTTCTTGCTGGGCCTGGCCGTAACCGGGGCCGTGACCACCGGGGTCTTGGCGCTCTTTACGGAGTTTCGCCCCGCGCCCGATACAGCGACACCCGCATCACAGACTCGGGGAGAGGCGCAGGTGCAGGCGCAGCGGAAGTCCCACTGGCGTGGCGGGATTGCGGCGGCGAACAGCGGGTTTGCGGTTCAGTTGGGCGCGCGTTTTTGACGCGACAAGAGCCGGTCGACGCCCAAGGGACAGCGGTCGCAGGCCAGCACGTACAGCGCCAGGGCCATCCAGACGACATCGCGCAGCACGGTGAGCCAGGAGATGGGGTCTTCGTCGACGGCCCCCTGGGAGGCGAAGCAGCCGCAGGACATGTCGAGGCCTTGGGCCAGCGCGAGGATCACCGCCACCGTAAACATGAACATCATGCCCGCCATCATTAAGGCCGCGGTGCGGGTGCGAAAGGCGAGGATGATCATGGCGCCGGAGACGAGCTCGATCCAGGGCAGGGCGATGGCCATGGGGTTGATGAGGATGATGGGCAAAATTTGATAGGTGGCGATGTCGATGGCGAAATCCGCGGGGGAGGCGATTTTGTGGATGCACGCCGCGATGAAGACGTAGCCCAGGTAGAGGCGCACCGGGAGGGCGAGGAAGCTGTGGCCGCGCCAATTGCGTATTTTGTTGATCATGGCTGGCCTCCGGGGAACTGGTCGCTGTTGGGGCGGATGGCCTTGATGCCGCCCTGGATGAAGCCCACGTTGCGGATGCCGCTGCCGGCGAGTTCGCGCGCCAGTTGTTCGCCGCTGTCCGGGGTCTCGCCGTCGCCGTACACCACGACCTGCCGGGCCCCGGAGGTGACGATGGTCTTGAGCTGGCAGGGCAGGACGGGCTCGAGGTAGTCGAAGGGCAGGTGCATGCTGTTGTCGACGTGCCACAGGCGGTAGTCGCTCTCCTCGCGGGCGTCGATGACCAGGACGCGGGCGTCGCGCCGGTCGAGCACATCGCGCTGCAGGGTGTCGACCTCGCCCAGGGTTTCGGGGCAGGGCACCATGATGTCGTAGGGCGTCTTGTGGATGAAGGCGATGCCGTCGTCGCGCAGGGCGTTGAAGAGCACACTGCCGCCAAAGCAAATGGCCGCGATGATCACCGCTTCGACGAGGGCGCGCTTGCGCCCGGGGCCACAAGTTCGCGGGGGGGATGGACGGGTTAGTTCACGCATGAAGAGCTCCTTTGGGTTGCTTCGTCCTGGCGCAGCATGTCCTGGATGCGCTCCTTGGTTTCGCCGGCGCCCACAACGCCGTATGGCAGGGGCACGTGACCGGGGTGGGACAAGGCGCGGGGCAGGCGCGGCCCAGCCGAAAAGGACCATTGCAGTTTCAGCAGGGTGCGGTGGTCGCGGTAGGCGTAGCTGGCCGCGGTGCTGAAGCGCTGCGAGAAATCGTAGGTGAGGCCGATGCGCAGGGCCTGGCGAATGGGCGGGGCGAAGAGGGCGGCGCTGGGCTTGAGCAGGATGTCGCGCCGGTGCGTGTCGGGTGCTGCGGCGTCGAAGTAGCCGGCGGAGCGGTGGTAGTTATCGAGGCTCCAGCTCAGGCCGGTGCGCAGTTGCCAGGACTTGGGCAGGCGAAAGTTGAGGTGGAGCACCGCCGAAAAGCCGCGCTGATCGTAGGGGTTTTTGTCGGCGTTGTAGATGCGTCCGCTGAGGATGCTCATGAGGCCGAGCCAGGGGGCGGGCGAGAAATCGGTGCCCAGACCGCCGTCGAATTCCCAGCGGCTGCGTCCGAGCTCGCGAAAATTGCGTCGTCCGGCGCCGGCAAAGAGGGTGAGCCAGGGGCGGGGCGACATCTCGAATTCGCCGCGGTGGGCCGCGTAAAACCACACGGGACCCGGGTCGTAGCGGTCGGCTTGAAAGAGCAGCATGCCCTCGTAGTGATAGGCGAGCAGGGCGTTGGGGTGGCCGCCGATGACAAAGCCGGGGCGGGCGCCGAAGAGCATCCAGGTGTTGTCGCGGGCGTCCGCGGCGGTGAACAGGAGGGCGCGCCAGTCGACTTCGAGGGCGGGGCGCACCATGCGTCCCTGTTGGGACACGAAGCGCAGCCAGGTGTTTTGCTGCAGCACGGGACTGCTCGGCGCCTGTTGGCCGGGGCGGTCTGTGGGCGTGCCGGCGGTGGCGTTGGTGGTGTGGCCCAGGGCCAGGTCGAGGCGCCCCGAGAGCGGGGGGATGAAGGCGGGGTCTGCGGCCAGGAGGTGCCGGATGACCGCGCGATCTTCGGGGTGGGCCCAGGCGGGCAGGCGGGCCTTGCGCGCGTGGATTTGCGACAGGTCGGCGTCGCCCTCGTAGTCGGCCACAAAGGCGAGGATGACCTGCTTGCGGGCGCTGTGGGGCGGCAGTTGCCAGCACGACGGGGTTTCGAGCCGGGCGCGGGCATCGTCGAAGTCGCCCTCTTGCGCGTATTGCCAGGCGAGCCAGGCCGCGGCCTCGCAGTCGTCGGGATGCCGGTCGAGCCACTCCTGCAGGGTGCGCGTGGCCCAAAAGGCGTTGTCCATATCGAGGTAGCTGCGCACGCGCAGGAGCATCAGCGACGGGGCGTCGGGGTGTTGTGCGGCGGCAATTTTAAGGAGATCGAGGGCGTCGCGGTGGCGGTCCTGGGCGCCGAGGGCCGTGGCGGCATCGTGGTAACAGGTGACCGTGGGGGTGAGCTGGCAGGGGTTGTCGTTCTCTGGGGCATCGGCGTGCGCCTGGGCCACGGGCAGCATGCACCAGGCGGCGAGCAGCGGAATGAAAAGAACAGCGCCGCGCTTCATGGCGTCACCGTGTCGCGATCTTTGCAGCAGCGAAAGCCGTGTGCCGAGGGGATCCAGGTGATGTCGTCGTAGTCGCAGCGCTGGTTGAGCATGGAATTGTTGCAGTTGAAGGCGCCGCCGCGGAAGTGGCGCTTGCCATCGATGTTGTCGACCAACTCCCACAAATTGCCGCTGATGTCGTAGACGCCGTAGCCGCTGACGCAGCCGGGGAAGTCGCCGGTGGGGGTAATGTGGAGGTCGGCGCCGCAGGGTCCGCCTTGCTCATACGTTGAAGCATAATTGTGGCAATAGGGGTAAGGGCACTGCGCGAGGTGGGCGCAATTGGCGCTGCTGCAACGGCAAAAGGTGTCGAGCCCGTTGCAGGTGGTGGGGTTGTAGGTGTCGCCGAAGCAGTAGACGTGTTTTTGCGGCCCCTGGCAGGCCTCGAACCACTCGTCGGCGCGGCACAGGCGCTTGCCCGCAGTGGCGCAGGCAGCCCGCGCCGTTGCGAGGGAGAGACCGCTGCCCTCGGTTTGGTTCGAGTAGGTATACCAGGGCATGACGCCGGGGCGGCTGCAGGCCCGGGTGTCGCTGCCATAGGAGGTGCGCGTGGCGTCGCAGCGGGAGGCCTCGTAGATGTCGATGCAGTAGGTGTCGATGGGCACCATGTCGGCGGGGCAGCCGGTGCCCGGGTCGGTGCCGGTGTCGACGGGAGCGGTGCCGGTGTCGACCGGGGCGGTGCCGGTGTCGACGGGTTCGGTGCCGGTGTCGACGGGAGCGGTGCCGGTGTCGAAGGGTTCGGTGCCGGTGTCGACCGGGGCGGTGCCGGTGTCGACGGGATCGTCGATGCAGCCGGGCGGGTCGGTGTCGAGGCGGGCCGTGTCATCGGGCTGCGGGGCGTCGGTGCCCAAGGGCGCGCTGTCGGTGGAAGGCGGTGCGTTGGGAGCGGCTTGGGCCACCAGTTGGGCGCAGCAGCGAAACCCCCGGGCCGAGGGCTCCCAGTTGCCCGGAACGTAGTCGCAGCGGTGCAGCAGGGCCGAGTTGCCGCAGTTGTAAGCGCCGCCGCGGATGGTCATGTTGCTGCCGTTGGCGGTGTGCTCCCACAGGTTGCCGTTGAGGTCGAAGATGCCCCACTCGTTGACGCATTCGGGAAAGCTCCCGGTGGGCATCAGGTGAAAGCGCGGGTAACCAAAGGCGTCGATGCCGTTGCAGATGGTGGCGTGGTAGATGTTGCCATAGGCGTAGTTGAGGCGCTCGGTGCCCTGACAGGCGTACTGCCACTCGGTGGGGGTGCACAGGCGCTTCTCGGCGGCGTTGCAGGCGGCCTCGGCGGTGGCGTTGTCCCAGACCTGCCAGGGATAGACGTCGGGGGCGCTCACCGCGCGGGATTCATCGGTGCCATAGGAGAGGCTGGTGGCGTCGGGGCGCGAGGCCTCGTAGCGGTCCATGCAAAACAGGCCGTCGACGTTGGCCATGTCGTCTGGGCAGGTGTAGACGACGGGGATTTCGCCGCTGTCGGTGCCGTTGGGCCCTGCGGGATTTTGGGTGTCGGGGGGCAGGGGCTGGCAGCGGTTCTTGTGGCAGGTGAAGCCGGTGCCGCAATCTGTTTTGGCGACGCATTCATAGCCGCAGGTGCCGGTGGACTGGCAGATTTTTGGCGCGGGGCAGTCGTTGTTTTCGAAGCACTTTTGTTCAATGCAACCGGCGGTGAAGGCGCAAAACGCGGCGATCGCCAGGGCAGGGACAAGGGAGAATATTGTGGTGCGAAAAGAAAAAGGGCGCTTCGTTCTTTGAAAAAGAGGCATATTTACATATCCTTTGCATTGATATTTCATGCCGCGAATGCAGGCGCACTGCAAGGACAATTGCCGTGTGGCATTGGGCGCTGGTCCACTACCACGCGGCGCAAATCACACGGATTGGTTGCCTGTGCGCGGTAAAATTGCCGAATGACGGCAACCCAAGGGGGTGGGCATGTGCCTCGCCATTCCAATGAAGATTGTCTCTATGTTGCCCGGTGGCCGCGGTGTGGTGTCCTGCGACGACAACAGCGCCGACAACAGCGCCGACGATGCGGGTGGCACCACCTGTGAAGTCGATTTGTCCCTGACGCCCGGGGTGCAGCCCGGCGACTACGTCATTGTCCACGCGGGGCTCGCCATCGAAACCCTCGACCGCGAGGAGGCCGATGCCCGCCTGGCCCTGTTTGCGGCTTGGGGAGCGGCCCAGCGCGCAGAATCCGGTGAATCCGGTGGATCTGAAGAATCCGGAGAATCCAGAGAATCCGGAGAGCCCGACACCTGATGCAATACATCACCGCATTTCGCCAGGGAGACGCCGGGCGCCACCTGGTGCGACAAATCGCCCGATGGGGCGCGCAACTGGCCGACGCGGGGCGCACGGTATTTCTCATGGAGGTGTGCGGCAGCCACACGATGGCGATCTCGCGCTACGGCATCCGCGGACTCCTCCCACGGCAAATCCGCCTGCTGAGCGGACCGGGATGTCCGGTGTGCGTCACCGACGCCGGGTACATCGACGCGGCCATCCAGTTGGCGGAGCAGGGGGCCATCCTCGCCACCTTTGGGGACATGATGCGCGTGCCGGGCACCGACTTCTCCCTGGCCGACGCCCGCAGCCGCGGCGCCGACGTGCGGGTGTGCTACGCGCCCTACGACGCCATGGCCATCGCCCGCGACCACCCGGAGCGCGAGGTGGTGTTCTTGGGCATCGGCTTCGAAACCACCATGGCGCCGGTGGTGGCCCTGGTGCGCGAGATAGAGCGCCAGTCCGTGCCCAATCTCTCGGTGCTCACCGCGTTCAAGTTGGTGCCGCCGGCCCTGCACGCCCTGCTCGGCGATCCCGAGGTGCGCATCGACGCCTTCTTGTGCCCGGCCCATGTCAGCGCCATCATCGGGGCCCTCGCGTACCGCCCCATTGTCGCGCAGTACGGCGTCCCCTGCGTCGTGTGCGGCTTTGAACCCCTCGACATTTTGCTCGGCATCGAACAGGCCGCAGCCATGCTGTGCGCGGGCAAACCCGAGCTGGTGAACAGCTACAGCCGGGTGGTGCGGCCCCAGGGCAATGTGGCGGCCCAGGCCCTGCTCGACGCCTTTCTCGAACCCACCGACGCCACCTGGCGCGGCCTCGGCACCATTGCCCAAAGCGGCATGCGCCTGCGAAACGCCTTCGCCCACTTCGACGCCGCGGTGCGCTTCGACCTGCGCGAAACACCGGGAACCCCCGACCCCGCCTGTCGCTGCGGCGACGTGCTCAAGGGCAAAATTGCGCCGGCGGATTGTCCGTTGTTCGGCGGGGCCTGCACGCCCTTGCACCCGGTGGGCCCCTGCATGGTCAGCGCCGAGGGAAGCTGCGCCGCCCACCACCGCTACGGCACCGCTGAGGAGCTTGGACCATGACCGACGACGTCATCAAATTGGGACACGGCGGGGGCGGGTTGCTGAGCCGCCAGTGGATCGCGCAGGAGATCGCGACGCGCTTTGGGCAATCCGGGCCGCTGCGCGAGATGGACGACGGGGCACGCCTGGCGCTCTCCGGAGCAAACCTGGTGTTCGCCACGGACAGCTTCGTGGTGTCCCCGCTCTTCTTTCCCGGCGGCGACATCGGCAGCTTGTCGGTGCACGGCACGGTGAACGACTTGGCGGTGTGCGGTGCGGTGCCGCGTTGGCTCTCGCTGGCCCTTATCATCGAGGAGGGCTTTTCCACGGCTTCTCTGCGGCGCATTTTGGACAGCCTGCAGGCCGCCGCCGCCGACTGCGGGGTGCAGGTGGTGACCGGCGACACGAAAGTGGTGCGCAAAGGGCAATGCGACGGCATGTACATCAACACGGCGGGCATCGGCGAACCCCTGCCGGGCTTTGCGCTGTCGCCATCGAGGCTACAACCCGGCGATGCGGTGTTGGTGAGTGGCAGCTTGGGCGATCACGGCATGGCGATCTTGGCGGCCCGCGAATCCCTGCCCAAGAGCGACGCCCTGCAGAGCGACGCGGCCCCGGTGCACCGGCTGGTACAGGCCATTGTCCACTTGGCACCCCACGTGCGCTTCATGCGCGATCCCACCCGCGGCGGCGCGGCGGCCACCCTTAACGAAATTGTTGCGGACCAGCCCGTGGGCATTGAGCTGGTGCAGGGCCAATTGCCGTTTCACCGCGCGGCCCAGTCTTTGGCGGAGATGCTGGGCATTGACTTATTGCACGTGGCCTCAGAAGGGCGCATGCTGCTGGTTTGCGCGCCCGAAGCTGCGGACGAAATCCTCGCCACCTGGCGCCGCATGCCCGAGGGTGTGGGGGCCGCGTGCATCGGCGAGGTGATTAATGCTCCCGGACGCGTGCTGCTCCGCACGGATTTTGGCGGGCGCCGCGTGGTGGATGTGCCCATGGGCGAGCTGCTGCCGAGGATTTGCTAATGCACGAACTGAGTTTGGCCGAAGCCATGATCGAACAACTCGCCGGTATCGCCCGCGACCAGGGTTTTGCGCGCATCGAATCCATCCGCGTCGAGATCGGCGCCATGAGCGGCGTGGAGCGCGAGCCGTTTGCCTTCGCCTTTCCCATCGTCGCCGAGGGCACCCTGGCCGAGGGGGCGGCCCTCGAATTCGTCGAGGTGGCGGTCTGCGTGTCCTGCCACACCTGCGGGGCCAAAACCTTTCCGGAGGTGCCCATGATTTTGTGCGGCGCCTGCCATAGCGGCGATGTCTCGGTGTGCGCCGGCGGGGAGTTTCGCATTTTGTCCATGGAGGTTTGCTGATGTGTAAAGATTGCGGCTGCGAGGCCGGAAACGAACGGGCGTTGGCGCAAATGGGCCACGAACACAGTCACAGTCATGAACACGGTCACGGCCATTCTCACGACCACGGCCATTCTCACAGTCACGGTCACAGTCATGAACACGGCCATTCTCACGCTCACGGTCACAGTCACGACCACGCTCATGAACACAGCCATAGCCACAGCCACTCCCACGCCGGCCAGGGACACCACGCGCACACCCACGCCCACGTGACCCCAGATGGCACTACCCACATCCACATTCACATCCACCTGCCCGATGCCGCCAAGCCAGCGGTGGTCGCAGCGCCCGCTCCCGCAGTGGCATCCAAGAGCACGCGCACCGTATCGGTGGAGGCGAAGGTCCTCGCCGAAAACGACCGCCAGGCCGACCTCAACCGCGACAGCTTTAAAGAGTGGGGCGTGGTGGCCATCAACCTCATCTCGTCACCGGGATCCGGCAAGACGCGCCTCCTCGAAAAAACCCTGGACGCCCTAAACGGCCGCATCTCCTGTGCCGTGATCACCGGCGATCAGCAAACCGACAACGACGCCCAACGCCTGCTGGGACGCGGCGCCGAAGTGGTGCAAATCGAGACGCGCTCCGCCTGCCACCTCAACGCTGCCCAGGTGGCCGCGCACTTAGAGCCCGTCCTCGCCAAGGGCGCCGAGCTGCTCTTCATCGAAAACGTCGGCAACCTGGTGTGCCCGGCGGCCTTCGATCTGGGCGAAACGGTCCGCGTGGCGCTGCTCTCGGTCACCGAGGGCGAGGACAAACCTCTCAAGTACCCGGTGCTCTTTCACGGTGCCCCAGTCACGGTGGTGACCAAAATTGATCTTTTGCCCCACCTGCAGTGCGACATGCCCAAGCTGCGCGGCGCCGTCCAAGCCGTGCGACACGATGCCCGCATCATCGAGCTCTCGGCGGACACCGGCGCGGGCATGGCGGAGTGGCTCGACTACTTAATGGCGTTGTGCCATCCTTGACCCCTGGCACCCCAGCGCCCACACCCACGCGAAAAGGAATCGTCATGAAACAGCAAGTCCTGTGCGGTCTTCACGCCGTCACCGCCGCGATCCAACGGCGCCCGGAGGCCGTGTTGCGCCTGCATTTTACGGGCGAATTGGCCCCGCGCTTTGGCGACATCTGCCGGCAACTCGCCAAAACCCGCCGCATTTACCGAACCGCCAGCCCCGAAGAGCTGACCGCCTTGGCCCAGACCCCGCACCACGGTGGCGTGGTGGCCGTGATGACCCCGCGAGAATTTGGCTTGCCCAACGCCGACACGATGGCGCAATGGCGAGAGCAGCGCGCGCGCATCCTGGTGCTTGACGGCGTTGGCAATCCCCACAATGCCGGTGCCCTAGTGCGTTCGGCGGCGTTCTTGGGCATGGGGGCCCTGGTGGTGGCCGAAGATGCCGCGCCCATGTTGCAAACCACGGCGGCCCACCGGGTGGCCAAGGGCGGGATGGATCACATCGACATCTTCGCGGTGCCCGAACTGGCGCCATGGCTGCGTGGTCTGCCGCGCGACATCGTCACCATGGGCACCGATCAGCGGGCCACGCGCACCCTCTGGCGGGCCGCACAGCACCCCAAAACCCGGGACGGCGTCGTGGTGCTCGTCGTCGGCAACGAAGAGCACGGCATCTCTGCGCCGGTGCGCGACGTCTGCCGCCTCATGATCGCTATCCCCGGCGCGGGGCATTTGGAATCCCTCAACGTCGTGGCCGCCGCCTCCATCAGCATGTACGCATTGATGGGTTCATAACTTGCCCCTGTTACGTGTGAACAACGGGACAATATCTGTCTCGCGACGGGACAGTATTTGGCCGAATTTCAAAAACATAAAATAATGTGCAATGATTTCAAGGGGTTAACCTGCGCAACGTCGTGCGCACCTGTTTTCTCTCGCGCGTCTAACGCGCCTAGGACGGATTTTGCGGCTACAAAATGTCCGCAAGTGTGGTGGCGGTTAGGATGAGAGAAAGGGCGCGGGTAACTTGGTCGTGATTGAGTTGCGACAGGCGTGTTTTGTCGGTATCGGAAAGGGTGCCGAATTTCATTTCGACCTGCCGCAATAGAATCGCCAATGCACCGAGACGCAGACCCTCCTCACGGCCTTCCTCACGGCCCTTGGCGATCCCCCGTGCTTCGCCCTCCTGCAGGCCCTCTACACGGCCCTCTTGCAGGCCCTTTTCGTGTCTTTCGTCCAGGATGTTACCCAAGGTTTCGGCCAACATGGTCTGCTCTCCCTCCAAATTCTCAAACCGGGGAATCCGTTCAGNNTGCGAAACACGCCGTCAAACCAAGCGCCAATGGCCGGTAGCAGCGTCTCCGCAGTGGGTGTCTGCCGCACCAAGGCGTGCAACTCGATCGCTCGTTCCAATATAACACCCTCGGTGCGCGCATGCTCAACCCGAAACAACGCCGCCACAAAATTTTCCGGCGACATTTCCGCGAGGTCCTCTTCTTTCAGGTCCTTCATTTCAAGCAAGAAGAACGCCATCCGCGGCAAATCCCGCATCGTGGTTGGGCAAGTGGCCTCCTTTGGCGGAAGGGTAGCTGCGCGTTGCGTCATGCTTTTCGCTTCATGTTGCGTCGTGTATTTCGCTTCATGTCACTTCATGCATTTCGCCGCGCGCGTTTCCGCTACTGGTACATCGGCCGCTTTTCGGGAAAGTTTCCTGCTGAGCGCAAAAAAGATTCTTTTTGTGCTGATTTACCGAAATGGAATGATTGTTGAATCGATATTGACGGAGACAATCGATGGGGCGACGCCCGAGTATCGTGCGGTGGCGAACGCGGGCCAATCGGGTTTCATCGAATGGCGCCTGCGCGCTAATCGACGGTGTACATTTGGTAGTTGAGATTGGCGTCGACGATGTGGATGTACAGGGCGCGGTTTTCGCTGCTCCCGGTGATCCAGCCGGCGCGTCCGGGCAGGGCAAAGGCGTCGTCCCCGCGGTGCAGGTGGTGGGCGTCGGTGAGCATTTGCGCGGGCTTGAGCTCGTTGCCTTGCGCGTCGATGACCATGCCGTAGACGCCGTGAAATTCGTTGCGGCGGTTGAAACCCGAGCTGGTGCCCGGGGTCCACATCTCCCAGAGTACGGCGTAGGTGTCATCGCCCAGGGACACGAGTTTGGGGCGCTCGGCGTGCTGGTTGGATTCGTCGGTATATCGGGTCAGCCAGCGCAAGTGGTTGGTTTGCGACTGGCCAGATGAACTGACAGTCAGGGTGTCGGGCATGTTGGCGTCGACGCTGTTGTCGGTGCCGCTGAGGCGTGTGACGGCCACGTTGCGCGCGCCGTTGAGGTCGGCCCCGGTGTTGGCGTTGTGCTCCGTGACGAAGAGCGCCAGGTAGCGGTAGGTGGGGTCGTTTTCGATGAGGGCCACGTTGCCCAGGCGCGTGTAGGTTTTGTTTTCGCCCAGTGGCCCCTTGATGTGAAAGGCGGGATAGTTTCGGTTGTTTCGGCTGAAGGCGATGTAGCGCGGGTAGGCGTCGCCCAGGTGGTACTCGGTGATGCCGGTGCCGTCGTAAAGCAGGCGCTGATCGAAAGAGTGGCTGCACCAGGCTGCCTCGATGCGGGTGATGGCGCCGGTCTGCGCGTCGAGCTGTGTCGACAGGGCTTTTTGATGCCGGGTGCCGTTGATGCTGGCGTCGGGTTTGGTGTTGATGCCGTGCACCAGGCCCACGATGCCGCCGCCCACTGCCAGGCGCGAGGTGGCCGCCACCATGGGGTTGATGATGGGTTCGGCCTTGTTGTTTTGGTTGTGGCGCGCGATGTCCAGGTCGATGTTGAACAGCACCTCGCCCTGGGGGCTGATCTTGATGACGCGGACGATGTCTTCGCGCCAGGTGTCCAGCGGCGGATAGTTGGGGTCGACGCGGCTGTCTTCGGCCACACCCGTGGCGTAGTAGCGATTGCCCTCGTCATCGACGTCGAGGCCCATGACGCGGTCCAGCATGGGAAAGCCCGTGATGGCTTGGGTAATTTGGTAGCGTTCGCCGTTGAACTTAATGTGCAGCAGCACGGCGTTCCACTCGGTTTCGTCGTCGTAGTCTTGGGCCAGCACGTGCAGTTCCGATCCATGAGCCGCTGCGATAATCTCCGGTGTCTTGCCGTAGCGCGGGCCCCAATCGGCGATGGAGGTCAGGTCTTCGCGGTTGGCATCAAAGGGCTGCAGCAGGGGGGCCAAGGCGATGTCCGGATCGCCCTCATCTACGCTGCCAGTGTCGATGACCATGGTGTCGCTGTCGACAGGCGTGGTGCCCGTGTCATCGTTCGAGTCGCCGTGAGCGTTATTGTTGTTGTTGGGATTTGTGCTCGTATCGGGATTGCGGTTGGTATCGGAGTCGCTGCCGTTATTGTCGTTGGGGTCTGTGCTGGGGGGAAAGTTTTGGTGGTTATTGCCGTTGTCGCCGTTGTCGTCCGTCGTCGCATCATCATTGCTGCTACATGCGATCAAGAGCAGTACCAAGATCGGCCAGAGACACAAAAAACGAGCACCTTTCATGGAAAACCTCCTTCAGGTTGGGCTGTCGTTACGCCAAGGCGCAAATGGTTCGCGGTGTTTCGATTGTAATCTACTGGATAGAGAACAGGGCGATTTTGACGAAACGCGCAAAAAAAAATATCGAATCGAGCATTTTTGCACATGGCCCATTTTCACTGACGAGCGCTTTTCTCCGCGGAGGCTTGACGACCCCGTTTTCGCGCTTAGCCTGTTCCATACGACGCGATATCCTCGACAATCCCCGGTACGACCGGCAATACAGAAAGGATTCCCATGAGCGCTTCTGCCAAAAATGCTTCCACCATGCCCACTGGCGAACCCCAAGTCCTGGCCGACATGGTCACTTACGCGGCGGGTGCCGTGGTCAGCCGCACCCTCGTGAAACAACCCGGTGGCAACGTCACCCTCTTTTCGTTTGGCGCCGGACAGGGACTCTCCGAACACACCGCGCCCTTCGACGCCCTCGTGACCATCCTAGACGGACAGGCCGATATCACCATCGGCGGCAAGACCCAGGTGGTCAGCGCCGGGCAATCCATCCTGATGCCCGCGGGCGTTCCCCATGCCCTGCACAGCGACGCCCAGTTCAAGATGCTCCTCGTCATGGTGCGCGACCTGCCGCAGTAAGTAACCCCGTCAATATCTTTCGAAATGCCGCAGCGACGGTGCGCGCGTCAGGACTCGGCGCTGTCCACCGATGATGTCTCGCGATCGGTCTCCCAGGCGAGGATGCGCTGGGGGCGCGGAAAGGCGATGCCCGCTGCGTCAAAGGCCTTCTTCAAGCGCTTGCGAAACTCTCGGGCCGCGGACCACTGTTGGCTGGGGCGGGTCTTTAGGCGGGCGCGGATGCGCAGGGCATCTTCTTCGAAGGCGTCCACGCCCATCACTTCTAGGGGCGACAAAAGCAAGGGGCGCCAGTGGTCGTCGTCGGCCATCTCCTGGGCCGTGGATTCCATCACGGCGATGACGCGATCGATGTCATCTTTGTAGTTCACCCGCAGATCAAAAACCGCGGCAGACCACCCCTTGGTCATGTTGGAGAGGGTGTCGATTTTTCCGTTTTGAAACACGTGCACCACCCCCGTGGCGTCGCGCAGGACGATGGTGCGCAACCCCACCCGCTCCACCGTTCCGCTGGTGCCGTTGATCTCGGCCACGTCGCCTTCGCGGATTTGGTTTTCGAGCAGGACAAAGAAGCCCGAGATAATGTCGCGGACGAGCTCTTGTGCCCCGAAGCCCACGGCGAGTCCCGCGATGCCCGCGCCGGCGATGAGCGGGGCGATGTCGATGCCGAGTCGCCGCAACACCAGCATGATGACGATGGTCCACAACACGGCGCGCAGGGCGGACTTGAGGATGGAGAGCAGGGTGTCGATGCGCTTGCCCACCTCGGCGGCTTCGATGGTGCTGGCGTCTTTGAGGTGCTTCAACATAATGACGCGCACCCGGGTGAGGAGAAAGCTGATGAGCCGGTTGCCCAAGAGCGCCAAGAGCGCGACGACCGCCAAGTAGGGCAATGCGTCGATGATCCAATGGATGCTTTGGTCGAGGATGCCGCGCCAAAAATCAGCGGTAAACAATCGTTGCATGTCAGTCTTCCTGTGGTTGCGGCGTTTCTGCGCCGTGCATGAACATGTGCACGGCGGGTTGCGCGCTGTGAATGAGCCGCATTTTTTCGGCTCGGGTCATCTGTTTGATCGCGTGCTCTCGCTTGGAGGCCGCAGAGCGATCCGGGGCGTATTCGAGATAGCAGAGGTGAACGGGCCTGCGTTGGGCGGTGTACTTGGCGCCTTTGCCGCGGTTGTGGGCCTTGAGGCGCGCGTGCAGATCTTTGGCGATGCCCGTGTACAGCGTGTCGTCGGCGCACCGGACGATGTAGGTGGTCCAGGGGCCGTCCGCGGGGTTGGGGCTAGCGGTCAAGGCACCACTCGATGATGCGGGTCTGGGGATCGAACGCATCGTGCTCGGCGAGGTTGAAGTGCGCGACGGCGGCGTGCACGCACTCTTGGGAGGTGGGGGAGGTGGTGGCGACGCGGCGTTGCAAGTATGCGCGCCCTGCGGCTTCGAGGGCTGCCAAGGGCACCAGGCCGATGAGCTCGGAGCCGGTGACGCGGGTGCCCGCCTCTTGGGCCAATTGGCTGGCGGCGTCGAAGACCTCGTGCATGGGCGAGGCGCGAAAGTCGGTGAGGTTCATGGTGATCTGGGCGCACGAAAAGGCGGGGACAAACCAACCGCGCGCCTTGAGACCGCGAAACAAGCCGGGGCCGTGTTGCCGGGTGCCGCTCTCGCGGATGCGCTGGGCGATGCGCGTGGCGATGCGGGCGTCGGCAGTGGCCAGGTTGAGGTTCCAGGCGATGAGAAAGGGGCGGGCGCCAATTTGCACGCTGCCGCTGCGGGCGACGGCTTCGCTCCAGTTGGCGGGTCCGGCGTCGGGTCGCCAGTGGGGCAGGGAGAGCTTGTGGGCCAGGGCCTCGTAACCGCCGCGGCGGATGTCGCTGAGGTGAAATCGCTGGGATGTGCGGGCCGCCTCGCCGTAGAGATAGACCGGCAATTGCCGCTCGGCGCCGATGCGCTCGGCCAGGGCGTGCGCGGTGTCGATGCAGCGCTGCATGGGGGTGTTGCCGATGGGGACAAAGGGGACGACGTCGACGGCACCTGCGCGCTCGTGGATGCCCTGGTGTTGCCGCATGTCGATGCATTGGAGAGCGGCGTCGACGAAGCGGAAGGCCGCCGCAACCATGTGTGATGCCGGGGCGACAAAGGTGAACACCGTGCGGTGGGCATCG
>LSQX01054800.1_pt4 | contig 20144 bp, 15 predicted proteins | sample 654561 | NCBI WGS metagenome assembly LSQX01 (sample SAMN04489861, study PRJNA283612) | anaerobic digester metagenome | isolation source: 4 biogas reactors fed with cattle manure at either 37C or 55C with and... | place: Denmark: Kongens Lyngby | collected 2014
TACATCACCTATCTCCTTGAGCAGGTGCCAAACCTCGATCTGGACGAGCCAGGCGTCCTCGATTCTCTGATGCCGTGGTCCGAGTCCTTGCCTGCGGCTTGCAACAGGCTACAGAAGCCGGCATAGGCCTCGCCCGAATACACCTACCAGACTTCAACACGAGCAGAACGGAGCACGCCGCATCAAGGTGTGCTCCGTTTGACGCTTCCCGGCCACCGCCCTTCTGTGCAAAAATGTTACGACAAGTATTGACAAAGGACCGCCGGCCTTCATAGAATCTAACCAACGGTCAGTAACCACTGGTTACTGATTGCTACCGGCCGTACGCGTGCGGCCTCCGGAGTGACATAGCCTATGACGAACAAGCAAAGGGCCCGCGCCGAGAAGACGAGAAAGGCGATTTTGACCGCCGCGGAAGCCTTGTTTTCGACGCGGTCCTTCGACGAGGTCACGATGCGCGACATTGCCGAGCTGGCCGGATGCTCGCACACCACAATTTACATTTACTTCGACGGCAAGGAAGCGCTCCTCAATGAACTGGCCGCGGAGCCGCTGCGCACCGCTCTGCGCCGCCTCGAGCGCACATTGTACCGCGGAAATCTTTCGCCTGATGAGCGGCTAGCAGCGTTTAGCAGAGAGTTTCTCCGGCTTGCACTGTCCCAGCGAGCGCTGTATCCGGTGTTTTTCACAGTAAGGGCTTCCCGGGTGGATGAAAAGGACCCTGCCCTCGAGCTGCAGCGCCTCCGGAACGAGATATTTGCGCTCGCCGGCCGGGCTTTGCAGGCGGCTCTCGGAGTGCACCTTGCGGAAGACCGCCTGCTCGCTTACACGCGGTCTTACTTTTACCTGCTGCACGGGATCGTAGCGTCGTCTGCAGCTTCCCCGGAAAGCCTAGACGAGCTCCTGGCGCGGCTCGGACCGACCTTCGATTTGGCGTGCCTGTGCATGTTCCGGGGCATCCGTGCGCACGTGCACGAGGGGAGGCAGGAGGTTAGCCCGCAATGAAGCTGGAACGGGTATCCGAACACATTTGGAGTGTCAGCGCGTGGGTCCTCATCCCGGTGCGTGTTTGGCTTGTGCGGGACGGCGACGGTGTGACTCTGGTCGATGCCGGCTTGTCCTTTATGAAACGCGGCATCTTCAGGGCGATCCGTGGTCTCGATACCGGACCTTTGCAGCGCATCCTGCTCACCCACGGACACGCCGACCACGTGGGAGCGCTCGCCGGGATCGTGGCGGAGGCCCCCGTTCCCGTATACGCCCACCGGGTCGAGCTCCCGTACATGGAAGGCGCGGCGCCTTACCCCCGGAGGAGGAAAGCGAAGGCCTCGGTGCGGACCGGCCTCGTGCAGCCGTTGCCGGAAGATGCGGAAGGCAACCTACTGGCCGTGGCGGGCCTGACACCCTACTGGACGCCCGGACATTCACCCGGCCACGTCGTGTATTACCATGAGCAAGACAAGGTGCTCCTCGGCGGCGATTTGGCCATGACAAAGGGCGGTCAGCTGCGGCCGCCGATGGCAATGTTTACGGGAGACATGGACCAGGCGCTCCAGAGTCTTCAGATATTGCGGCGCCTCGACGTCCGTCGCCTGGAGGTGTGTCATGCGGCACCGATCGAGCGCCCGTCCGAACAACTGGAGACTGCCTTGCTGCGGCGCGTCGGGTAAGAGCGGTTCCGGCCCGCCGCGGGAACCAGCATCCGGGGCACGGGGCAGGCGTATCCCTCTGTCCTTATCGACAAAAACTCAGCATTTCCTCGGCAACGTTTCGACAGGTCCTCGTCTGGTCGTGCCGCCTCGGCTACGGCATGCTAATGGCAAGATTAGGATGGCTTTTGCTTTATGTTTGATCAATGATGAGGCCATCCGTTTCGAGGGGGCACAGCGGAGGACATGTTGAAAAATCGCGACTTATTCACCACCGTTCTGTTTCTCGCAGTTCTCGGCGCAGCTGCATCGGTTTGGATCCTCCCGGTGCCGGCGGCTCGCGCTGCGGAGCTGTGGGTCGGCACGGAGGCCGGAGATTACCCGACTATCCAAGCAGCCGTGAATGCCGCTGCTCCGGGAGATACGATCGTTGTCAGAGACGGAGCGTATAGCGAGGACCTCGTCGTCGACAAGAAGGTCCACCTGACACCGGCTTTCGGTGCGCGGGTGATCATCGACGGGGACATCACCCTGACCGAAACGGCGGGCGGTGCTGAGCTGCTTGGTCTTGAATTGGCTGCGGGCAAGAAGATCGTGGCGGCGAACGGTATCGATTGGCAGGACGGGGTTCCCGCAGATGCGCGAAACCGGGTTGTCTTCTTAGGCGCTCGTTCAGGAACCGCGCTCGAGGTCGAATTGCAGGATATCGTCTCGCATCGCGACTTCGATCTATACGGCGGTGCGTGGATTCATGCACTGGGAGAAGGCACCCTGATCACGCACACGGGGATCATCGACGTCTCCTCAGCAGTCGGATCAAATGTGCGTGGGTTTGAGTGGGAAACAGGGGACCGCGCCAGGGCAACCCTCGGTTCGGTCTACGTCACCTCGCGGGACACAGGTATAGGTGGCTTCTTTATCACCGCAAACCAAAGTCAGCTGGTGGTAAACGGTGAGATCGTAGCCAAGACACTGGGCGATGATTCGTATGCAAGCGGTCTGAACGTCCGTGGCTCGTCGGGTGTCACGGCGCAATTCAGCGACATCACCGTTGAAGGCGGGCGGCTCGCCCTCGGGGTCGACTTTAACGTAGCAGGGGACGCAGTGCTGGAGCATTCCGGCCTCATCGACGCGGTTGCCCGTGACGCGGGATCGACCGTCCACGGTGTCGAGATCGGGGCGGCCGACAACTCGTCCCTCACAGTCGGCGACGTGTCGGTGGAGGCCGGCGCTCTGGCCAGGGGCGTCACCACCACATACTTACCTGGGTCCTTGATCGTTACGGACGGGCTGACGAACGATGTCTCGTTTCACGTCGGGGGCGTTTTCGCCGTCGCTCGTGACCAAGACTCCCAGGCTTACGGAATTGACATCGGCGGCTTGGACCGGGTTTCGCTGACAGCGGGAGAAGTCGAGGTGCGGGCGGATCAGCTCGCACGCGGGGTTTGGCTGCGTTTCGGAGACGAGGGCAGTGTCCATTTGATCGGAGGCGTCACGGCGACCTCTTTTTCGGGTTCGGCTCAGGGCCTTTACGTTCAAGCGGGTGACGGCTTTTTCGCTAGCGTGGGCGATGTCGCCGTGGAGGGAGCCAAGGGCGCCGTCCAAGGTGTGTTCTTCAACGCGGGGGACGAGGGCGAACTGGCGCACGCAGGTCTCATCCGGGTGACGGGTACGACGTCCGAGGCACTCGCCCGTGGCTTGAACCTTGTGGCCGGGGAGCGCTTTAGCGGATTCGTCGGGGATGTGACGGTGGTGGCCCCGGTGGATGCCCTCGGGGTGTCCCTGACTGCACAGGATGAGAGCTATTTCGCGGCTCCCGGCACGATCACGGTGGCCGCCAACGGTGCCGGGGGGCGAGCCGGAGGCGTGAGCGTCCTGGCAGTCGACGGACTGACGATCGATGCGGGAAGGATTGTTGCCGTTGCCGAAGGGAACGGCGGCAGTGCGACGGGCGCGTCCCTCGTCGCACAAGACGGTTTGGACGCGACGTTCGCGTCGCTGAGCGCTACGGCGTCATCGCTGGCTGCGGGCTTGACGTTCGCGGTCCGGGACGATGCTGCCGTGCGGGCAGATGACGTGTCCGCCGTCACAAGCGCCGGGGCGGGCCGGGCGCTCGGCGTCAATTTCGACGCCGGATCCCGCGCGCACCTGTCGGCCGGCTCCGTCACGGCCAGGAGCAGCGGCCGCGATTCGGAGGCAACGGGCATTTCCGGTGTCGCCGGCGGCGAGTTCACGGCGGTCGTGGGGGACGTGGCCGCTTCGGCCGGGATGGAAGCCATAGGCCTTTATTTGCAGGCCGGTGAAGGCGCGAACGTGACCCAGTCGGGCGCGATGACGGCGACGAGCAGCGCCGACGGCGGGCTGGCGGCAGGTGCCGTGTTCCTGGCGGGCAGCGCCTTGGCCGTCGATGCAGATCGCCTGGAAGCGGTTGCTACAGGTGCCGACACGGAGGCTGTGGGCGCCTATATAGGGGCCGGGGACGACATCCGCGCGGTTTTCACCTCGCTTAACGCCGCGGCTGGAGCGGATGCGGCCGCTCTGTTCGTCTCGGCGCTGGATGAGGTCACCCTGAGCGCCGGAGTCGCGTCGGCCGTGTCGTCCGACGATGCGGGCGTGGCGCGCGGCGTCCAGGTCCATCTGGCCGCCGGAGGAGAGTTATCTTTCGGCAGCGTGGCGGCGCAGAGCCTCGGCGACAGATCGGTAGCGTACGGCCTAAACGCGGCCGTCGGGGACTTTTTCTCCGCCACTTTGGGGGACGTCGCGGTCGATGCGGGGCTTGCGGCGTGGGGCGTCGCGCTGGCGGCCGGGGAGAACGCGACCGTACACGCCGGTCGGATTGAGAGCACCGGTCGTGGCGCCGGTGCGATGTCGTACGGCGCCTATGTTACAGGGACCCACGCACTCACGGTAGACCTCGATGAGATCGTCTCAGGTGCGGCTCTAGAAGCGTTCGGCCTGTACGTTGACGCAGGGAACGACCTCTCCGCGAGAGCGGGCGACGTCGCGGCCATTGCCGAAGGCGCAGGCAGTGCGGCCGGGAATGCCGTGGGCATGCTGGTCGACGCGGGTGAGCGAGTGCGCGTCGACGTTGGCCGAGTGCAGGCCGTCGCGCCGGGCGGCAGCGGGCAGGCGAGCGGCCTGCAGGCAGTAGCTGCCGGCGCACTCTCGGTGAACGCAGGCGCGATCGACGTACAGGCGGGCGAATCGGCCTGGGGCATTCAAGCCGACTCGGGCCGGGAGCTTACCCTCGACCTAGGGTCGGTTAAGGTCGATGCGGACCGGTTCGCGTACGGCGTATTGGCCGGCGGGGCCACAAGCACCGTAACGGTCAACGAACGGATTTCGGCCGGCGCGGGCGAGATCGCGCGCGGGTTGGTCGTTAAGGAGGGCGACGCCACCGTCACAAGCCGCGGGCATGTGCTCGCCGAAGCGGACGATTCCGTCGCCGTGCAGTTCGGCGCCGCCACCGCAGCCGGCCATGTGACGTTCCAGAACCTCGGCACCGTCGCAGCGTCAGGCCGTAGCGGCGCCGCTGTCCTCGTGCACGTCACCGGCGGCGCAGCGGTCCAAAACGAAGGAACCATTGCCTCCGGTACAGGACTCGCCTTCTACGCTCAGGACTCTACCGGCTCCGTCACGTTCGACAACGCGGGTGAGGTCACCGGGAGCGTGGTGTTAGGCCAAGGTGACGACGTCTTGACGCTAACTGCGAATGCCCGCATCGACGGAGCGGTGCACCTGGGAGCGGGGGACGATGCCGCCACGCTGCATTACGGTTCCCTCGTCACCGGCCTGCTCGACGGCGGTGCGGGTGACGACACGCTCACGTTGCTGGGCACGGCCGCAAGCGCCCTGCCGGAAGGCTCGACGTGGAACGGGCTGGCCGCACGGGATATCGAACAGGCTTGGGTCCACGGCGGGGCGTGGCTCTTGAGCGGCGGCACCGCGATCCGCGCCGCGGAAGTGTACGACGCTTACCTGCGCATCGACGATGACGTGGCCATCTCGGATCTTACGCTCGCAGGCGGCGCACTGGTCGGTGAAGGCCATCTCACCGGCAACGTGACCAATGCCGGAGGCGTCGTGAGTCCAGGAGGCTCGTACGGCATCCTGACGATCACGGGCAGCTACACGCAAGGGCCGGACGGCGTGCTGTATATGGAAGTGGACGGATCTGCCCCTCCTGAGGCCGGAGTCACCTACGACCAGCTCGTTATCGTAGGCGGCACCGCGACCTTCGAAGACGGAACGACGGTGCAGGTGCGGCCGGTCTTCAGCGGACGGGTTCCCTCGCGGGCCGAGTTCACCATCGTAGACGGCGACGTACGGTTCGATCCCGACGCGATCCGGTTGGACCTTCAGCTGCCTCCGAGCCTGTTCCTCGACGGTTGGCTGGAAGAAGGCTCGATGAAGCTGGTCTTGGCCGTGGTCCCGTTCGATTCGGTGGCCGAGACGCCCAACCAAAAGGCCCTTTCCGACGCGCTGAGCGAGGCGGCAGATGACCCGGATACCGACCTCGACGACCTGTACGACTGGCTGGTGGGTCTCGGTCCGGAGGAAGCGGATAAAGCACGGGACGCGTACGACAGCTTGTCCGGCGAGGCGTACACCCATCTGCCGACGCTGTGGTCCCGGCGCCTGGATGTCGCATCCCGGGCTGCGATCCACGCAGTGGCGCACCCGGTCCCGGGTCCCCTCAAGCAGGTGTGGGCCGTGCCGTACTCTGAATCCGGACAAATCGCGGCGGGAGCCGACGTCGCGGGAAGCCGGTTCCAACTGCAGGGCATCGTCGCCGGAATCGACCTGATCACGGCGCCCGGCTCGCGCCTTGGTCTGAGCGTCGGTGCCGGTCGGGAGTGGCTGAGCATGGACGCGCGGGCAAGCGAAATCGAAGGTCAGGGCTACCAGGCCGGCGTGTACGGGGTATTGAGCCTGGACCGGATTCGTTTGACCGCTCTGCTCGGTTACAACAGCACGGCCTATCAATCCAGGCGTGATGTCGTGTTCGGCGACGTGCACCACGGGACGACGGGGAGGTTTACGGCGACGGGCGTTGCGGTAGCGGCGGAAGCGCGCTATAACTTGGCCGCTTCACCGTCCGTTCGCATCGAGCCCTTCGCTTCGCTCGGGTACTACCGCACAGTTCTCAAGACCATCACCGAGGAAGGCGCGGGCACCCTGGGGCTCATCGTGGACAGTCGCGATGCGATCGGGTGGCGAGGCCGCGTGGGGATCGAGTTGACCGCCGATACGTGGAGTGCGGGTTCGCTGAGCATCCGCCCGCACGTTCGTCTGGCGTGGGTTTCCGACGTTGCCGCGGACGACCGGGTCATGACCGCACGGCTGCAAGGGGCCAAGGATTATCCGTTCACGATACGCGGCGTCGCGGCAGAGCGCTCGGGCATCGAGGCAAGTTTCGGCCTTGGGGGTGAGCTCGGACCGCGCACGACGTGGGGCCTCGACTACACAGGCTTCTTCCGCACCGATATGAAGAGCCACCTAATCACCGCACGGATCGCGTTCACGTTCTAAGGAGATGAGACGTGGCCGAGGGCACGGCGGTTCGCTGGGGATCCCGGTACCCCAGTCAGGCCTTATGTGCACTCGGCCACTGCCACGTATTCCGGGTCCGCGCGCCTTTCCGTCAGCGGGGCTTTCGCTTCGACTTACCGTCCGTTCGCTTCGTTCCTTTGGCCCTCTTAACGTGTGGACCTATTCGCTTCGCACCTTTAGCCTTTAGTTTTCTTGGCTTTTTTTTTTATTCCACCAGGCGTCGGGATGGTCCCAGTCGTAACCGTACAATATCTTAGTCTTCACGAGCTTCGGCTTTTTTGGAATCGTAATGGGACAGCTTTCCGGCAGGTAAACGTGGATGCCCCGCTTTCTCGCCAATGCCAGAAGATACTGCACGGCAGGCCATTGGTACTTGTACTCTTTCTTGCTCGCCATATTGACGCCCCACATGCCGATGCCTTCGAATTTCTCATGAATGGCCAGGCCGAGCATGTACGAAACGGAGCTGGTGAAACACTTGCCGACGTCTTCGATCACGTCCTCGAGTGGATACTCCACGCTGTTCGGCAAGTCCGGGAAAGTCCTCTGCGTGTAGACGGGACACTTCAGGCGCTGGAGAAACGTCCAGTGCTTTTTGAAGTAGCCGCCGCGGACCACGTCGTAGTAGTTGATGAGCTGCTCTTTCGAGTGCATTTCAAACCAGCGCGTCACACGGGGAAGCTTCAGTTGCCTTGGACCGAGGCCCCATATTTCCCACGTCGGATCGGATATGGGAGCTTCTTTGCGGGACGGCGCGCCGCCCACTATAGCCACCTTCTTGATCGGCAGCTGCATCCATTCTGCATCGCGCTTCCGTGCCAATGGGACCACCGCCTGTCGACCGGTTCTAAACGCATGCTATTGCCCGCGGCGGAGGCCCGACACGGGAACCCAGGCCGATCTTTACCCCGCAGACCGCGATAGGGGGACGCGGGCAGCGCCGATGCAAGCTTCCGTACATATGGTGACACGGAGATGTCGATTTAGAGAGGACTGTCTCCGAATTGCATCCTACGGTTGTGTTCCGAATCGACGCGGGAGTGGAGTACGGATGGGGCCACCTGATGCGGGGCCTGGCCCTAGCCCAAGAACTGAGGCAATTGGGCGCCCGCGTGGTTTGGGTCGGGAGCTACGGCACCGGCGGACCTTTGGGCTACCTGGAGCGGCACGGATACGAGGTGCTCGGCCTGCCGCGCCCGGTGTCCTCCGAGCAGGACGCGGAACTGACGGCAGCGGCGCTGCGGCAGGCGGGCATCGCACCCGACTGGTTGATCGTCGACCATTACGACCTCGCTTGGAAGTGGGAGGCGCGCGTCCGGCATCTTGCGCGCCGGATTTTGGCGGTCGACGACGTCCCCGGCCGCCGGCATCGCTGCGACCTGCTCTTGGACCAGACCGCTCCGGCCCAGGCAACGGCCCTGCCACGAGAGGCCGGGGTGTTGCGGGGACCGGCATACGCCCTCGTGCGCCGGGAATTTCGTGCGCTGCGGCAACGGGCCATGCGGCGCCGGAACACGAGGCGGGGAAAAGTGGAGCACCTTTTGATCAGCTTCGGTGCCGTCGATCATTTGAACCTGACGTCGGCGGCCTTGGCGGGAGTGGCCCAGTCTGGATTTCGCGGAGTGGTCGACGTGGTGATGAGCGAGGTCGCGCCGCACCGGGAGGAGGTGTTGCGCCGGGCTTTGGAGACGACGTGCGTCGTGCGCTTCGTCACGGGTCTGGACAATTTGGCACCCTTGATGTTCGATGCGGACTTGGCCATAGGCAGCGGCGGCATGACGGCGTGGGAGCGGTGCGTGTTGGGCCTGCCCACGCTGCTCGTCACCGCGGCCGAAAATCAACGGCGCGCGGCGGCCACCCTGCGGCGAGCTGGGGCCGTCGATTTTCTGGGCGCGGCCGAGCATCTTCAACCCCGGGCTGTGGCGGAGCGTATCGGTTACTATAGCCGCCGCCCCGACAAGCTCATCGACATGGCGTTGCGTGCGGCCACTTTATGCGACGGACTCGGCGCGGCCCGGGTCGCGCTCCACATCGTACCCGAACGGGCGCGGGACGGCACCCCCGTAACCTTGCGGCCTGCTACACCGGCTGATGCGGACCTTGTATACGGCTGGCAGCGCATTCCACGCATCCGGCGCTACGCCCGCAATCCGCAGGCTCCCCACTACGGAGAACACAAGCGCTGGTTTTCTCGGAAGCTGCGCGATCCCGACTGCGTCTTCCAAATTGTAGAATACGGCAGCCGGGCCGTAGGCGTGGTGCGCCTTGACCTCGTCGAGGAGCCGTCGACCTACGAAGTGTCCGTCTTGGTTGAGCCGGCCGTGCAAGGGAGGGGCATCGGTGCGGCCGCCTTGACCTGCATGCGTCGTCTCCTGCCGCAGGCCGTGTTCGTCGCGTACATCCTGCCGGAAAACACCGCCTCGCGCACGCTGTTCGAGAAAGCGGGCTACGTCTTCGATGCACGGCGGCAGATGTTCGTGAGTGTCCCGCAGGGCGAAGGGAGCGATATGCAATGATACTGAATCCGGAACGGCGGCCACTTGTCGTCGCGGAAATCTCCGCCAACCACAACCGTTCGCTCGAACGTGCTTTGCGTATCGTGGAGGCGGCGGCGTGGGCGGGGGCGGACGCCATTAAGCTGCAGACTTACACGGCCGACACCATGACGCTGGACCTCGACGTACCGCCCTTTCGCATCGACGAGCCCGCAAGTCCGTGGCGGGGCATGTCGCTATACGAGCTTTACTCCCGTGCAGCGACGCCGTGGGAGTGGCACCGCCCCCTCTTCGACAAAGCCCGTCGGCTGGGACTTTTGGCCTTTAGCACTCCCTTCGACGCGTCTGCCGTGGAGTTCCTCGAAGAGCTCGGCGTCCCGGCGTACAAGATCGCGTCTTTCGAGGTGACGGATTTGCCGCTGATCGCCAAGGCCGCGTCCACCGGGAAACCTTTGATCATTTCGACCGGCATGGCGACCGTTGCGGAAATCGACGAGGCGGTTCGGACGGCGCGGGAAGCGGGCAGTCCGGAAGTGGTTTTGCTCAAGTGTACGAGCACCTATCCGGCGCCCCCCGGGGAAACCAACCTGCGGGCTATTCCTCATATGCGCGAGGTTTTCTCTTGTCCGGTGGGCCTTTCGGACCATACGCCGGGCATTGGCGCCGCCGTGGCGAGCGTGGCGCTAGGGGCCGTGCTCATCGAAAAGCACTTGACCTTGAGCCGCGAAGAAGGTGGGCTCGACGCGGCCTTTTCTCTGGAGCCGGCCGAGATGCAGCGGCTCGTCCAAGAGGTGCGCACCGCATGGGAGGCCCTGGGCGGCACGGGCATCGGTCCGGCACCGAGCGAGGAGCCGTCCCGTGTGCTGCGCCGTTCCCTATTTGTAGTGCGAGACATGGACCCCGGCGAGGTGTTGACGGAAAGCCATTTGCGTGCGCTGCGCCCGGGCGCGGGACTGCCGCCGAAATACCGATCGGTCTTGATCGGAAGGAGGGTTCGCCGCCGGGTTCCTCGTGGCACGGCGATGACCTGGGACCTGTTACTGTAACCTCGAGCGGCGGCTTCCTACTTCTTAAGAAACGAAACTTAGCTTATTCGCATTCCCCGGCTAACACTAGAACTTCAAAGGGTGCCTGCGCCTATGATGAAACGAACCGAGGACTCGACAAGGCATGCGCCCTGCGACCGAGCGCTAAGGGGAGATTTCCTGATGTACGACTTGAATGAGAAGGCGATCTTGGTGACGGGAGGGACGGGTTCCTTCGGCAGTAGGTTCGTAGAACTGGTGCTAAAGGAACTGAACCCCCGTAAACTCATTATCTACAGCCGCGATGAATTGAAGCAATTTCAGATGCAACAGGTTATCGACGACCCGCGGGTGACGTTCGTGATCGGCGATGTCCGGGACAAAGACCGCTTGCGCTCCACTATGGCGGGCGTCGACGTCGTGGTCCATGCCGCGGCCTTGAAGCAAGTGCCGACTGCCGAGCGCCACCCGACGGAAGCGATCAAGACGAACATCTTGGGCGCTTCGTCCGTAATCGAGTCTGCCATCGCCAACGGCGTGGAGCGGGTAGTGGCGCTCAGCACCGATAAGGCAGCCAATCCCGTCAATATGTACGGCGCCACCAAGATGGTCGCCGACAAGCTTTTCATCGCGGCGAACGCCGATCAGTCCGTTACCCGTTTCGCCCTTGTCCGGTACGGTAACGTGGTGGGAAGCCGCGGCAGCGTGGTGCCCCTGTTCCTGGAGCAAAAGCGCACGGGCGTCCTGTCCATCACCGACCCGCGCATGACGCGCTTTTGGATCACGCTGGAGCAAGGAGTGCGGTTTGTCCTGCGGAGTCTCCGCTTGATGCACGGCGGTGAAGTCTTTGTGCCCAAGTTGCCTACGGCCGCCATCATGGATCTGGCCGCGGCGATTGCGCCCGACTGTCGCATAGAGCACATCGGGATCCGGCCCGGCGAGAAGCTCCACGAAGTGCTGGTGCCGGCCGACGAAGCTTACAGAACGTTGGAACTAGACGACAGCTTCGTCATCACGCCCGAACCGCCCGGCTCGGACGCGGGCCCGTGGGCCCACGGTAAACCGGTGCCCGACGGCTTTCGGTATGCCAGCGACACCAATCCTTGGCGCCTGACGGTAGACGAGATTCGAACAATGTTGAAGGAGCTCGGCTATGATCTCACGGATTCCGTACAGCAGACAGACGGTAGAGCCGGACGATCTACAGGCCGTCGCGGCGGTCCTCGCCAGTGATTGGCTGACGACCGGTCCGGCGGTGGAACGGTTCGAGGCGCGCCTGGCCGACTACTGCGGCGCACGATTCGCCGTCGCTTTTAGTTCCGGTACGGCTGCCCTCCACGGCGCCTACTTCGCCGCCGGGGTTCGAGCCGGCGACGAGGTGATCACCTCGCCCATCTCGTTTGCCGCGACCGCCAACGCCGCCCTATACCTCGGTGCGCGGCCCGTTTTCGTCGACGTGCAGCCGGACACGGTCAATCTCGATCCCGAGCAGGTCAAAGAAGCGATCACGAAGCGCACGAAAGTGATCGCGCCCGTGGACTTCGCGGGGCACCCGGCCGACCTGGACGAGCTGATGGCTTTGGCCCGGGAAAGCGGTGCGGTCGTGGTCGAGGACGCCTGCCATGCGCTCGGGGCGATCTATCGAGGGCGGCGCGTGGGCAGCATCGCGCACATGACCGTCTTCAGCTTTCATCCCGTCAAGAGCATCACGACCGGGGAGGGCGGGGCGGTCCTCACGGACGATCCCGTATACGCGGAGCGGCTGCGCCGGTTCCGTAACCACGGTATCACACGCGACCCGGCGCGCCTGAACCGGGACGAGGGCCCTTGGTACTACGAGATGGTCGACCTAGGTTATAACTACCGTCTGAGCGACATTCACAGCGCGCTAGGGCTGTCGCAGCTCCGGAAGGTGGATCGCTTCGTGCGGACGAGGCGAAGCCTGGCCCGGGCCTATCACGCAGCCTTCATGGGACCCGATTTCATAACGCCTGTGGAACGGCCTTACGTGCAGTCAGCGTGGCATCTGTACACCTTACAGCTCGCGGACGCCCGGTTGCGCCGCCGCGTCGTTGAGGCTCTGCACGCCGTGGGCATCGGCGTGCAAGTGCATTACTTGCCCATTTACCGCCATCCCTACTACCGGCGCATCGGATACGCCGGTTGTAGCTGCCCCAATGCCGAACGGTATTACAGCCGCTGCTTGTCCCTACCGCTGTACCCAGGGCTTTCGGTCGCACAGCAGCAGCGCACGATCGATGCCGTGCTGCACATCGTAGGCCAGGCCGGCCGGCAGGTCAGGGGCACGATTGTGTGACTTCGGGAGAGGACGAAGACATTGCCTTCGGTGCGCGTTGTCGTTCAGGCCCGTATGTCGTCGAACCGCCTGCCCGGCAAGAGCCTGCTGCCCATCGGCGGAATTCCGGCGGCGATTCTGGCCGCCCTGCGGGTACGGAATCCCCGCTGGCACGTCGTGATCGCCACGTCCGATCACCCTAGCGACGATCCGTTGGTGCGGGCGGCCGAGGCGTTCTCCGTGCCGTCCGTGCGCGGGCCGCTGGACGATGTGCTCGGGCGCTTTCTGATCGCAACGCACGGCTTGGCGGACGATGCGGTGATCGTGCGCCTGACCGGCGACAACGTGCTTCCCGACGCACGGCTCGTCGGAGAAGCCGTCGACGCATTCCGGCAGCGCGGGTGCGCCTACCTGTACACATGGTCGCCGGCGCTCGATGTGCCGTACGGCCTCAGCGTGGAAGTGTTCCGAGCGTCTGCTTTGCGGCAAGCGGCGGTTCACACTGCCTTGGAAGCGGACCGGGAGCACGTGACGCCCTGGATTTGGCGAAATTATGGCCGAACCTTGCATCGACCGCGCGCGTTGCCCCGGGGCTACGGCCGGCTGCGTTGCACGATCGATACGCTGGACGATTACCTGCGAGTGGAGAAAGCATTCGCATACGCCCCCGACCCGCGTGCCGCTCACTGGATCGACCTTTGCCGCCGATTGGCCCTGGATCCCGCGACCCCGCGGGCGACCGTTCCGGCCAAGGACGTAGGGGGAGCTACCCACGGCACGCTTGTACTTGGCACGGCGCAACTCGGCATGGCCTACGGCATCGCCAACCGCACGGGAGAGCCGCGCGAGGACGAGGCAACGGCGATCGTACGCGAGGCGGTCGCCCACGGCGTCACCCACATCGACACGGCCCGGGCTTACGGACGCAGCGAGGGCCGCATCGGTCAAGTCCTGGCGCAAGGGGTAGCCTCCGGGGTGCACGTGGTGACAAAGCTTGTGCCCATGGACGAAGTGGCCGACGACAGCCCGGCCGGCCAAGTGCGTGCCCGGGTCGACGCGAGCGTCTTCCGGTCCTGCCGTGAGCTGCGGCTGCATCGGATTCCTACGGTGCTCGTGCACAGAGCCGGCGACCGGATCCGGTGGAAGGGCGCAGCGTGGCAGCGGCTGAAGGAGCTGCGGCACGGAGGCGTCATCGGCAGGATCGGTGTCTCCGCCGAAAGGCCGTCCGAGGTAGTCGAGGCGCTCGCCGATGCAGACGTTGGCCACGTACAATTTCCCTTCAACATTCTCGACTGGCGCTGGCAAGAAGCAGGCATCGTCGAAGCTCTGGCCCGCCGGCCGGAGGCGGTGGTGCACGTGCGCAGCGCCCTCCTCCAAGGGCTATTGGCGAGCCCGGACCCCGCACTCTGGCGGCGGGTCGCTCCCGACCAAGGCGAAGGGGTTCTTTGCGCCTTAGAGCACATGCGGCGAGTCTTGGGTCGCGAGAGCTTGCTGGACCTCGCCTTGGCGTACGTGCGAGGTCATCCGTGGCTGCACGGTGTCGTGGTCGGCGTCGAGCGCGTCGAACAGCTGCGCCTGCTCGTGCGCCTGTTTTGCAAGCCGGCCCTCACGCGGGATCAGATCGAGTGGGTGGAACGCAGACGAGCACGTGTGCCGAAGCGGCTATTGAATCCTAGCTTGTGGCCGAGGTGAACCGCGGTATGGATGTGCTCTCGCGCATCGCCCAAACCAAAGGGCCGGACCTTTTCCGCATGGACGGACGGGTCGCCCTCGTAACGGGCGCCGCAGGCCGGCTCGGGCGGTCTATGGCGTGTGGCCTGGCAGAAGCCGGTGCCCACGTGGTGCTGAACGGGCGACGACCGGAGGCCCTCGAGGACCTGGCGGGCTCCCTCCGGCGCCGCGGCCTTGCCGCCAGCGCGCTGGCCTTCGACGTGACGGACGCGCAGGCCGTGGATCAGGCTGTCCGGGTCTTGGGCCAGCAGTTTCAAAGGCTCGACGTACTGGTCAACAATGCGTACGCCGGGCCGGCGGGTTCCGTGGACCGTAGCCGGGCCGAGGATTTTGCCCGCGCGTACGACGTGGCGGTGATCGCCTCCTTCCGGCTCATGGTTTCCGTAAGGCACCTGCTCTTGCAAGCCGTGGCCAGGTGTGGGCACGCATCCGTAATCAACATCGCGTCCATGTACGCTACAGTCAGCCCGGATCCGTCGGTCTACGGTGACAGCGGCATGGACAATCCGCCCTACTACGGCGCTGCGAAGGGAGCTCTATTGCAACTGACGCGCTACATGGCCTGCCATTGGGCACCGAGCGGCATCAGGGTGAACGCCATCAGCCCCGGTCCCTTCCCGCAGCCCGCCGTGCTCTGCCGCTATCCGACCTTTCACCGTGCCCTGTGCAGCAGGACGCCCGCCGGAAGGGTCGGAATGCCGGACGAGCTGAAAGGCGCGGTCTTGTACCTGGCATCCGACGCTGCGTCGTACGTCACGGGCATCAACCTGCCCGTCGACGGCGGCTGGACCGCATGGTAGACGAGGGTGCCGGGATGTGCGGGGAGACCTCATTGGCCTCCGACGAGCCGGTACCATTCCAGAACCAATCCGGTCACGGCCTTGCCTCCTTGCTCGGCCCGCTGCAGTCCGACGTACAAGTCGCTTATCCCGCGCCCATCCAATGAATACACGATGCCCGAGGACCAGTTCCAACGGGGCAGCGCCGGCTCGTCTAACCTTACGCTCTGCTGCGCACTGACTCTTGCCCGTATCTTGTCGTTCAGGAATAGACCGGCCCCGAGATCTACGGCGACGTGGTGTGCGCGCGGTTGGATAGCCACCTTATACGACAGCGAGCCGGAGAGGACGACCGGATCCCGCAGCCAGCTGACGGACAGGGCCAGCTGCGCCGTTCGGAAAGGCAGGTCCAACGACAGGGCTAAGGTGGGATCCCACGCGTGAAGCGGAGCGAGGCGCCGGCGCAACCCGACCGACCCTCCGATGCTTGTCTCCGTCTGCGACGACGTAGTGGCTGCTCCGCTCGCCACCTCAGCCCGAACGGTATGCACGATGCGGGGCGTAAGCGTGAGCACGATGGATGAGGAAGGCGAGGCGAAGTATTGCAGGCCGAGCGGTACCACGACTTGGTGCTGGAGGTTCGTGTAGACGACCGGACCGTGCTCGGAGAGGGCCAGGCCCTCCTCGCCGCCGGGTACGTACGCAAGGCCGAGGGTCAGCTCGTACTTGCCCGGCGTTTCGTCGGGCCGGACCAGAGGATCGGCCGGTGTCTGTGCCGGGGAAAGCACCGGTACGGTGATCATGACCAATGCCGTGAGAGCCAGCGTTTTGGCCAGGCGCATGCCTGTCATTTACAACCGCCTCCTTAAAGCATCGAGCTGGGTACGGCGATCCGCGTATTGGCTCAGCACTTCGGCCTGCTTAGCTGCGGCGATTTGCATCAGCTCCTCGTGGGGCAGCGGGACCAATATGTTGCCGGAGAAACCTTTCTCGCCGGTAAGGGCGTCTACGGGCAGTGCGTATAGGCCCAAGGACGGATCGGCGAGTACGATGTCGTTTTCGACCGTACCGACGGCGACGACGTAATGTAGCTGTGGTTGGGTGACGTGCAGTATGACCGGCAAGCCGCCGCGGGCGTAGTAGTCGGTAAGCGCCTCGAGGGTGACTCGGTAGCCTCGGCTGGCAATTCCTTTCTCCTGCAGCGCGTGTCTCAAGGCCAGCATCGATAAGCCTTCTTCCCTGTCAAGGGCTTCGACCTCGGAGTCCGAGCGCAAGGCGGCTTCAAGCATTTCAGCTTCCGTCGTCGGCATGTCATAGTAGTAGGTGAGCAGGGTGGCTAGGGCCGCGGGGCCGCACGTGAACCAGTCGGTCTGGCCGATCACGCCCTCGTAACGGAGACCCCGGTAATGTGTTCCGACCGGAGCCGATGAGGCAACCGGCCCGCGTAGGAGCGTGACGGCAAGGGCGATAATCAGGCTCGCGATCGCGGCCATACTTCGCTGCGTAGCTTCCATGGGACGAATCACTCCTTTACCTTCCTGTCCTGCCCACAGGTCCGATTGCATGCGTACGATTCGCCGCCGCGCCTCAGCCTCCTGCCGAAATTTTACGTAATTATGACTTGAATAACCCTACTATATAAGCTGCCCGTTGCGCAGGATTGACCGCGCGCGTGCCGTACGTTTAGGCATGCAACCAAATCGGTGTGCCGTTGCGTTGTATTGAGAGGGCACTTCGATAGGTTGAGCCCGTCGGTTGGAATGGTGGTAGCTTGAGCCACGGCAACCGTGTGCCGAAGGCAGGCAGAAACACGTAGAGTGGAGGAATGCGGTGTGGTCCGAAAGCTGTGTGTGACGTCCGTGTTGTTCATGCTTCTCGTCGGATCCTCGGCTCTCGCCCAGGTGCAGTACGGCAGTCTGGACGGCTTGGTTGGGGAAGTGGTGTTCTATTACGAATGGGCGCCAACGGAGGGACCGCCTTGGCCACGTGTGTCCATCGGCGACGGCACCGTGGCAACGGGTCGCGAGAGCCGGACGGGCATGCGATTGATCCTCGGACGCGACGGCGTCGTCGTGCGCCGGGAGGGTGAGGTCACTTACTACGCGCCGGCACGGGCGACGGTGATCGAGATGGCCCCGGTCGACTTGTCTGCCTTGGACGGGCTTCGCGCGCAGGCCCTATGGCGTTATGTCGGCGAGACCGGCCCGGAAACGCCCTCCCGACTCAACTTCAGCTACACGGTGCGAGCGGTAACGACCCGCATCCGCGCCGCTGAAGTCATTGTCACCCCCGATTATCTCGTCGTTGTATCCAGCGGCGGCGCGGTAAAGATCATCAGCCGGCTCGTCGTCGAAGATATGTCGCTCCTGTCGGTGAGCGCAGCCCAATCCCTGGCGTCTCCCCGCGACCTGAGCCAGTTTGAGAGCACTCGCCCGTTCCGGGGCCTGCAGTGGGGCGATCCGCCGGCGGTGCTCGGTGCGGTCCAAGCGGTACGCCGGGGCACCTCCGACGGCCTTTCCTACGTAACGTATATCAGGCCGTGGGAAGATCTGAACCTGGGCGCCGGCTTCAAAGCGTCGTCCATTGAGTATCTGTTTCTTGAAGACAAGTTAGCCGCCATCACCATCCATATCTCCGAGGAAGTCGACTTGGACCACGCCGTCCCGCAGTTGAAGGAAATTGCGGAGCGCTACAAAGAATCCCTGGTGCAGGAGGAATGGGACACCTCCAGACTCGACTGGGCCCGCGATTCCTATGTTCTGGATATGCACTACGTACTCCGGGACATGATTTCCGAACAGTGGTACGGCATGCGGACCGGCGGGCTCGACCAAGTGATGTGGCGACTTGGGGATCAAGGCGCGATCCTCACCCGCGAGGGCGGTCTTCTCTCCGGCCAGGGTCACCTGGTATTGGTCTTGTACGACGCGAGTGTGCTGTAGGAAGGAAACGCGCCGCGGGCGCACGCCGGGCAGGGTCTCCTTTACGGCGCGGGGGCCCTCCTGCGTGCGCACGCCGCCGCAGCGCTCAATCATCCCACGCCGCGATGCACACCTTGTGAATGCGCCACGCGCCGTGCTCGTCCCGCACCAGTTCCATGCACACGGCCTGTTGGGCGTACGCACCGCCTTCTGCCAACTCGACGCTCGTCACCCAAACGATGTGCCCACGGACCCACGCGCGGGTTGTACCGTCCAGCTTCACCTCGTCTACGGCGATGCACTCGGGCCACGGGCTGGAGGTGAGTCTGCCGGGCGCGGCGGTCGGATCATCTAGCCACTTGTTGAGGAGTTCGGGCGTTACCAGGTCGACAAAATGCTCCTCGATGTCGCGGCGCAAAACGTCCTCCGGCGCCAGGAGCGAGACGAGCTTCAGTCGCGAGCCGAACTCCCTTGCCACGGCGGCCACGGCCTTCTTCGCCGCAGCCAGGTCCGGTTCCGACGCGCAAACCCGGCCTTCTGCTCGTGCACTCAAGGCCGTGGCGACGACGAGCGTCAGCACTATCAAGAAAACCGTGACCCTTGTCCGTCGTACGAGCATCCCGTCACCTCCCCGCAAGAACGAAGCTACCCTGCTTGCCTCCGTAAATCCACGGGCACTACTTGGTAAAGTGCCGTTCGAACGTGTCGAACTCGGCGGCGCGCCGCAGGAGCAGCCACACGAGCATGACGAGCGCATAAATTCCGCCGATCAGGAAATAGTGCAGCTGCCGGTTCAGAAACGAGAGCACAAGCCCCACGAGCGCCACTGCTTCGACGATGGCACCGCGTACGGCGTAGGAAGTCATCAGGCTTTGGAGTGCCCGGCCCGCATCAAACCCCTGCTCCGCCAATCTTTCCGGTGCCGTGCGACCAGGCAGCAAGATCAGGACGGCGAGTGTGGCGATGAGCATCGCAAAAAGCATGATGAGCGTGGGGACGGTCTGTAACGTCGAAGGGAGTCCCACACTACGGGCTTCCGGAGGGAAGACTAAGAACAGGACGATAACGTACAGCGGAATGGACGACACGAACGATAAGAGGACGCGGAGCGTCGCTTGCTTCGCCTGGTGCACGTCGTCCCTTTGCCCATACTTGCCCATGGTGACCGCCTCCATTTATCCTTGTTCATTTGGTTTGCGAATTCCGGTACAGGTTTGCCGCTTGGGGATCGACCTCACTTGCCGCGCCCGATGCCGAGAAGGACGCCCCCGAGAAGAGCCAGTTTCGCCGCGGTACCCCACGAGTTCGTGCTTGCTACGAGACCTGGCTCGACGGCTCCCGGGAAAAGCTCCGGCACCGTCCAAGGTAGCCGCGCCGTTGGACGGTGCGGGTTGGGGGTGCCCACACCACCTGACGCCGTAGCCCGGAAGAACGGTCGGGGAACCGGGGGCGGGGCACCGAGGCGTGACCGGTGGGGCAGATGCCCTGCATGGCGCTACGCGGCTGGGCCGAGCGCAGCCTTGCGGCGGGTGGCTTGGGCATATGGTCAGCCCATGCAGATTCTCGGCGTCTCTACGCCGCGGCCGGGCGGGAGATGTGGCCTGCTGTGGGCCGGCAAGCCGGGTACCTGGGCGTTTTCTGTTGGAGAACGCCGGGGACGCAGCGCCGGGCGGCGGTGGGCAGCCGAATCTGCAC
>LSQX01274688.1_pt1 | contig 20142 bp, 19 predicted proteins | sample 654561 | NCBI WGS metagenome assembly LSQX01 (sample SAMN04489861, study PRJNA283612) | anaerobic digester metagenome | isolation source: 4 biogas reactors fed with cattle manure at either 37C or 55C with and... | place: Denmark: Kongens Lyngby | collected 2014
ATAATTTTTAGTCGGTCAGTAGTGCAAAAAAATAACAGACGCAAACGTCCTGCAAGAAAGAGCTAAGTGTTCTCCCTGTCCGCAGGCATTAGTGGTTTGGCTAATTTAAAAATTTCCTGCTTCGCCCGAAACTATCCTCAACAGTGGCCACTGCGCTGGCGCTCCCTCCCGATTATCGGGAGTGCTGGGGGATGAGGTTTTTGACCCTAAAACCTTATCTTGTTTCCTAAAAACCTTAGTAGAGCATGTGATCTATTAATAATCATCCAACCTTATTACCCTATTGTCCTAATTTGATAAGGTAATAAGGTTGTTGCGAGAGGTTGATTTTTTCTACTGAGGTTAATTGATTGAAAATAAGGTTTTTATTTCTCCGTCCAAAACCATCCGCAGCAGCGGCCAGTGTGCTGGCATTCTCTCCGTCGGTTGACGAAGGAGTTAGAGGGGTATCTTAAAATGTGGCCATTTTTTCCAGAGCTGCATGAAAAGCACCTAAATTATCACAAATAAATTTCAAAATTCAAACTCAAATTTCCAAACACCCGGCCAGTTGACTGCCGGCTGAGGATTGAGAACTGCCGGCTTTCCTACTGAAAAGCCATTAATATACGAGCAGCAACGGCTGCCAAAAAAATAAGCGTTATGACGATTTCGCCCCAAAACGAACGCTTGTGCCGTATAAAGTAAGCCGTGAAAAATACCGTGAGCGGGATGATGGCGATGTGCAGGTGCCATTTGAGGTCGGCGCCGGCAAAGAACGCCGACAGCAAAGTAAAAAACAGCATAAAAGTCACCACGCGGAATTTCTTGCGCAGGTCGGCGGCGTTGTCGTTGAAAAGCCGGATGCTGATCGGCAATCCCATAAAAAACAACAGCAGCACCAAAAGCCATATTGCCAGGTAGGGCGCCGATAGCGGAAAGGTCTCCGGCAGGGTGGGTGTGAATTTTGAAATGAAAAAATCGTATTGCATCACCAACTGATCCGTCCAGAAAAACCAGACCGCAACAAAAACAAAAGGAGCCGCCAGCCCGATGATGGGGATGAGCCACTCGCGCCAGTGGAAGAGCTGAAAAATTAATAAAGCTACCAGCAGGAAAAACAAGAAAAAGATAGCCGGGAAATACAGCAAACTTGCGATGCCCAGCAGAAACCCGGCGTCGAACAGGCGGCTATATGGCTCCTGCTGCCCATAAAGGCTCAGCACTACGTGCAACAAGACGATCATCAGCAGATTTACCACCAGCATGATGTTGGGTTGTGCCATCAGTGGCGAACTTCCCATAAGCACCAGATACACCGCCGCTGCCACCAGCTGCTTGTGATCCGTCAGACGATGGATGCCCAGAATTACATTCAGCAGCACCGCCTCCGCTACCAGCAGCACCAGCATCAGCGCCATCGACAGCGGCGCGTGAGCTATCGAAAAATCATCGGGCCAACCGAACGTTGTAAAAACGCCGTCCGTAACAAAGTTGGCCGGGAAAACGAAAGCAAGCCCCCACAAGATCCCTGCTACCACAAACAGCAGCAGATATTGCAGAAACCAGTCAGAGCGAAAGATTCGGATAAGCATTTTTTATTTTTATTTTAACCCTCAAACGGCAGCAGGTCGCGCCCAACATCTTTGCGACAATATTTTTTATCAAAACCAATTTTGTCAATATTTTTATACGACAGCTTCAGTGCCTCGGCAGTGGTGGCAGCCAGCGAAGTAACGGCCAGCACCCTGCCGCCACTGGTCACTATATCATTGCCGCGACGAAGTGTTCCGGCATGAAACACGAGACTCTCCCGCACCGTTTCCAGGCCTGTAATTATTTTGCCTTTTTCGTAGGCATCCGGATAGCCGCCACATACCAGAAATACCGAAGCAGCATGACGTTCATCCACTTGTAAAATGTGGCGGTGCAGCGACTGATCGCGCAACGCCCACAGCAGCCCGGCCAGGTCCGACTTTATGCGCGGTATCACCACTTCGGCTTCGGGATCGCCCAGGCGGCAGTTGTATTCGATTACGTATGGGCTGCCGTCCACGTTGATTATTCCAAAGAAGATAAATCCCTGGTAAAGGATGTTTTCGACCCGAAGCCCCTCAATCGTCGGCTGGATAATCTGTTGCTGCACGCGCTGCATAAATTCGCCACGCGCAAACGACACCGGCGAAACGGCACCCATGCCACCGGTATTTTTACCGGTATCGCCTTCGCCGATGCGCTTGTAATCTTTGGCCTCCGGCAGCAACAGATAACTTTTGCCGTCGGTGAGCACAAACATCGAGACTTCGATTCCTTTCAGAAATTCCTCGATCACTACCCGATGCCCTGCTTTGCCAAACACATCTTCATCGAGCATCTGGCGCAATGATTGGCAAGCCTCCTGATAATCTTCGGTAATCACTACACCTTTGCCGGCAGCCAGTCCGTCGGCTTTTAGCACATACGGTGGCTTTAGCTTACGCAAATATTGGCATGCTTCGGTAGTTTCGCCTTTGCCAAAAGCAGCATACGCGGCTGTAGGGATTCGATGGCGCTGCATAAATTGTTTTGCAAAATCTTTGCTTCCTTCCAGACGCGCTCCTGCAGCGGAGGGCCCCACCAGCAAAACTTCGCGCAGCTTTTGGTGGTTATCGAAATAGTCGCGGATGCCATCCACCAGCGGCACTTCCGGGCCTACCACTACCATTTCGATTTTATGTGTAAGCACAAAATCAGCTAAAGCTGCAAAATCGTTACAGTTGATAGCTGCATTGGTGCCTGCCAGCGCTGTGCCGGCATTGCCCGGCGCTATGTAAAGCTGCTGTAACAACGGACTTTGCGCCAGCTTCCACGCCAATGCATGCTCGCGACCTCCCGACCCAAGTATTAAAACATTCATGTTGTAAAAAATTTTATTGCAAATTAACTCAAAACATCCCCGCCATCGGCAGCATCGCCCGGATTTTAATCCACAACTACCCGATACCTTTCAACAAAATGTATCTTTGCAGCAAAATAATTTTTGTGGTAAAACAACTGATTTTNNCGTGGGCTCGGAGATTTGTATATGAGACAGAGCCATTACTGTGGCTCTGTCAGCCAACCCTCCCGAAGTGGTCATTTATGAAAATGCCACTTACGATTTTCGTTTTTCCAATAACCCGGCTCCTGCCCTTAACAACTATTTCATTAAAGAAATTGCGCGCTACAACTATCTGAATCTTTACAAAACGCAATACACCCTCTATTACGAGCTGGAGGTAAAACTTACCGGAAGTCCCGAAGGGAGCTACCAGGCGCAATCGGTGCTGAAGCGCCAAAAAATGGAAGGCGACATTTTGTATCAACATTTCGACCTGAGCGATGTGCTGATGCCTTCGGGCTGCAGCTATGAGCTGGTAGGCAGCGATGGTGCGGCGGTAGCTGTAATAAATTTTGATAACCGCAATGGCGCTGAGCCGATCATTATTGCACACGAGCTTAATCTGGCCGCACAGGGATTTAAAATCTCAAACATAGCCTTTTCGTATGACGATGCCGACCGCCTTGCTTTCGAGAAACGCATGGTAGAAATTCATCGCTATCTGGCCTTTTATGAGTTGCTGGATTTTAATCTTAGAAAAGCCGAACGCCTCCAGCCGGATGATGCTGCCCGTTTGCCGGAAGATTTTTTCAGGGCTTACGATATCTTTAGGTTTCAAAGTGCATTGCAGCAATACCAGACGTCGCTCACGGTTCCGGATTTTTATAACGATCATTTTATTAATAATCAAAAAAGCCTGAATGCTCAGACGCGGCGGCTGCACACCTTGCTCGAACAAACCGGTGCCCGGATCGCGGAGCCTTTTAGTCAGCAGGCGCTGGAGGTGGCTTCGGAAACCGTTGTCGGGCTGCAACAGGAATATTTGCAAAAGCTCAAAACCACGCATTACCTTTACGAGCCGCAATATTTGGCTACAGCCAATTTTCTTGCTACCGATGCCGATTTGGCAAACCTGACCGGTCTGCTGCGCCAGTTGCTCACAAGCCATCTTTCGGAAGCAATGCAGCTTTCGCTAAATGAAGCCATCGACGAAACGCTTTATCGGGCGTATGTGTCGGCAGCCGGAACGATGATGAAAAATGAAAGCTACAACGAGGCGCTGCTCATGCTTGGCAATGCGCAAACGCTTTGCAATACGCATCCCGACGACGACTGTGAGTTGTTTCTTTTTCACCAGCTCAGCAAAGCGCGTTATGGCATTTACGATTCGTATCTGAAGGTAGCCGCCACTGCCCGCAAAGCCGACAACCCGCAGATGGCGCTGAAATACCTGCTGTTGGCGCGCGATTTTCAACAAACCAACAGCAACCTGATTCTTTCGTCGGGAGCCACAGATCGCGCGCTGGATGAGCTGGCCTGGCATTCCCTGCAACTGGCGGGCGAGCGCCAGCAGCAACAAAAAGAGAGGCAGGCGCTTGAAGATTATCTGTGTGCACAGCAGATTTATCAAATACTGGGCATCGATAAATACAACGATGTAATCGATCGAAATATCCAAAAGCTGACTTCACAGCAATAAAGTTGGCGCTTACCGCGACGGTCGATGGCCGCTGGCATCAGGATTTTTCCTTTATTTGCAATTATTCATCAGCAATATTTTATAATTATGAAAAGAAGACTTTTATTAATCAGCAACTCTACCAACTATGGCGAGGCTTACCTGGGCTGGCCGCGCAAGCACATTCAGGAATTTATGGAAGGAACGGGCGTCAACGATATTTTGTTTGTTCCGTATGCCGGTGTGGGATTATCCGACGAAAGTCTGGAAAAATCCTACGATGTGTATGAAGCAAAGGTGCAGCAGGTTTTCGCCGAACTGGGTCTGCGGATTCATTCGATACATCGCGCCACGGATGCTGTGGAAGCTGTAAAAAATGCAAGAGCCATTGCCGTTGGCGGCGGCAATACTTTCCATCTGGTGGCTATGATGCACAAGTTGGGAATAATGGAAGCCATCCGCAGCCGCGTGCACGACGGCGCACATTATATGGGCTGGAGCGCCGGGAGCAATGTAGCTTGCCCTTCGCTGAAAACTACCAACGACATGCCCATTACCGAGCCTTCCAGCTTCGACTGCCTGGGACTGATTCCTTTTCAGATCAACCCGCACTACCTCGACGCCAACCCCGAAGGTCATGGCGGCGAAACCCGTCAGCAGCGCATCGAAGAGTTTCTGGTGGTAAATCGCGAAACGGTAGTAGCCGGCCTGCGCGAGGCATCGCTGCTGTGGATCGAAGACGATAAAATTGAATTAAAGGGTAGCAAGCCCATGCGCTTGTTCCGTTTCGGTGAGGAGCCGCAGGAATTTGAACCCGGCAGCGATGTAGGTTTTTTATTGAAATAAAATAATGACAGAATACGCCAACAGATGGGATGCGCGCTATGCCGCCGAGGCATTTTACTATGGCGAGCATCCCAATGTTTTTTTTGCCGAGCAATTGAGGCAGTTCAAAAAGCCAGGCAAAATCCTGCTGCCTGCCGAAGGTACCGGCCGCAACGCAATATACGCTGCGGAGCTGGGCTGGCAGGTGGATGCCTTCGATGCCAGCCGGGTAGCCCGGCAAATTGCCCTCGAATTTGCACAGCGCCGCGGGGTAAGCATCGATTATACTACAGCCGATCTCAAAGATTTTGATCCTGAACCGGAGCAATACGATGTTGCTGCTGCCATTTATGTTCATCTGCCGGAAGCTCTTCGGAAGAAATTCCATCAGCAACTGGCAAAAGCGATAAAGCCGGGCGGGATGGTGATAATTGAGGCCTTCGACAAAGAGCAACTTAAGCGAGATTCGGGTGGCCCGCCCGACGTGCAGTTGCTCTATACCACCGAAATACTGCGCAGCGACTTTGCCGGTTTGCTGGAGCTAAAGATGCTGTGCCGCCAGCAGGTGCACCTCACCGAAGGACGCCACCTGGGAAATGGCGAGGTGGTGCGGTATGTGGGAGTGAAGTAGAAATCCCAACCGTCGGTAACCGGTGTAAACAATTCCAAATTCCAAATTCCAAAATTCAAACCCCAAGGGCAACTCCGTCACTGGCGCCTTGCGCCCTGCAAGTTTCAGATTCCAACCCTCGGTAGCCGGTGTAAATAATCCCAAATCATACCCCTTTAAGAATCTGTTTTTAGACTTAGGTGTAATGCCGGAAAATATTTTCAGGCGTATGCCGTTCCAGTGATTCATCATGCACAAATATTCCTAAAAAAATATGATCATACCTCTACATTGATTTCGGATAACAAGTTTTTGTAAATCAATTGAGTTCTAACCAAAATTTTTGAGGTATGAAAAAATCATTTGCATTCCTGTTTGCGATCTTGTTTTGGGCTTTTTTGGGTCAAGCCCAGATGTATACGCTTTCTAATCCTGACCAGTTGAAAATGATCGATTTTTCAATTGTTGGAAATTCCAAAAGTACGCACTATCATTATCCGTTGATTTTCAAAGCTAAAAACAACTCCCCGAAGGAGGTGATGTTGAAAATCGATAATGGTTTAATGCTAATTGCCATTGATTCGACTTACCAGAATTTTGTAGTGACTGCAGAAGAAATCCTTACGATGGTTCCCGGGGAAACGGTGGAAAAAGAAATCTATGCAATGTGCACCGAAAGCACCGATGCGGCACCCGGTGATGGTATCCCTTATGTAGTGGGTCCATTAGCCGATTCAAACCTTTTGGCATTGACACGTAAGATTGAAAAAGATGAGATCTGGGGCTTTGAAGCGCAAACGGCTGTTTGGGCTATGTGCAGGAATTTCGATTTGTATGATATCGCCGGTTACGACACAACGCTGACCCGGCAATTGGCTGCATTTGTGGCTGAATTTACCGACCAGGAAATGCCACCTCCACCTGGCGAGGGCGACTATTTAAGAAATTACTACACACCTGCCACAGCCTATAAAGTGACTATAACGGGTGAGTTTACGTACAATCTTTATGAGGAACGTTCCATCATTATTGCCCTGGTAAATATAGACAATATCGTGGTGCGCGAACTTTACAACAGTCCAAAGGAAAAGCCGGGCGGTTACAATCAGACCTACAGCTTTGATGCTACGGTCTATACCGAAGATTATTATTTTGTAAAAATGATAGATAATGGTGAGGTTGTGCTCAGCATAAAAATTAACACACCAAAACCCGGCAGAGGCTGATTTATAATTTCGGTTTGATGGCCTGTGGCAATTGCCACCCGATGATACCAAAACAGCCTGTCAGGATATTCCCACACTCCATAATCGACGAAGCCGATGCTGATTTTTCAAAATGAGCAACTTCTTCAGGAAACAGAAAAGTAGAAAAACACGAAAACACAGCGCAACAAAAAAGCACCTCACGCAGGAGGTGCTTTTTCTTTTAAGGAAGAACTGACAGTGGTTAATCAATTCAAATCCTGACTGCCGAAAACAGGAGAGGCGGTCAGGGTTTGTTCAATTGTGTTTTGTATCTTTGCAATTGTAAAAGAACATCATAAATCAACAATTCATGAAATTAGATGTAATCATCGAAAAGGACGAAACAGGATTTTATGTGGCTGAAGTCCCGGCTTTGCCCGGATGTTTTTCACAGGGTGCTACTTTCGGGGAGGCGGAGGTGAACATAAAAGAAGCCATTGAATTGTGGCTGGAGGTGATGCACGACAAAAACCAGGACACCTCCATCAAGGGCAATAAATCCCGCAAAAAGATTTCTCTTGAAATATGAGTCCACGGCATAAAGTCTATTCCGGTGCTGAGGCCGTGGAAAAATTCCAGCGGGCCGATTGGCGCATTGCCCGGCAGAAAGGATCACATATTATGCTCGTCAAAACCGGTTACCTTTATACCCTTGCAGTTCCCATGCACAGGGAGCTTGGCGTGGGTTTACTCCATAAACTTTTACAACAAGCAAAGCTAAGCGCTGAGGAGTTTGATGCTCTATAAAGACCAGCCAAATTTCCTTTTTAGCACTGCTGCTACATTCTTATACCAGATAGTATGTTTGCCTAATTTCTGAAAATGGATGCAAAAATCCATAAAAACACATTACAAAAAAGCACCCCACGCAGGAGGTGCTTTTTCTTTTAAGGAAGAACTGATAGTGGTTATTCAACCACAATTTTTTGGATGCGGGTGCTTTGCTGCGAAATCATACGGAGATAATAGATGCCTTTGGCGTGTGCCGAAAGGTCGATTTGTACTGATCCATTCGCTTCGAGCAACTGTATCTGCTGACCGGCAGTGTTGAGTATCTCCAACCGAACACTTTCGTTAGCACCTGTAACGGTGAAAATTCCGGTAGAAGGATTGGGATAAATGCGTATCTGATCGATAGCAGCATCAATTACACCCAAAGCATCTTTAAAGTCGATTACTTCAGATAATGCATTTTCTGCAAAAAGCTCCGTATTTGCCATGGCAGTATTCCATACCGGCTGCAAAATCTTTTGTTGCAGCGTTGCAGGCGAGTATACCGCAAGTTGCATTACGTCACCTTCGCTCATGCCATCGATGGCCTCGGTGGTATAGTCGTCGGCATACACAGCAAGTACCATTGGTTGTTTATCGCCATTGTACTGTGCCATTCCTACACAGGTGCCTTGTGGATTAAAGACAGCTACAATATCTCCGTTGCTGAAATTTCGGAGGGCTTCGGCTTTGATGGTAATAAAATGAGCGCTACCGGTTTTGGTGACAGTATAAGGTGCGTTGTTGATTACCTTCAGTTTGTTGGGCGAAGCTTGGTAAGCTTGCTTTTCAAAGGGATAGGTAACTGATCCTGCCGACATCATATTTATCAGATAGGCCTCGCCAGGATTGAGCATCTGCAAGGTGAATATGCCTCCATTCGGCCAGTAAATCAATCCATTTTCGATATCGAAAGCATAAATAAGGTTCCCTTCGATCTGGCTGAAAACATCAGCGGCTGCTGTTGGTTCGGTGGAGAGCACCGGCAGATAATCGATACCGGAGGCGAGATTCACGGTTTTATCCATCACCTCATCGCCATCCCAAATAATACATGCTGCCTTAGCCATCTTAATTTTGTATCCGTGGTGGTTATTCCAGTCGCCCAGCATATTGATGTTGCTGACAGGCCAATAGATGCCGTATTTGTTGAGCATGATCACCAGCGCCCCGCTTGCATTCACCTCGGCCATCAGTACGTCCAGGTCGGGATCCTGAGCAAAATAGGGAGATGATATAAGATGCCAGCCCGCGTCGAGGCAGTTGAGGATGCCCTGCCCCCCCCAGATGAAGAACGGTACCAGCGCCAAATCTTGTTGTACATAAGTAGTAGCGTCGTAAACGATGACCTGTGCATGATAATTGGCGCCCAGGGTAGCCGTGGGCGGAATGGCAAGGGTAACAGTAAGCGGCTCATCGGCTTGTAATGAGATGGTGCGGGTGGTAGAAGTACCGGCCACGTTGATGTTGTTTTCGTCGAGCAGGTTGGTTTCGATGATGACATTCTGCTGCTCAAGATCGGTATCTACTTCCACAGTTACTTCCACGTTGGCTCCTTGCGGATACATGGAGTTGTCGGTTTCCGCATAGCGTATGTATGCATTGCCGCCCATGCAGTTGTTGATGATCAGTTGACCCCAGTCAACATTTACGGCCCAGTTTCCGTTGGTATTAACATCAATGAAAACCTGAATAAGGTTCTTGCCGGTGGTAATCAGCGCAGGATCAAGATAAAACACTGATGTACTCCATTCGTCATCAGCGCCGGTAAGTGAGCCAACTAGCGTTCCATTAACGTAAACGTGGTCGATTTCCCCATCAATTTCATCCACATCCCAGGCATACAAATTAAGCTGTGCCTCGTCGATGACCGCATCCAATACGAAAATATTAAACTCGATGGGTGCAATATTGTCATACTTAAACAGATAAACATCCATATCATAGTCGGGTATGCCGGCCAGGGCATTGTTTTCGTTGTCGTTTGTCACTACATAGGAACAGTTAACCGCCATTACCTCAAGTGTAACAGGAACAACTACTTGTGGTGTTGCCGGGTCGTTGCTGTTGATCAGGATTTGTGCGCTGTAAATATCGGCACTCAATTCGGTGGCATCAAAAGCCACTTCAATTTCGAGGCTTGCGCCCGGAGCGATTACACCCGTCAGCGGAGCTTCTGCAAGCCATCCGACCAGCTTGCCGGATTTTGCATTTTCGGCTGCCCGCCGGGTGAGGTAATTCAGGAAGTCGTCAGAATTGTCACCGCTACCTGATTTCGGTTTTACCGATTTTATCTTCATCCGTTTGGAAGTTTCAATATCTTCCAAATCTACTGTAAGATCGCTTGCGCCGTTGTTAGAAATCGTCAGCGTTTGGGTGGATGTTTCGCCGGGATACAAGCTCTCACTCAGCGATAGCGGATCGATGCTGATCACAGGGGCGGGGTTGATGATTTGAAAGTTTAAAAGCACAGTAGTCGATTCAGGCGGAACTCCATTATCGGTTGCAACAAGTTTTACCTGATGCTGACCTACATTATTTAAGGTGGCCAATACATCTATCTCAATAGAGCACACATTTCCGGGAGTAACTACATAGTCAAAATCAGGGAATCCTGCCGGAACAGTTACCACAGTGTTGGTAGTTTGATCGGCTTCCGGAGAAAGGAAGGTCATGGAAAGTTCGTAACTATCGCCAACATTGAGCACAATAGGCTGCACTGCGGGTGTTCCTTGCGCAACCGGGGGAATATTATTAAAGCTTACACCGGTATTGAAAAAGAAGCACTTGTCATCAAGATAGCTCACGCCATCGTTGCTTCCGCCTGCGCCATCAAAGTCGTATCCTTCATGATCAAACCTTCCGATCAACGCATAGTTTACACCGTTTCCTTTATTGATCCCTACAGTAGCAGCCACTCCGCCAAAGCCATTGCTGCCGCCGGATGCGCTGCCTGTAGTCCATTGCATATCACCATAACAGAATGCAACATTATTCCCCACACCTATCAATGGATCCATACCGTCAGTAACGATTAATTCGAATGTATTTTTTTTATCAGCCCGACTATTATAATATCCGACATGATCCCAAATTACAACCAGTCTGTTGGGTTCAGAGCGGTAATATACCAAACCACTGGACGAGTTGCGTGTATCCACATCAGCCCAAAAAGGGGCAAGCATTGGATACCCATTTACCGGAAAACCTGTAGCAGTATAAGTAGAATAAGGCGATCCGAATGAAATGTTGCCATTGTTGTTGATATAAAAATTGCTGATCATATCACCATAAAAGGTGAAATCAAATTGCAATGTCATCATTGAAGTGTATTCATCATCATTTCGACCCATAGCCTGGGTAAAGGTACCATCCAATGGAATGAGCAGACCTACAGTGGTGGCATCAGGATTTACATCAGGATGCTCAACAGCATATAATGTTTGCTTTGGCTGTTCAATCTGGCCATTGGCTTTTAGCTGCTGATATTCCTTTGAGAAAGGATTTAGATTATTCTGGGCTACCAAACTGCCCAAAGCAAAGCAGAAGAAAAAAACTAAAATGTAATTAAGTGTTCTCATAATACTGTTTTTTTAAGATTAATGTGATTTTTTTTTAACCGAAGATGAAGGAGAAACTACCGCTGTTTTTTTTATTTTCCCATAGGCGACAATTTTTTGTGTTACAATAAATTTGCTAACATTTTTGCATAATAACTCCCTCAAAACTACATACGTTTTGTGCAGTCAGTCCGAAAAATTTGTGTGAATGTAAGAAGGTGGGTTTTTCGTGTAAGAAAGTGCGAAAAACTTGTTTCGAGAATTATTTTAGCAAGCCCCGAAGCATTCTGTTTTGCATTTCGTGGATCTTTTTGGGTGTGATTTCAAACCTTTCGCTTCTTCCGTCGATGGCAAGCTGGCAGATCCGTTGTTTCTGGTCGGCGAATTCAAAATACTTCAGGTTGATAAGGGTGGAACGGTTGATGCGAAAAAAGTGACACGATTCTATCATTTTTTCAATTTTCCCGATCTGCATGGTTACCATTTGTTTTTCGCCTGATGTTAAACAAAGATTGGAGTAGTTGCCATCGGCGGTGATGTAAAAAATATCGTCGGTGTGCCAGGCGAAAATACCCCGATGATGCGAAAAAACCAATTTACAGGCCGGGTCGAGTCGCGTGAAAAGCAGCCTGGATTTTGCCGAAAGGCTTTCCTGCACGCATTTAAGCCTAAAGCGTTTTATTGCACGCTCAATGTCAACGAGGGTAGCGGGTTTTAATAAAAAATCGAAAGCAGCGGCGCGTAAAGCTTCAATGGCAAATTCCTCATAACCGGTCACAAAAATCACACAGGGATTCACCGGATACCTTTGAAGCTCTTTTAAAAATTCAAACCCATCCATTTCGGGCATCGCGATGTCGACCAAAATAAGATCGACAGTTTCGGGGTTTTCCAAAATAAAGTCGAGGGCAAACGCTGCCTGCGTAAAGGTTTTTACTACCCGAACATCTTTAACCTGGCCCAACAAAGATTCCAGCAATTCGATGGCCTGAACTTCGTCGTCGATAATTATTAGTGAAACGAAATTTTTCATCAGCCTTTTTTTTCAATATCTTACAAAAATGGTTCTTTTTTCTAACCTAAAAAAGTATCGGTTTAAAATTTAAATAACTCCACTGCTGTTCGATCAAATTAATACAACTGGTTTTAGTCGGATAGTAGTGAAACAAATCAGTAAACCATTTTTAACTTTCCTTGTTTCTATTTTTAAGCATACTTAATAATAAGGAACTATGTCGGTATCGAAGGAGAATTTTATCAAAACCATTTACAAGCTTCAGCAGGGTGTGGGGCAAAATACACGTCCCGGAACCATTGCTGCAGCCTTGGGCATCAGCAATGCCGCCGCTACGGATATGGCGCGCAAGCTGGCAGCCCGTGGGTTGATCAATTACGTAAAATACCAGCCCGTCACGCTTACGGAAAGCGGCAGGCTGATGGCGCTGGATGTACTGCGTAAACACCGCTTGTGGGAGGCTTTTCTTTTTGAAGTGTTCGGCCTTTCCATGCACGAAATTCACCGCGAAGCCGAGCTGCTCGAGCACCAGACTTCCGTTTTCCTGGCAGAGAAAATTGATGCTTTTCTTAACAATCCGACCACCGATCCGCATGGCGACCCGATTCCTGCTACCGATGGAAGCGTTGTTTTCTCTAATAAAAACTTAATACTCAGCGAAGCGCCGGCAGGTGCCACCTATTATGTGAGCCGCCTGGCCGGATCGGAGGAGGAGTTTTTTGATTTCTGCCGCGACAACAAAATTGCTATCGGCGCGCAGCTTACCGTGGGCAATCGCTATAATGCCGGCCAGACGACCGAAATTGTGATTGAGGATACCAAGCTTCTTTTAAACACAGATTTTACGAATTTAATTTATGTCAAACAAAATCAGTAATTTTTTTATGAAGATCTTAATTTCTACTTTGTTCCTATTTTTTGCTGTCGCGCTCCAGGCGCAGCAGCAAGTGCCCGACCTGGTCACCGACCGCCCTGATCAAACCGAATCGGCAGCCACAGTGCCAAAGCACTTTTTGCAGATCGAAACCGGTTTTATTCTTGAAAACGACGAAAATGAAATTTCACGCAACAAATCATTCGCCTACAACACTACCTTGCTGCGCTATGGCTTGTGGGATAATTTTGAGCTGCGGCTGGGCGCTGCCTATCTGGGTGATAATGTCACCAAAAAAAACAGTGACTTTTCACAAAATATCGCCGGGTTTAGTCCGCTGCATGTAGGTTTTAAGGTGAAGGTTGCAGAGGAAAAGGGATTGCGTCCCGACATTGCCTTTCTGGGCGGACTGGAGCTGCCTTTTACTGCTGGCAGCGATTACAAACCGTCGTACACAGCCGCAACCATGCGTTTTGCTTTTTCGCACACCTTGTCCGACCGGTTCTCGCTGGGATACAATTTGGGTGCGGAGTGGGATGGCGAAACCGCCGTTCCGGGATATTTCTACTCGGTAGCGCTCGGTATCGGCCTGATTGAAAACCTGGGCATGTTTGTCGAGAGTTTTGGTGCAATCCAGGAGGCAGGCACTGCACAGCATCAGCTCGACGCAGGTTTCACCTATCTGCTGACCCCCAACTTCCAGGTGGATATTTCAGGAGGTATCGGTCTGAACGATGCCGCACCCGACAACTTCATCAGCTTTGGCTTGAGTTATCGCATCCCGCGATAGTTTTTGGTTTTAATAAAACCACTTTCTTAACAAGTTTTAATGATCATTGAATGCCATATCAATTTAGTTATTCTACATTTGCCGCTGAAAAAGAAAAAATTATGGTCATAAATCTGGGAAAAGAAAATTCGATTTTAAATCAGTTTATCGCTGAGCTGCGCGACACCGAGGTGCAAAACCACAGCATGCAGTTTCGTAAAAATATGGAGCGCGTGGGCGAAATATTTGCTTACGAGATCAGCAAGCGGCTCGAATACGAAACCAAAGAGGTGATAACGCCGCTGGGAAGCGCTGAGGTGTCGGCGCTGCAGGCATATCCTGTTTTAGCCACCATCTTGCGGGCGGGGCTGCCCTTCCATCAGGGATTCCTGAATTTCTTTGACAAATCCGAAAACGCTTTTCTTTCGGCTTACCGCAAACATCACAAAGACGGCAGTTTTGAAGTGCAGATAGAATATGTGTCGAAACCCGATCTGGAGGGCCGCACGCTGATACTCATCGACCCGATGCTTGCCACCGGCTACTCCATGGCGCTGGCATGCCGCGAGCTTATTGGCGACATGAAACCGCTGCACACCCACATGGTGTCTATCCTTGCCAGCGTAGAAGGTGTGAACTATATCAAGCGCAACTTTTCGAGCAGCGAAGTAACGGTGTGGGTTGGTGCCATCGACGACGAGCTGACAGCGCAGGCCTACATAGTCCCTGGCCTCGGCGATGCCGGCGATCTGGCCTATGGCAAGAAACTGTAATTTCTTTTTTACCCGTTTTAATGAAAACAATTGGTTTTTGGCTGGTTTATGTTTTTCTGTGGCTTCTCATGTTGCTTCCGCTGCGCCTGTTGTACGTTCTTTCCGATCTGCTTTTTTTGGTTATTTATTACATCATCGGTTACCGAAAAAAGGTCGTCTTTGAAAATTTGACGATTGCTTTTCCTGCCCTTGATGAAAAGGAGAAAACAAAAATTGCCCGTAAGTTCTACCACCATTTTTGCGACCAGCTCATCGAGACGGCAAAGATCATCCACATAAGTAAAAAGAACCTCGACAAAAGATATGTTTACGAGAATCCGGAGTTGTTTGATGATTTTTATAAAAACCGTAAAAGTGTAGTGCTGGTGTTGGCGCATTATGGCAACTGGGAGTGGCTTGTCAATATCCAACCCAGGATCAAGCATCGTTTTCTGGCCATTTACAAACCACTGTCCGATGTGCATTTCGACAGGCTGATGCACAGGCTGCGCACCCGTTTCATCAAACCCGATCAGGTGGTTCCGATGAATAACATTTACCGCCGTTTGTTGCACGATCATAAAGCCGGCATTCTTAACATCACCTGGTTTTTGGTGGATCAGTCGCCGCCGCACGATTATCCTTTTTGGACCAAATTTATGAACGTCGAGACGCCTTTTTTTCAGGGGCCGGCCAAAACCGCACGTCGTTTGGGACAGCCGGTGGTTTTTATGAGCATCAGTAAGCCGCGTCGCGGGCATTATAATGTAAAGTTTACAACGCTGGTAAGCGATCCGGGCACGATGAGCGTAGAGGAAATCACCCAAAAATACGTACAGGCCATCGAGCACGAAATACGTCAGAAGCCGGAGTGGTGGCTTTGGTCGCACCGCCGGTGGAAACACTCGCAAGCTTTAGCCCCAACGGGGCGAAATCATTAGGCATAGCGCGTAGCGCTATGCTAAAAAAATAAAAATCGTTTTCCCGGAAAAGATTAGTTTCGTTGCTCTATTTTATTTTTTTAATAAAAAAACAACTACAACATGGCCAAGCAGGTGCTCATCGAAAATATACGGATTTCGTTTAATGCCATCAAAGGCAGCAAGCTGCGTACGGTTCTCACGGTGCTCATCATCGCCTTTGGCATTATGGCATTGGTGGGTATTTCTACCGCCATCGACGCCCTCGAAAAAAGCCTGGCTGAAAACCTGATGTCGATGGGCAGCAACACTTTTACCATCCAAAACCGGCAAAGCAACGTCCAGATTGGCCATGGCCGCCAGCGGGCACAATATTATGCGCCCATCAGTTTCAGGGATGCGATGGACTTTAAAGCGCAGTATTCTTTTCCGGCTTTGGTATCGGTTTCTACCGATGCCAGCTCTATCGCTACGGTAAAGTACACCACCGAAAAAACCAATCCCAACATCCAGATCATTGGCACTGACGAAAACTATCTCTTCACATCGGCTACGGAGCTGCAGAGCGGGCGTAACTTTATCGACCACGAAGTTTTTTACGGGTCACATGTCGCCATTATTGGTGCTGAGGTTGCAAAAACGTTGTTCAAAAAGAAAGAAGATCCATTGGATAAAATCATCTCCATCGGCCTCGGGAAATATAAAGTGATAGGTGTGATAAAAGAAAAAGGCACCGGCATGGGTTTTTCGCCCGACCGGCAGGTGTTGTTGCCGATCACCAATGTGCGGCAATATTTTTCGCGGCCTGACATGTCGTTTACCATCAACGTGCTGCCGCAGTCGTCAGAAAATGTGGATGCCGCCGTGGGAGAGGCTACCGGACTCTTCAGGGTCATCCGCAAAAATAAGATCGGCGATGAAAATGATTTCGATATTTCCAAAAGCGATCAGTTGCTGGAGATGCTTGCCGAAAACACCAAAAGCATCAAGATTGCCGCGCTGGTAATTGGGTTCATTACCTTATTTGGTGCGGCCATCGGGCTGATGAATATCATGCTGGTATCGGTGAGTGAGCGGACGCGCGAGATTGGTATTCGCAAATCGCTGGGAGCTACCCGCCTCACCATCCGCAATCAGTTTCTGGCAGAAGCCATCATCATCGGGCAGCTTGGCGGCATCAGCGGAATAATTCTGGGGGTGATGGCCGGAAACATTGTGACCTTTTTTACCGACACCAGCTTTTTGATTCCCTGGATGTGGATAGGCATCGGTGTGTTGTTGTGTCTCATCGTCGCGCTGGCCTCGGGGATTTTGCCCGCCACCAAAGCAGCACGCCTCGATCCTATCGAATCGCTGCGTTACGAGTAGGTTATTGATACATAAACGAAAGCGCTACTACGCCGGGGCCAACGTTGGTGCCTAATACCGGCGAGGCTTCTCCGATGAACCGTGGTTTCATACCGGTAAGTTCTTCCATCTGTGTGGCGTACCATTCGGCGGCTTGCTCGTTTTCGGCATGTGAGATGGCGTAACCCCAAATCTTGCGTTTGCTGATTTTTTTGGTGGCCAGCGCCATGGCCATTTTCATGCTGGCCTTCTCGGTGAGCGGCTTGCCATACGTCTCGGTTTTCCCCTCCTCGTTTACTATCACCACAGGTTTGATGTTGAGCAGCCTTCCCACAAACCCTTTGATGGCGCTTACGCGGCCGCTTTTCACCATATATTTCATGGTTTTTGCCGTTACGAGCAGCTCACTGTCGGTGATCCATCGTTCGATGTTTTGGGTGAGCGCTTCGTGGGTTGTCCCTGCTTCGAGTGCTTCGGCAGCGCGCATTACAATCAATCCCAGTCCCGAACTGATGCGCCTGGAGTTGATCACCGTGATAGGTTTTTTAGAAAAATTGCTGATGGTCTTGGCAGCTTTTCGGCTGTTGGAGGCGGTGCCACTCATGGCTTCACTCAGGTGGATGCCCACGATGGAATCGTAATGGGTGCTCAGATAATTGTATTTGTTGCTAAACTCCTTGAAGGTGGGCTGCGCTGAGCTGGGATAAACTTTTGTTTTGGCCAGCATTTTATAAAACCGGCCAGGTGTCAGGGTAAGGCGATCGAGGTAATAGGTGTCGCCGAAATGAACGCTTAGCGGCACCATGCTTATCTGATGTTTTTCGAGAAACTCCTGTGGCAGGTCGCACGTGGAGTCCGTTACCAGGGCAATGTTATGTTTGCGATGGTCGAACAGATCCATCTGCATCACCATGTCGTCTACTTTCTGAAAGGTGATGCTGCCAAAGCGGCTCAGGCGCGTAAAGAGCTTGTCGGGCGTGTCGGTATGGATGTGGATGCGCATTTTGGTGGGCGAACCTGCTATTACGAGCGAATCGCCAAAGTGTTCTATTTTGCTACGCAGCTTGTCGCGCTCGATGTTGTCGGCCACAATCATGGCCTCGGTACAATAGCGAAAGTTGACGTGCTCCGGGTCGTGTGCATCTTCGAGGAGTTGCGTTTTTACGATGTTGCGCGCTCCCAGGATTTGTTTCAGCTCACCGTGTTTGAAGAAGTCGATCATCCCTTCCAGAAAAACCACAAAGCCTTTGCCGCCGGCATCTACCACATTGGCTTTGGCCAGCACTTCGAGCAGATTGGGCGTATTTGCCAACGATTCTTTAGCACGCGCATACGACTGGATGATGAGCTGGTTGAAATCGTCGATTTTATCTTTTAGGATGTGGATGTCTTCGGCCCATTCGCGCAGCACGGTGATCATGGTTCCCTCTACCGGGTTGGAGATGGCTTCGTAAGATTGTTTGACGCCTTGTGCCACCGCATCCGAAAATTTGGTGACGTCGATGGTCACCTCATCTTTAAAAGAGCTGCTGAATCCGTAAAGAAACTGGGCAAAAATAATCCCGGAGTTGCCACGGGCACCTACCAGTGCAGCGTCGGCCAGCGCGTTGGCGGTATGCGAAAAGGTATCGGTGGGGATAAAAGTGTCCACAATGGAGCGCATGGTTGAGGCCAGGTTGGTGCCGGTATCGGCATCGCGCACCGGAAACACATTGATTTTGTTCAGGAATCCCTGGTTGTCGAAAATGCGCTGTGCTCCGGCCAAAAAACTGTAGTAAAGCCGTTTGCCGTCAAGGGTTTTGGTATCTATCTCTACTTTAGCCACCTGCTTTATTTTTTAAGTTTCAAGAGTCATTATCCGAATTATGGCTTTCGCCAAAAAGCGGCAAATTTAAACAATTCGTTTTGTTATTGTTTTAATAAAAATAGTTAAACGCTGATTTACAGACTATTTTGTTTCACCTGTCAGGTTTTGTTACGGAACAGGCAATAAATTATTGTGTTAACAGATTTCTCGCCGCATGTGCGACATCGAAATGACCGCACGTGCGGCAGAGAAATCAATTTACAAAAAAAAAACAAGAGAATTATGCCCACATTAAACAGTTACTTCCGGCGATGGGACATACTTTCACCACTTCAGCAGCCGCTGCTTCCGCTGCCATCTATCAGAATCTTTTTATCTTTGAAAACTTTCCGCCGGCGTGTGGGTTATCAACAAAACAAGGAACAATTTTTGGAAACCGGCGGAGTTTTTTTGTAAGGAATTTTAAACTTTAAAAATAACAAGAGATGCGACTTTCGATAGCTATACTGCTTTTTACGATTTTGCCTATGCTCTCGCAGGCGCAGGCTGTGCCCGACACGCTTCCCGAAGCTGCTGCCGGAGATACGCTTCCGTTGTTTGCTTTTCCCGAGGCGCCTGCGCTGCCACTCACGCGTGTCGACAGAAAGGTAAGCGTGCGCATGGAGGTGGGCAGCACTTTTGGCCTGGGCAATGGCAGCGAGAGTTTGTTTGGCGTGTATGCTGCCCCGCACATCAGCTACCTGGTTTCACCACGGTTTCGGGTGAATGTGGGAGCCATGATACAAAACAGCAACTTCCTGAACTATTACAATCCCTACTACAGCCACTATCCCGAATACACACGTACTTACGATAGCAACCTCACCACCACGCAGATTTATGCCGAGGGTGCTTATCTTATCAATCCCCGTTTGGTTGTGAATGCGCGCGTTTATAAAACGGTGTCGGCGTTTGGTGAGCCGCAGATGAATCCACGCGCCCGCGATCTGGATGGCGACGGCGCTTCGGTGGGGTTTAATTACAAAGTCACAGATAATTTTCAGATAGGCGCGCAGGTGGGCTACAGCCGTGGCAGCCAGCCGTACGATCCGTATTACCGCAACTACAATTCGCCGTTTACTCCCGATC
>LSQX01100766.1_pt1 | contig 20136 bp, 18 predicted proteins | sample 654561 | NCBI WGS metagenome assembly LSQX01 (sample SAMN04489861, study PRJNA283612) | anaerobic digester metagenome | isolation source: 4 biogas reactors fed with cattle manure at either 37C or 55C with and... | place: Denmark: Kongens Lyngby | collected 2014
TGTCCAAGGGTGCCGAAGATCGGCTGTGAGAGGGGTGACGCCAGGCTGATCAACTGGCGTCACCCTACTCGATTGAAACGCGTTGCCGTCGACGAGACGCAGATCCGGGCGTGTGGATTCAGGCCGGCGGGTGGATATCCCCAAACGAGTCCCCGGCAGTTGAGAGGAGACTGCGACCTAATGGAGTATGAACAATGATAGGCGGGTGAGAGCCTATAAGGCGGCAATACGTCGGTGCAAACTACGCAGCGACGCCACGGTCCAGAGCACAGGGGGTTCTGAAGTGGATATTCGCATTATGGAATACAAGCAGGCTAATGGATGCAGCATATGCGCTGATATTTACGAATCGTCTGTTCCGAGCTCTCCCTCTGTCGTGTACATACATGGCGGAGGCCTGGTCTGGGGATCTCGGAAGAGGGTTGTGCCTGAGCAAGTCTCTGCTCTTGCCGATCATGGATACACTGTGATATCCATAGATCACCGTCTTGCTCCTGAGGCCAAGTTGCCCTCGATTGCTGAGGATGTTCGCGATGCCCTGATCTGGGTATTCGATGACTGCCTTGATCTCTTCGGCATCGACCCCGAGCGAGTAGCGGTATTCGGCAGGTCGGCAGGGGGGTATCTCGCGTTGCTCAGCGGGACCTTTGCCCGAAAGCCCAAAGCTATCGTTTCGTACTTTGGATTTGGCGACATTCTCAATGACTGGGGACGCACACCCAGCCCCTCTCACTTGTCGATGCCTGAAGTCACGAAGGAACAGGCCTATCAATGCATAGGAAACCGTGACATTTCCGGGAGCGGCGAGGAACGTTTGCCGTTCTATATTTACTGCCGCCAGCGAGGCATATTGATGCAGGAAATCGTTGGCCCGAACGCAGACGAGGCGCTCCTGAGGAAATACTCGCCTATATACAACATCAACTCCGACTACCCCCCTACGCTCCTGATGCATGGAGAGCAAGACGAAGATGTAGATTGCTCGGAGTCTGTGAGAATGGCCGAGGCACTTACTCGGGCGGGTGTGGAAAACAAGCTGATAACCCTTCCTGGCCTAGGACACTCATTCGACCGGCAGATGGGGGATGCGCGTGTTAGGGAGGCGCTCGAGTCGATGCTGGCCTTTCTTCGTGATACTGTCTAGAGAGGCGGGCTTTTATGCAAGCCGCACCGAGTAATGCAAGCGCAGTGTGCCTGATTCCATTGTGAGGTGACTTCCGTGATCAATGCCATAACCGGTTTGGATGATCATCTGCTGCCGCATTTGGAGGCGGCAATCGATAGGGCAGACAAGATCAGGTTCATTGTGGCATTTGTCATGGAATCCGGAGTGAAGCTAATCTTGCCCCATCTTAAGCAGGCGGCCAGGCGAGGTGTGCCGATACAGCTTCTGACCGGGCAGTATCTATCCATAACTGAGCCTTCAGCTTTGTACCTCCTCTATAACTGGCTGGGCAGATCTATGGAAATGCGATTCTACAACGGAGACATCCAGGCATTCCATCCGAAAGCCTATATTCTTAACTACGGAGATGAGGCCGAGGTCTTCGTGGGATCATCCAACCTCTCATATTCTGCTCTAACCACTGGGATCGAGTGGAACCACCGTTTCTTTCGTAGCGAGCACCCAGGCGAGTACCGTAAGTTTAGCGACACCTTTGAAGAGTTGTTTCACAAACACTCCGAAGTGGCTACTCCGGAAGTGCTCAAAGAGTACGCTTTGAGATGGAAGAAGCCAAACTTGACTCGGACTGCGGAGACACTTGCTACTGCGGTCGAACCAGTTAAACCCGAGCCTCGTGGTGCACAGATAGAAGCCTTGTACTACCTGGAGGAGGCGCGTGACGAAGGCGCATCCAAGGGGGTAGTAGTGGCAGCCACCGGTGTTGGCAAGACCCACCTGGCAGCCTTTGATTCGGTGGGGTTCAAGCGAGTGCTCTTTCTTGCGCACCGACAGCAAATCCTCGATCAGGCCCGCGAGGTATTCCGCGCTGTGCGGCCTGAGTCCCACTTTGGCCTCTACACAGGAGAGCGAAAAGACGAGGGCGCAGGTGTTTACTTTGCCACTGTCCAGACCCTCAGCCGTGACGAGCATCTGGATGTGTTTCCCGAGGACTACTTTGACTACGTCATAGTGGACGAATTCCACCATGCTGCAGCTCACAGCTACCGCAAGGTAATGGATCATTTCGAGCCCAGTTTCCTGCTCGGCCTGACGGCCACGCCGTTTAGAATGGACAACAAGGACATCTTCTCTCTTTGTGACGATAATGTGGTCTATGAGATTTCGCTTAAGCAGTCTATTGAAAGAGACCTGCTGGTGCCGTACTACTACTACGCGATTTATGATCCTACGGACTATGATGATGTGAGGATAGCCAATGGCTCTTATGTCATTGAAGATCTGGAAAGGCAGCTGTCGCATACGGAGCGGGCAGACTTGGTCTTGGAGCACTATCGCAAACTTGCGAGGGAGCGGTGTTTGGGGTTTTGCGTCTCGATCAAGCACGCCGAATACATGGCGAAGTACTTCTCTGATCATGGAATTCCTTCGGCTGCGGTTCACAGTGGAGAGCTCGGCAACGGACACGCTCTTGATAGGGATGCCGCGATCGAGGCATTAGAAGAAGGCCGAATCAAAGCAGTGTTTGCAGTCGACATGTTCAATGAGGGCGTTGACGTACCCTCGCTGGATACGGTGATGTTCCTGCGGCCCACCGAGTCCTATGTGATATTTCTTCAGCAGTTAGGCAGGGGACTGCGAAAACACCCGGGCAAGGATCACCTTACAGTGATCGACTTCATCGGGAACTACAAGAGGGCGCACTATATTCCTCTTCTACTTGCCGGGGACAACCCATGGACCCATGAGCCGTCGAGATACTTGCGAATAGGGGATTACGAATTCCCGGACGGGTGCATCGTAAACTTTGACTTCCGAGTTATCGACCTATTCCAGGAGCTGGCAGAGCGCGATCCGCTGCCAGTCAGAATGCGCGATACCTATTGGAGAATCAAGCACTCTATTGGCAGAAGGCCAAAGCGGGTCGATATTTATGAAGGCAGCGATATACCGATCAGGGAGTACCTTAGGGATGGATGGCTTAGATTCCTAGAGTCGGTGGACGAGCTTGAACCGGAGGAGGCGAGCTGGCTGGATACACCGGCAGAGGATTTTCTTATGGAAGTAGAGCAGACGCGCATGACAAAGGCATATAAGCTACCCACAATAGGGGCATTTTTGCATGATGGGACCCTACGACCGCAGGTAGCGCTTGACGAAATCGGCCACAGCATGATGCGCTTCTACTGCGATCACAGATTGCACCAAAAGGACTTGAGCCACAAAAGCAATCAGGGGTGGCGCCAATGGGGAGTCGACGGTTTTGCCGAGCTGGCCAAGAGAAATCCGGTCAGGTTCTTGTCACGCGGCCCCTTCTTCCACTATGACGAGATTAATCGTGTGATGTACATTGATTCGCCGGTGCAGCCTTACCTTTCGCCGCTGCTCGCTGCACATGTGGAGGACATCCTCGAGTTTCGGCGAATCGATTACTTCCGACGGCGGTTCAAAGATTCATAGCAAAAGGGATGAGACTCTTGCCTGAATGTATATTCTGCAACATGTCGAAGGACAAAGTCATTGCCGAAAACGATCTGGCTCTAGCCTTCTTCGATGGCTATCCTGTCAATGAGGGACATACTCTCATAATCCCCAAACGGCACGTAGAGACCTACTTCGATGCCACACAGGAGGAGAAGAACGCCATAAGCCTCCTGCTTGTGGAAGTCAAAGAGAGACTAGATGAAGAGTTCAACCCCGATGGCTACAATATTGGAGTAAATGTCGGCGCTGCTGGCGGGCAGACTATCTTTCATCTCCATGTGCATCTGATTCCCCGATATGCGGGGGATGTGCGGGATCCGCGGGGCGGCGTCAGGAAGATCAAGAAGAGCCTGGTTCCATACGCTGAGGAGGGCGAGTAACTTTGCGCAAGACCTACGACAAGCTGGTTAGAGATAGGATTCCCGAGATCATCGAAGCGTCAGGCAAGAAACCCGTAACGCGGGTGGCTGACGATGGAGAGTATGAAAGCTACCTCCGACAAAAACTGGTCGAAGAAGTAGAAGAGTACATGGACAGTGGGAATCCTGAGGAGCTCGCAGACATCATGGAGGTCATTACGGCTCTCGGCCGGGCGTCCGGCGTTCCGTTCGATGCCCTTCTGGATATGGCTGACAGGAAGAGGCACTCCCGGGGAGGCTTCAACGACAAGATCATACTCCTCCACGTAGACGGCTAGCCTGTTCCACTCTCAAACCCCGAAAATCTGCTATTCACTACTCCTCAGTGAAGGATATCCGCAAGCTATGTGCTATTTATCGTTAGAGATCACTCATGCCTACTTGTGCTGGGCATAAATTGATCAACATTAGAACTCGTTCCCGCGACTCGGCCAATTGCACCGGGCGCTTGAACAGAGCTTCTACAGAATTACACTAAGGAGTGAAATCTCATGAGCGGTGAAATCCCTGGCTTTCCAACGATAGAGCAGTATTTCATGAAGAGGTACCGTGTGTGGGCCTTGATTGGCTTCATAGCAGTTCTGGCTATGTCGCTTGCGGTAGCCGATTCCGCCATATCCAACCTGGCAGCTCGCACACTGCTCCGGGATCTGGAGGCCGGCATTCGACAAGGAGAAAGGGGCCTGTTAGGCGGCCTGCTAGCAAAAGACAGAGGCGGAACGCTCAACATAGCACCTGATGCGGTGGAAGACTATGTGTACACGTGGCCTGACATGCACCGGATCCAGGAACGGGGTAAAGGGTCCGGATACGGGCGTGTCCCATGGACCGAGAAGTCAGCGGTCTGGGCAGCCAGGAGGTGGCACGATGGCACAATCGAGGTGACATGGACCCGTCTCTTCGGCGTAAGGAGAGATGCTGCTGGCATCTACGCGCTGGTCATAGCTGCAATAGCGGCTTCCTTCGGCGCGAGCCTCCTCGCAGCAAGCCGTGGTGCATCTAGAGTCTCCGATATGTTGGGATCAGCTGCAAATGTAAGCTCCAGGATATCGGAGGGGGATATGGAGCTCGACATGGAATTTCGGGCCACCCAGGAACTCTCCGACATATCCGACGCAGTCAACCAGCTGGCTTCAAAGCTTCGCGACGCATGCGAGAAGCCTGAGCCGGAAAGTGGTGAGCCTGCAGCTGCGAAGTAGATTTGGCGCGCGCCCTAGCGTCTGCCTAGAGGAGGCGAACTGCATTGAATCTGGACGGACTGACTGTTCTGCTAGTAGAAGACGATCCCAATGTCCGCCGCCTTCTTCCCCGCTACTTCGAGAAGGAGGGCGCCATTACTCTTACGGCAGCCGGAGGCCTGGAAGGCGTTGACCTTGCCCTGGAAAGACGTCCCGACCTTGTGCTCCTCGACGTAAACCTCCCCGACATTGACGGCTGGTCAGTCCTCCGTCGACTGCGGGATGGCCTCGGCTACTCAATCGGAATAATCATGCTCACAGGCAGAAGTGATGTGCCTGACAGGCTCTTAGGGCTTGAGCTTGGAGCGGATGATTACATTGTCAAGCCTTTTGAACCCAAGGAAGTTGTTGCTCGCGGCCGAGCTGTGATGCGCAGGATCAAGGGAGCGGGTGAGGCGGGCGCCGGACTACAGTCTGGAGGAGTCTGGGTTGATGAGACGGCAAGGACAGCGTACGTCGATGGCAAGGCGATTTCTCTGACTGCAAAAGAATTCGACCTGCTTCTAGCCCTTGTGCAAAACGCCGGAAGGGTTGTGAGCCGCGAGTCCTTAGCCCTTCGGGGATGGCCCGAAGACGATGAGGTTGACCCGCATGCCATAGATGTCTACATGAACAGAATAAGGACTAAGCTTGGACCCGTCTATGGCACGTCGGCGATCTCGACGGTGCGCGGAGTAGGATACAGATTCGATCACAGACCCTATACGAACGGGGATGACAAGTGATGACCCGCAAAGACGGTCTACCTACCCTGCGAAAGTATTTCTTTGCGCGATTCAGCTCTGGAGCTGTCATCGCGCTCCTTATTATGCTCACAGTCTCGCTTCTTACTGCAGATGCGCTCTCATCCCGTTCGGCTGGGCGCGCCCTTCTCAGTGACCTGAAGGAAGGGATCACTTACGGAGGACCGGCCGGCATGGGCGGCGGGCTCGCCGGTATGGGGGCTGGCTGGCGCAGGGGCCGCGGCCACGGCGGGGTGCAGACGATAACCCCTGGCATGTTTGAGCAATATGCCGCTGTCTGGCCCGATATTCTCCGCATTCAGGAGAGGGGAGAAGGGTACGGGCATGGACGGGTCCCGTGGGCCGGAGAACCGGTGGTCTGGGCTGCCTTACGTCAGGAAGATGGGACCGTAGATGTTTCATGGACTCGCCTTTCTGCAGTTCGGGCTGCTGCAGGAGGCACATACCTCTTGGTCGCAGGCGCCATTGTTATTTCCTTTGCTGTAGCGGCCTTCGTCACCGACAGGGGCGTACGGAGGGTGGCTGATGCTGTAGGATCTGCGGCGGATGCCAGCCGCAGGATGGCGGAGGGCGACTTCCGCGCTTCCATGGATGTCCGCGACACAGAGGAGCTTTCGGGGCTTTCAGATGCTGTTAACCATCTTGCCATATCTCTCGATAGCACATTGACCCAACTGAGGGCCCGCAATGAGGAGCTTGCCCGACTCGAACGGTTGCAGCGCCAGTTTGTGGCGGATGCATCGCATGAGCTCAGAGCGCCTCTCACCTCCATGTCCATAACCCTCGATGCGGCCTCTGATGGCCTCATGACAGATGAAGAGAAGGAGGAGGCTTGGCCGATCCTCCGTGCCGAAGTCAGACGACTCTCCAGAACCGTCAGCGAACTCCTGAACCTCTCGCGGATAGAGTCTGGTCGCCAGCCCATCAACATGGAGATTATCGATGTAGGGCAAGTTGTTGAGGAAGTGCACAGGTGGTACCAGTCATTGCCCGAGGCGCTTCCTGCTATGGAGGTTTCGATCGAGTCTTCACCAGACAGTCCGCTCGAGGCCTTCGCAGATTCTGACGCACTCCACAGATGCCTTGTGAATTTCGTAGACAACGCTATCAAGGCTACCCCTTCTACGGGGAGGATATCGCTATGGGCAGGAAGACGCGGGGACGACTGGGTGGAGGTCAGAGTGAGCGATACGGGCGGGGGGATGACTCGAGACGAGTTGGGACGTGCCTGGGAGCGTTTTGCCCGGTCTGACAGGGCGAGAAGCTCAAGGCGTGAGGGGTCGGGGCTTGGTCTGTCCATAGTGCATGCATTGGCTGATGCCATGGGAGGCGAGGTTGGCCTCGAATCGGAGCTGGGAAGCGGCACTCGGGCATGGATACGCCTGAAGTCGCGGGAAGAACCCGAAGATCAACAGCGGATTTGAGCGCTTGTTGAGATTCCGTTGAGGTTCGCCCCTTATCATCCTAATTGACAACAGTCGAACGGAGGCGAACCAAGTTGAAAAAGGCTACTGTTACAAGAACGATCCTCAGTTTGGCACTGGTTACTGGGATGATTTTCGGAGCTATTTCGCTGACTCAAGCTGCCCAGACTGCTGCCCTTACTTCCGAAGAAGAGGCAGCGCTGGCCTACATCGTGGAGGAAGAGAAACTCGCCCGTGATGTTTACGCCAAGATGTATGAGCTTTGGAAACTCAACTCCTTCAGAAACATAGCCGCTGCTGAAGAAAGGCACATGGATCACGTAAGGGAGCTTCTAAAGGCCCACGGCATAGCAGATCCCACGGCTACAGCAAAGCCTGGAGTGTTTGCTGACGCCAGCCTTCAGGGGCTCTACAACACACTGGTCAAAAAGGGTGCAGAATCGATAGAGGCTGCTCTCGCTGTGGGTGCTGCAGTGGAAGATGCGGATATTGCGGACCTGGAGAGCCTTAAGGCCAAAACGAGCAATCCCGAGATGATTGCGGTATACGATGTGCTCATTGGCGGCTCAGAGAATCACATGCGGGCCTTCTCCCGCCAACTGAAGGCACGCGGCCAGGAATACAAACCGGAGAACATCTCCGAAAGCAGGTACGCTGAGATACTGGCAGGAGCAAATTCCGGGAACGGATGCGAGGCCTACCCGGGTGGCGCTCGCAATCGCCAGGCAGGCCGCGGCAATGGACCACAGGGCCGGGGAGCCGGCAGGAATGGCCTGACGGGCGAGGGCCAGAGGTTCGGCGGCGCCGGACAGGGCGGCCGGGGCAACATGTTGAGGAAGTGCGATGGAACATGTGAGTCGTGCCCGTTTGTGGATAGGTAGAGACTATCTACAGTGCTAAGATGCCTTCGGTTGGCATCAAGCAGGTGAATACAGTTTTCGTGGATTTTTCTCGGTGAGCCGATTCCGCGGACGAGTTTTTGGAGGAGCCCGCCCGACCTCTGCTCATACCTTTGCCGCTCAGTTTGGCTGAAGACACTCTCTGAGAATCACTCAGCCCAGCAGGATCTCCCTGAGGGTCTCAAGGAGCCGTTCATTCTCCCGCCTGCTGCGCACTGCGATACGCACGTGGCTTCCGCCGAGGAAAGGAAAGTTGCTGCAATCACGAACCAGGATGTTGAAGGGGGATAGCCTGCGGCACAATTCTGCCGCGCTCAGCCCCGATTTGCTGATGTCAAGAAGGATGAAGTTTGCGGACGGAGGGATCACCTCGATGCCAGCCTCCGCCCCTAGCTCTGCAAGCTCTCGAACAAGCCAGGCGCGCTCTCGCGCAACGAACTCTTGGGTTGAGGCGATGTACTCTGTGTCCCGCAATGACGCCACAGCTGCAACCTGGGCCAAGGAATTGACGCTCCATGGCGGTGCCTGCTGCCGCAATCTGTCGGCCAGATTCTCATGAGCGATCGCATAGCCTACGCGGAGTCCGGGGATTGCGAAGAATTTCGTCAAAGACCCGGTAACCACGAGGTTCCATCTCTTTCGAACCTCGTCCCGCACACTGTGTTTCTCCGAATCAGCAACAAAATCGATGAAGGCTTCGTCCACCACCAGAGCAGCCCCGCATCGAGTCACGAGGTCTGCCAATTCCATAATAGATTCCCTCGGCAGTAGAGTCCCTGTGGGATTGTTCGGGTTGCACACCCACACCATGTCGACACCGTCCATGTTCCCGCGGACCATGTCGTAGTCTATGGAGTATCCATCGTCTCTTCGGAGCGGAACCCTCACAACCGTTCCCCCCGCATTTGCCACAGCCCTGCCGTACTCGGAGAATGTGGGCGATAGGATCAACGCTTTCTGGGGCCTCAAAACGTACGCGAGCGTCTGGATGATCTCTGCCCCGCCGTTTCCAACTATCACTGAAGACGCGTCTGTCTGTAGATACCAGGCAAGCTCCTCTCGCAGGTCAGTGCAGTCTGGATCCGGATAGTGCCTTATCATGTGCAGATTGGACCTTATGGCCTGGGTCGCCAGGGGCGAGGGCCCGAAAGGATTGATGTTGGCACTGAAATCCATGAACTCCTCCACATCCACGCGCCGAGCTCGCGCCGCACGATGCACATTCCCGCCGTGAAGCGGGATACAATAGTCCGCCATCACACTCTTACACCCCGACTCCATCGAAGATCGTGCGCAATGCAGCCCCTGCCACCATCGCCATTACAGACGCCCAGTACATCAAATAGACAGACTCTTCAATATGCCGAGGCCTTAGCACTTCCAAGTCATCGCCAATATGTGGCCTGACAGAGATCTTTCCCTCATATGTGTTGGCCCCTCCCAGCTGTACGCCGAGAGCGCCTGCAACCGCCGCCTCTCCCACCCCCGAGTTTGGGCTGGGATGCGCTCTTTGGTCTCTCAACATGATGCGCCATGCGCCCCCACAATCCTGTCCCGCCACTCCCGCTGCAGCGACCAGAAAGAGGCCGGCAATTCGGGCCGGGATGAAGCTTGCGATGTCATCCAGTTTTGCGGACGCCCGGCCGAAATCGGCATACCGTTCATCTTTGTACCCCACCATTGAGTCGAGGGTGTTGACTGCCTTGTATGCCAGCGCCAGCGGCGCGCCTCCTATCAGTCCGAACAGAAGCGGTGCTATCACCCCATCAGACGTGTTCTCAGCAACTGTCTCAACAGTCGCGCGAACTACCTCTTCCTCGCCGAGGTTCTCAGTGTCGCGCCCCACTATCATGCTCAAACTTGCCTTGGCTGCCGGGAGGTCGCCATCTAGAAGCGGCGAACGCACCTGCATGGCGCCATCGCAGAGGCCCCGGGCTGCTAGAGCAGTCGACAGCATCCAGATCTCCAGCACGTCGCCTGCGCACGGGCAAATGTGGCGCACTGCGGCAAGCAGCATTCTGGAGACGACGTAGGTTCCTCCTACGATTGCAGCGGCAAGAACCGCTCCCAGGAACCTCTCCCTGCCAGGGTCGGCGCGTCTGGGCCGGAGAGCTCTTTCGAGCGACTCGATCGCCCTACCCATGAGGACTACCGGATGCGTAGCCCGCCTTGGATCCCCTATTGCCGCGTCAACCAAGAAAGCGATTACAATCATCACACTTATCCCCATCTCACAGCCCCATGATCCCAAACAGCTCGTCGATGTCGAGGGCGTCCCGCACCACTGCCGCAAGCCTGTCGCATTCCGCGTCGAGCGTGGAGATGTCGTCCATGGATAATCCGCTTCTTCCGCCCAGCGAGTCCTCTTCCACGATAGCGAGGTCACGGATGTAGGGAATCACTCCGAGAACCGGCTTGCCCGTTCTTTTCTCCAGGAAGTCTAGCCCTGGCGCAAGAAGGGAGAAGTCTCCCCTGAACTTATTTATTACAAGTCCCTTCACTCTGTCCTGTTCGTCCGCATCGAGCAGCTCAAGGGTGCCCACGATGGCGGCCAGCGCTCCGCCTGGATCGATGTTCGCCACCAGCAATACCGGAGCGTCAGCCATTCGGGCGATCCTCATGTTGCAGATGTCCCTATCCTTCAGGTTGACCTCTGCGGGGCTCCCGGCGCCCTCTATCACTACGATTTCGTATTCAGCTGCAAGTCGATGGTAGGACCGCTCAATGCACTCGAGAGCGACGCCTACGTACTTGTCCCTGTATTCCGCTGCGTAAATCTGCCCGATGCTCTTGCCCGCAAGTATTATCTCGCTGGTCATGTCGCCGAGGGGTTTGAGCAATATGGGGTTCATATCCACTGTCGGTTCAACTTTCGCGGCAATAGCCTGAAAGGCTTGGGAGACGCTGATCTCGCCTCCGCCAGCCGTCATGGCGGATTTTGTGGACATGTTCTGCGCCTTAAAAGGGGCGACCCTGAAGCCGTCCTGATGAAACAGGCGGCAAAGCCCCGCGCAAAGCAGACTCTTTCCCGCAGAGGACGTAGTGCCCTGAATCATGATCGTGGCTGCCGGCAAATCCGATCACCACTCCTTCACCTTGTATTTTCTGAGCAGGAAGATAAAGAACGGGCCCCCGGCAAGCGATGTGACGATTCCCACTGGCAGCTCCCTCGGAGGAATGATGGACCGCGCAACCGTGTCTGCGGCCAACATGAATACTGCGCCCAGCAAGCACGTGTTGGGGATCAGTTTTCTGTGGTCGGGGCCGACCACCATTCTCACCAGGTGTGGGACGACCAAGCCCACAAAGCCTATGATCCCGCTGGAGGCCACTGAAGCGGCGGTCAGGAGAGATGCAGCAGCGATGAGCCTTCTTGTGACTTTGCCAACATCGACTCCGAGACTCAACGCCTCCTCCTCTCCCAGGAGAATCGCGTTGAGCTCTCTCCAGTAGTAGAGGATTATCGCAAGGCCGAAAGCCAGATGGGGAATCATCGCAAAGACATGTGTCCAGTTGCGCCCTGAAAATCCCCCCATGAGCCAAAACATCAAGCCGTGAAGGCCGTCCTGCGGCATGAGATACATCAAGAGCGAGACGAGGGACGAGAGGATCGACCCCACAGCTACGCCCGACAGAATCAGGTTGACCATGGGGGTCCTCTCGCCCACTCGCGCAAGGTTGAAGACCGTAGCCACGCTGGCTATAGCGCCGATGAAGGCGAAGAGCGGGACGGTTCCCAGATGGAGCGCTTGGACGCTGATCGGGAGCATCATGGCTATTGTTGCCCCCAGGGACGCGCCGGCTGACGCCCCGATTACGTAAGGGTCTGCCATCGGGTTCCGAAAGAGAGCCTGATACACAGTGCCTGACAGCGAAAGGGACGCTCCTATAAGCGCCGCCAGGACGATTCTGGGCATTCGGATCCTAAGAACGATCTCTTCTGTTGGAGAGGAGTCTTCTTTGCAGTCGCCAGTTGCCGTCGAGACGATCCAGTCCCATATCACACTGAGTATTTCCTTCCCGGAAAACTCGACTGCCCCTATTCTCAATGACAAGACAGATACCACTATCAAAGAGACGACCAAAACCGGCAGCAGTCCTTTGCCCAACCTATCCCGCACTCGCCTTCACCTGCATTTCCTATACTCGTTCTCGGCCTGATCCTCAGTCAATCAGCCGCCAGACCAGCCCCTTACTTAAACAGCTCAGGATAGAGGGCCCCCGCGAACTCCATAACGCCTTCGCCCACACGCGGGCCCGGCCTCGACACGAGGTTGTCGTCGACGAGGAACACATTTCCCTTTCGCACTGCGCCTATGGCCTGCCATCCCGCCTTCGACTTCAGGGTCGCAGGATCGAGTCCGCCGCCTCCGTGCACGCGGGGCGCGAGTATCATGTCTGGATTCTTGGCCACTATGGTCTCAAGGCTGTATGACGGGTAGTCGGAGGATGCGTCGCGGGTAATGCTCACCCCTCCAGCGCAGGAAATCATGTCGGAGATCAGGGTGTTGGGACCGACACTCATGACCGGCTCGTCCCATACGAGATACAGTATGCTGACACGTTTTTCGGCGGGGATCTTCGCCAGTGCGCTTGCAACCTGGCTTATGGTTTTCCTAATTCGTTCGTTCACTTGGTCAGCGCGACCAGGCACGCCGGCTATCTTTGCCGCCATCGCGATATTATCCATGACGCCGCGCACAGTTTGAGCGTTTTGGTACACGAACTTTACCCCGCGCTTCTCGAACTCAGGCGCCACTTTCATGTGCATCGTCGTCCCGAAAACCACGTCAGGCTGAAGCGCGACGATCAGCTCGATGTTTGGGTCGGAAAACCCTCCTACCTTAGTCTTCTTGGCCGCTTCTGCCGGGTAGTCGCAGAATTGGGTCACCCCCACGACCTGGTCGCCAAGGCCCAGCTCAAAAAGGATCTCAGTCCAACTGGGAGCGAGAGAGACAAAGCGCTGAGGTTTGGCTGGAATCTCAATCTTTCGCCCCAGGTCATCGGTGATGGACAATGGGTACGTATCGGCGGCGTGCGCCCCTATTGCGCCAGGGACCAACGCCAACAGCACAGCCAGCACAATTGCTGACAAGGACCTAATCCAATCTTTCTTGAACATATGAATCCTCCATTCTGTAGAAGAAATAATGTCCGGCCTTCCCCAAAAAGCCGGACAGCAACAGATGTATATGGCAGACGAAACGGCCTGCCCATGCACCGCCCCCTTTCCGCCGAAGGTTCAGGCGCTGCAAACAGGCAGGTCTCCTGGCTTCCGGTCATAGCGTCAACTGCAGCGCCTTCCCATCGCTCCCAGCGACAGTGGCCATGCCGCGCGCTCGCGGTTACAGTGGCGGGGCCGCTCAGGTCTTTCACCTGATTCCCTATTCTCCCCGACAAGCGGGGCGCCTGTTTGCACCGGTATTCTGTTTTCGGCCCGTAATTGAGCCTTTCTCACGAGTCTATCCACGACAACGATGTCACATTCATCGATTCAACCTCGATTCCGGCAGCCCACGGCCCGGCGCACCGAAGCACGCTGATGGATCCGGGGTCCACCGGGATCGATCCGAACATCTCCAGGCTGCCACACAAACAAAACGAAAGGACTGCCCTGATAGGCCCTCCATGTGTGACAATTACTGCCATGCCCTCTTTGCCATAGGACTTGCCGGCAATTCGCTCTATACAAGGGATGACCCTGACGGCAAGCTGCCGAACGGACTCACCTTTCGGGGGTGCGTACCCCAAGGGATCCACAAACCATCGCTTGACTGCCAAAGGATACTCACGCTCTATCTCGTCGAACGTCATCCCTTCCCAGGCCCCGAAGGAGCCTTCCGCGAGATCCGGCTCAAGCTCAATCACAACCCCTGTGGCTCGGGATATGGGGGTTGCGGTCTGTACCGTCCTCAAGAGAGGGCTCGCGTACACCCCCAAAACGTCCTCACCCGCCAGGGCGTCAGCCGCCATCTCCGCCTGGGACACCCCCTTCTCCGAAAGAGGAGTCCCCTGTCCGCTTATTGGGCCCGAACCCTCGAATCTTCGCCCGCAAGTTGCAGCAGTCTCTCCATGACGAACAAGGCAGATGCGTTTCACCATGTCGCGTTCAGCACTCCAATCCTCTAGCCTATGCGGCCCTGAAAGCGAAGGCCGCCAGGGACGCGACTTCTGCGATCTCGCATATGGCCCCATAAACATCCCCAGTCACTCCCCCGATAGAGCTCGATACTCTCCAGCCCACAAAGAATGCTACCCCTAAGGAGCAGGCTGTGGCCGAAAGCGATCTGGGCCCGGCTGCCATGAAACAGAGTGCAACAGTATACAGTAGGGCAGCTACGAACTCTCCTGGGCCAACTTTCCGGGCTAACTGTCTTCCCATTCCACGCTCTGGCGTGGCGGGAGGGAACGAGCAAAAGGACAGAACCATGCTCAACCGTCCGATGGCAGGCGCGCATATGAGGGCAGCTATGCGGGCTGTGCCACTCATCGAAGCTGCGAACGCGATCTTGAGGATGATTATGAACATTCCAAGGGTCGCACCCATCGGCCCCACACTGCCATCGTGCATGATGGCGAGGATCCTGTCGGGGGAGCGCCCGCTCAGCATCCCATCGGCCGTGTCCATCAGCCCGTCTACGTGCATTCCGCCCGTGACCCAAAACTGCGTCATCACCGCGATAACGGCAGCGCACAGCGGACTGAATGCATGCAGGGCAAGTGCATCAACCGCAGCTACGATTAGCCCTATCACCAGCCCTGCCAGGGGAAAGAAGACTGCGGAGCGGGCAATCTCGTCCTCCCACGACGCATCCACTTTGGAAACAGGCAAGACGGTCAAAAATGACATGGCCATCACGAACCTATCGATTGCTCTCTTCATGGCGCTTCAACCTCTCCAACAAGGAATACCGGTTTTCCAGTGATGGCTGAGAGCTCCTGCCAACGTGCGCCATCGCATGCCGCAACTACACACGTTGCAGGTCCGGCCGACTTGTCCAGGTCGAGGTGAACGCTTGGTTCCACCCTAGTCCCGAGACCGCTCGTTTCAGCCAAGTCCCAAGCCTCTGCGCGAATTCCGCGGGAACCTACAGGCACGATCTCATGCACCCACTCGATATTGGCCAAAGCCCTCACTGCTCTAAGATCTACGATTTCCGGGTCATCCAGAGTCACTTCGTTGCCGACCTTTGGAACCCCAATGCAGACGAGAACATCGCCGATTGAGGCTTTTCCCAACCTCAGTTCTGACCTTTCCGCAACCCCAATGGCAGTAATGCCGATGCCTGTCTGGCAAGTAGAGATGTTCTCTTCGGTGCTCCCCGTGACTGCCATTTCCGGATCGAGCCCCGCAAGGGCCGCCTCGTCTCGCACGCCCTTTATGATCTCATTGCCTGTAGGGTCCCGTTCGACACAGAGCGCGTCCACCACCAGGATAGGTTCTGCGCCACACGCGATAAGTTCCATGAGAGCAACACGAGTGATGTACCTGCCCAATACGTAGCCTGACGCTGCAATCACATCGCGCCCTTTGGGGCCGATGGCGCCTGCCGAGTCACATGACACGATAAGCGCCGCCCCGTCAGACGTGTTGTATATGAGGAGGTCCCTTATTCTCTCAAGGCGAGGCTTCGGAGTTTGGCATCGGTTGACTGCCCGCAATTGTGCTCCAACGCCTGATGCGCCCTGAGGTTTCATTCTGACAGGTTCACCTACCACGCACAGATAGACCTCGTCTGCCTCTTCGGCCACGATCTGGTTAGCCCATCCGAGCAGGTCCCTGAAGAGGCGCCCAAGGGGATATGCCGGCACGACGCCCATCCCAACCTCGTTGGTGACGACAATGACATGGCACTCCGCGTCGCGCGCCGCCTTCGCAAATCTCGCAACCTCGGTCAGCACGGCCTCTATCTTGGATTCATCGCCAGCATCTTCGTCCTGTGCCAGCAGGTGGTTGCTGACAAAAAGGCCAAGGCAATCGACTAACACTGCATCGTAGTTTTTCGCCTCGTTCGTTATCGTGGAAGCAATCTCGATAGGCTCCTCCACTGTGATCCATGACTTCGGCCTTCGCTCACGATGCTTGCTCACCCGAGCGCGCATTTCTGCGTCCATGGGCTCGCATGTCGCTACATACATGACCCTGGTCCCAGACTCAGCCGCCATGCTCTCCGCGAATGAGCTCTTTCCGCTCCTTGCGCCTCCCGTGATGAGGGTGAGCCGTCCGGACTTGCTCGACTGGTCTGATTTGCCGAGTTCGCCGACTTTGCGAAGCTTGTCCCGGATGCCGCTTTCGTGGCCAAGCATGTTGTTATTGTTCAGCTCGACGCGGGAGCGCGGCGCTACCAGCGGGGTAGAATGCACAGGATGATCAGTCACCACCACCCTGTCTCCGTACACGCTCCCCACGTTTTCCTGCGTGAAAACCTCCTCAGGCGTTCCGGAATAACGGGTGCCGCCATCTGTCATCATCAGGATCTCATCACAATACATGGACGCAAGGCTCAGATCGTGAAATACCCCGACCACGGTAATGTCGCGTTCGCGGCTCATGATCTTGACCAGATCCAAGATTTCCACTTGTCGTCTTATGTCAAGGTGGGATGTGGGCTCGTCGAGAAGAAGGACTTTGGGCTCCTGAGCGAGCGCCCGAGCGATGGCGGCGCGCTGCCTCTCGCCGCCGCTGAGTGATGTGACGAGTCTTTCGGCAAAAGGCGTCATGCCAGTCGACTCAATTGCCCAGCGCACTGCTTCCTGATCTCTGTCGGTTTCGCGGGAGAACCTCTTGAGGTGAGGAATCCGCCCCATCATCACGAACTCTTCCACTGAAAAGCCGAATCCGACCTGCGTATCTTGGGGAACGACCGCAACGATCTTCGCTATCTCTTCCCTCTGCAAGCGCGACAGGCAGCCGCCCCCGAGCAGGATTTCGCCATCCGATGGCTTCAAAAGGCCGGCCAAACATTTGAGCAGTGTAGTCTTGCCTGCGCCGTTGGGGCCGACTACTCCCAGGAAGTGCCCTTGCTCCAGTCGGAAGGATACGTCGGAGAAGACTGGGGCCAGGCCGTATGCAAATCCAATGGCATTGGCACTGATACTCGTGCCCAATTGCCTCACGCCCTCTCATCATGTCGCAAGCGCCCGGACAGGCCGTATCAAAAAACCCGACCTTTAGGCAAAGGTCGGGCTGCGAGCATTTACATGACTGGAATGTCACATACAGTACCCGCCTTTTCGCCGAAGGCTCACGGTACTTCCAACCCAGGCAGGTCTCCTGACTTCCGGGTCACAGCGCTCCTGCGACAGCCTTCCCATCTCGCTTTGTGACAGTGGCTCATGTCGCGCGCTCATCGGTTACAGTGGCGGGACCGTTCAGGCCTTGCACCTGATTCCCTATTATCCCTCTATGGGCGCCTGGTTGAAATCGATTCAGTTGTCAACAAAAACTATACCGGAGTTGAGCCTTGGAAGCAAGTGAAGTCCTTCCAGAGGCATTTGCGTTGTAGCCGTTTTCTCGCGCATGCCAGTTGCACAATCTGGCAACAACTGCTTTTATGCAGCCTGGACAAGGCTATGGAATTTATCCGCCTGTTTCGCTTTTATCCTGCCCAAAGCCATTGCAAGCATTGTCTTCGGGAGTACTGATCTCAGCAATACGAGTGCTTTCCAGTTTGGTTCGGATTGTTGCACATTTGCCAGAGCCGGGCTGGGTGTGGACTATTTGACGCCTACGGAACTCGTATTTCCCTTGACGGTCTTATGACAAGCCTTTTCGTTCCATGAAAACCCCACACGGATATTTGCTGCATTCGCCGCAATTATCAATTCTATTCTGAAGAGCACATGCTCTAACCGGGCAATCGCTGTCTATGCGTCTTGCGTTTTGCTTCATGCTCCGGCATCCGTCGCAGCATATGTTCTCTGCAGGAATGCCCAGATCGTAGTACTTGCTCCATAAGACTGAAAGACGCTCGCGTTCATCCTGCTTCTTGATATTTGGAGCAAACGCTTTGCACATGTCACACAAGTAGCCGCACATCAATTTACCATTATTGCTTTCCACATACCGAATGCTTCTCTGCCTAGCAACGCCAAGACCTCATCTTGAACCGGTTTCATTTCAAGGATCTTATAGCCCTCCCCTGCGATTTTCGATAGAATGGCATTGTAGCCGGTTTGGTCCATCGATTTCGCTATGAGTATCTATTGTCGACCTGCACAATCGGTATGACCAGGCTTAACAGAGCCATGTGGTGCTCCTGTGCCACGAACCTCCCAATCCTCTATTTCCAACTCTCAGCAAGAGTCCGTGGCCCATGGCCGTTCCGGGTTCCGGCTTGTTCTTTGGCATGTGATGAGTATTCCACACAGGAATGCCTCTTCCTATCAAGGTTGCCATGTTGCCGTGCCGTATCCCCGGCTGTACATCGGCGGCTCCGGCAGAACGATTAAGGGGTGTATCGCAATGGTTGAAACCAGGTGTTTGTTCAAGCGGATGAAAACGCATAGAGCTCCTGATGTGATTGCCTAACACAAGAAGTTGCAACGGGTGAATAGGTGGAAGTGTCGCATTAGGTTGGCGCTGTGGGAAATCGGACGGCGAATGGCGGACGACAGCCAATCAGATAGTTCGGCCTCAGAACGAGTACTTGGTCATGAGCGAACTCCGAGGTTGTGCAAAGACAGAATAGAGGGTTAGACTCAAACTGAATGAAATGGCTTGATGACGCAGCAAAAGAGGACACGGAGAGAAACCGCATAAATCCTGAGACTTTGTGTATGGTAAGAAAGCTCGCGTGAACTAGTCGGAAGTGGACATGTAGAGGAAATAGGTTGCCCATTTTGGCCGAGGAGTGATGCATGTGCTTATACAGTGTACAAAAGCCCTGCTCGACAAGATGAACATTGGCGCAAGTGAGCTGAAATCGCCTGAGGGTTATGAAGAGTTGCCCCACGCTTTGATGGCCTGGCATGCCAACCTGGTAAACATGGATAGGAGAAAAGCAGTTGTTCTTATGAACAATGCAACAAGATATCCGGTGGTCATATACAGGCCGAAACCAAAGGATTTTGCCAGAATGAAAGACCTCATTCGGGAGGCCATTGTTGTGGCATTGCGTATGGAAGGCGTTTCCGAGACCGTCATTGACAGGTACATGGCCGATGCAGGGGATATCGAGTTTTCGAAAACGGCAAGCAGAAGCATGGTCGGCAAGCTCAATAATGCTGTCTATGAATTAGGCTTCATGCAGGACTACATGGATGAAAACACACCGATCCAGAGGTATGTGAGCATTCCGGCGGGACGGCTATTACAGAGCCTGCCGGGCAATGAGTATTTCGTTCCCATTAGGAGGATGCTTGAACTCCTTGGTAGCTATTGTGACAAAGATGAACATGGAGTCTGCCAATCGGTGTTGGATGTAGAGCTGTATCAACTGAAGATACAGATTGACATAGAAGGATTCGACATATGGAGACGGGTTCTGGTGCCGTCGACCTTCTCTTTCAGGCATCTCCATAATGCTATTCAGATAGTCTTTGACTGGCAGAACTATCACTTGCACACGTTTGAGGCCAGAAGGCAGGGTTCAAAGGCAAAGCAGATCGTAATGGATGACGATCCTGGAACGCTGGAATGGTTGGACTTCGATTCTTACGATATCCTGCAGGAACGATTCACTGCACTCAAAGACATTTTCCCGGGCCATGAGGAAGTCACATATGAGTATGATTTCGGAGATTCGTGGCAGCATACGATAACACTCGAACGGATAGAGCGTTCAAACGTGCTTGAAGCTACCTA
>LSQX01003031.1_pt2 | contig 20130 bp, 9 predicted proteins | sample 654561 | NCBI WGS metagenome assembly LSQX01 (sample SAMN04489861, study PRJNA283612) | anaerobic digester metagenome | isolation source: 4 biogas reactors fed with cattle manure at either 37C or 55C with and... | place: Denmark: Kongens Lyngby | collected 2014
CCGCCGCCGGCACCTGAACCGGCTGTTAGTACCATGACGGTATAGTTGGCCGCAAATACCTTGGCATTTCCTTCTGAGAGTAAAATCACATTCGATCCGGTACATGCCTCGGTAAGGTTGTTAATAACGCTGACCGATATCGAACCAGCAACACCGGCACTTCCGCCTCCGGCTCCCCCGACCACAGTTGAAACATGCATATCCTTGGTAACGGCGGAAATTAAGATATTCTTCTTCGCCTTTACATTTGCCCCGTCATCTATGTATGCCTTGGTGGTTTTGGTTATTACGCCGGTGTCATTGGATCCGCCCACTCCGGCCGATCCCGCGCCGGCACCGGCAATGGCGGATGCAATCAACATGGTATCGCTAACCGACACTATGCGAACTTCCTGGTTGGCATTTGCGCCGGAATTATTTTCATTTATTATGGCACCGCTGCCAATATAGGCTATGGTATTAGTATTGATAACATTGACGGATACAGTTACCGATACACCGGCACTGCCGCCCCCGGCTCCACCGACCACAACGGATACAATGTCTTCAGTGGAATAAGCTCCGATTAAAATACCGCGTCCGCTGCTCTTTTTCTTTCCGGTCTCACCGGTATAAAAGCTGACGGCATCACCGTTGCCCAGGGCGGTAACCTTGGCACCCTGGCCTATATACGCCTTTATTGAATTTATAATGGTAGAAACGCCTACAGAGCTCCCAACTCCGGCACTGCCGCCGCCGGCCCCGCTGCCTACCAGCATAACCAATACCAGATGGTCCTCTGCCAAAATGGCTACGCTGCCATTTGTTTCCACCACCGCGCCTTTTCCTATAAAGGCTTGAACATCGTTGACGGATGTTATAATGGAAACTGCGCCGCCTACACCGGCACTGCCGCCGCCGGCAAAGCCCGCGGTAATAGATACAACGGTTTCAGAGGATACGGCGGATATGATGATATTCTTCGCGGCTTTTACTTGAGCCGGATCTATACCATCGCCGTCTTCATCATCTTCAATATAGGCCTTTACTGTTTTTACAATGACGTTGGTGTCCGCAGAGGCACCTACACCGGCACTGCCGCCGCCAGCACCGGTACCCGAAATACCAACCAAAGTGGTAGTATCGGTTGCAGACAACTCAACTGCCTGGTTGGGAGAAGAATAGAATGGATCGGTATTTATTCTGGCACCCTGCCCGATATAGGCCCGGGTGTTTGATTTTACGGTTTTGACGGCTGCCGAGGCAGCAACTCCTGCATCGCCGCCACCGGTACCGCTTATAACGGCGGTAATATTAAAGGCGTTGGCATCGGCTTTGATGGTTATCAGTCTATCGGCATCTACAATAGCCTTTTGGTCGATATATGCCATGGTATCGTTAAGCAGTATGAGTACAGCCAGTGACCCGCCAACGCCGGCAGTACCTCCACCGCTGCCACCACCGGCTACTATATAGGTATAGGTATCATTACCGGCGTTTATGGCTATTTCTCCGCTGGACTTGACTTCTGCCCCTTCACCTATAAAGGCTTTAACCTGGTTTTGGGTGAGCAGTATGGTAAGTACGCCCACAGCCCCGGTATTACCTGCTCCGGCACCGCTAACGGCTATAATGGTAAATTCCTGATCTGCATCGGCGGTTATCTTTATGTTGCCGTCGGCGGTAACTTTCGCGTCTTTCCCGATGTATGCTAAAACCTTGTCATTATTAATTATGTTTACGGTGGTCAGCCCGGCACCTACTTTTTTTGCACCTGCTGCCGACCCGCCTATGGCTTTAGCATTGACGTCGGATTTACCGGTTATATCTATACTACCCGAAATATCTACTATGGCACCGTCGTCTATATATGCCGCTGTGGTATTGTTAAACACTACCACCACAAAGGCTCCTGATAGGGCCATGGTCCCGGCCGATGCCGCACCGGCGATGGCTTCTGCGTAGTAATTATTTGAGCTTAGGAAGTTGGCCAATTCCAGACCTTCAAATATGTCTTCCGTTAAGGTATTGTTTTCAAAATCGAACCCTATACTAAAATCAGTCAGGTCTACCCTGTGCTTGATAGCATCTATATCCAGAGCAAGACCGGTAACCTGAGCATTCTTACCAATGTAGGCGGTAATTTTATTATTAGAATAAATGATGGCAAAGGTTGCACCCACACCGGCTTTGCTCTGACCGCCTATGGTAACAGTAGCCGCCCAGGCCCGTACCGCTAACTTGCTGGTTTCTTCTGCCCTAATGGTAATCTTTCCAACGTCTAATACCCGGGCACCGGGGGCGATAAATGCATTGGTCTTTGCATGGGAGTTAATTATGCCTAAGGATCCGGCTACTCCGATCTTGCCGTCCTTACCTGAGGCAGCACCTGCAATTGCCTGGGAACCCAGTTTGGATTTGTATTCATCAGCCATGTTCTGGCTGGATATTGCAATTATTGATACATCTTTTCCGTCTCCCTTGATGGAACCAAGGGATGCTGAAGTTTCATTATATATATTACTGATGGCTACGCCAACCGAAATACCGTTTCCGTCGGTTACCGTTGCACCCGTGCCCAGGGTTTCGAAATTGGTATGACTTGTAGCTTTAACAGACACAGGTCCGCCTACCTCTAAAGAATCCCCGCCGGCGTAGGCCTTTACGTTATGGGTGGTCGCGTTAACGGCTACTGCCGCAGCCACGCACACGCTCTGCTCTGACTGGCTGCCTTCACCGCTTGTGCCTCCATTTTTATCAAGGGTTTGGGCGGTTTTGGCGCCGTTTTTATCAAGGGCCTCGGCACTCTTGGGTTTCTTTTTGTCCGAATCATCACCGAACTTGCCCTTCAATATGTCATCTACTGTGGTCTTAAACTTGTTTACATATCTTTCAATGCTCAGACCCCTTGCGGTAGCCATGGCAAAAACATCGTCCCTTGCAGCAGTCGAAGCCTCGACGATAAGAGCACCGCCCACCGTACCGTTGCTTCGGACGGCGGCTTCGGTATCTGAAGTTACGACGTTCAAACCAACGGTAGCGCCCACCGCGGCCTTGGAGCCGGAGGCATTGCCCTCCGACCTGGTGACGGTGTTACTTATACTATTTGCGGTAACTTCTACATCACCGTCGGCGCCAATGGTACTACCGGACGCTGTATAGGCCTTTACTCTATTGGTTACTATAGCAAGGGCAACGGCTGCATCCAGGGAATATTTAGCCTCCGATGAAGGCTCTTTCCCTAAAACATCGGTAAAGGGATCGGCTCCGGCGGTAGCTATGGTTTCAACATTGCTTTCAAGATCCGACGAAATGTATATATTGTCCGCGCCTACCAGCTTGGCATTTTCCCCTAAGTAGGCTAAGATATTATTTTCTATTACATTGGTGGCAAAGGATGCACCTACCCCCACCGACGCACCGTCTTCGTCTCCATCTTCTATCTTACAATCGCATCCTGCATTGGCCGTGCTGCCGGACGCGTTGCTGGCTTTTATAACTGCGTCCCCTCCGGTCAGGGTAACGTTTCCGTCAATATAGGCTAAAACATCATTGACTACTACATTTATGGCAACCGATCCTGCAACTCCTATATTTCCGGCACCGGCACCGGAAATGGACTGAGCGGTAAAGGTGTTTTCGGCGTCTTTTTCTTCTTCCTCTTCGTCTTCCTCGCCTTCACCTTCTTCCTCGTCTTCTCCTTCCTCTTCTTCAGCATCAACTTCTGCGGTCACTGCCTCCACATTAACACCTTTAGCCTTAACAATCGAGCCTTTTCCAATATAAGCTTTATTTGATACATTGGCTACATTAATGGCAACTGCCACACCGACGCCTATACCGCTGTCTGCCGTACTGGCATCTGCAATGGCACCGGCATCCACGTTATTGGCTGAGCTTAAAGTAAACTCATCCCCGGCGGTTATGTTTATGTTTTCGGGTATATAAGCACTGACGGTAGAAGTTGCAATATTTAACGCCACCGCACCGGCAACAGTGACCTTGCCTTCGCTGGTCTCGGCTGATTGGGGTGTCTTGCCGGGAACCTTCTGGTCATTTACACCTTTGCTCTTGGAATAATTTTTGATAAAGGTCAGCAACTTGTTTAAGACCTTATCAATACCCTCTGCGTCTTCATCATCCTCGTCCTCTTCATCTCCGCCTTTAACCCCGGCTTCCGAAGAGGTGTCGCTTCTGGCAACGGCCTGGCTACTGAAAGTGACCGCACCACCGGCATTAATATTTCTAGAAGTTGTAGATTCGGTATTATCCACCGCTACTGTAATGGCAATAGCGGTTCCGACACCTACATTAACACCTGCGGATTCTCCACTGGCACTGGTACTGTTTTTTAAACTTTGTATAGCCCGGGCGATTAGATCCCCATCCAATACCAATGTATTTCCGGTACCTATTTTGGTGGACACCTGACCTACAAAAACGGTAAGGGCCAATACCGGGGCCACTGCCACACCGCCTTCAGCGCCTGCTCCTGCCTCGGTTTCTACGCTGTTTTCGGATGTTGCTTCTAAAGTTAAATCTTTCAGGCCGCTTATATTGGCATCATCATCAATATATGAATGGGTGTCGATGGCAGCTACGGTAATGGCAATACCGCTGCCTATACCGACAGCCGGTTTCTCATCGTCGTCATCATCATCCTTATCCTTCTTTTTAATGGCATCTAAAAATTCAATAAGCTTGCTCTCATCTTCTTCATCGGGTGCACCTTCGGCGGAGGTTGTTATTTCATTATTATTGGTAGAGATAATGACTATATCCCCACCGGCCAATTGTATAATTGCATCTTTCCCAATAAAGGCCTGAGTATCGCTAACAATTACGTTTATGGCCAAGGCTCCGCCGATTCCTACATTTTCTGCCCCCTGTCCGGCATAAGCTGATACCGAGTATTTGTTTGTACTGTCCACATCCTCGGGATCCTCAGGATCAAAATCTTCAGACAGGGCGGATATGTTTATGTCCTTGGCTTCAATTCTTGTTTGATCGCCTATAAAGGCCTTGTTGGTACTGTTACCAGTTAAAATGCCTATGGCCGCTCCTATGCCCACATCACCGCCGCTGGTCATTCCGCTGGCAGCCAATTCAACGTTGTTCAATGCCTTAGCCGAGATATCCACGGTGTTATTTGTCTTTACTGATCCTGTGGTATGAATCCCGGCTTCGGTATTGTTGGACAAGTAACCATAGGCCAGGGCTCCGGCTCCTTGGATACCTGAGCCTTCTTTATCGTCTCCTCCTTTTTCGTCGTCCTTCAATCCTTCGGCTATCTTATCTATAATACCGCAGATTTCCTGCTGGATTCTTTCATCTATAATGGGATTACCCTCGTCGTCGGTTATTTTAACAATATCCTTAATACAGTCGGTGGCACCCTTTACCGCCGACTGAGCAGCAATTCTAATATCGTTTCTGCCTTCGGCTTTTATATCCAAAGAATCACTATATATAATAGAAGCGTTTTGGTAGATACCCGCCCGAGTAGTACTGTTCACTACAGAGACTGCCACCGTTGCAGCGCCGCCTGAAGATTCGGACCCTGCAAACCCGTCGGCCAGGGTGTCCACCTTGGCGGTGTTTTGAGCTATGATGGTAATGATACCGTTAGCCCTGGCGGTGGCATGGCCCTGAAGCAACGAAAGGGCAGTACTTTCAATTACTGAAACGGCAAAGGAAACCGAACCTGCCAGACCCAAAGAGTGGGCCAGGGATACAGAAGTAATGTCGGCGATGGCATTAAGGGAAATATCGTTACCGGCATCCAGCCGGGAATTGCCATCCACTATCACGTCGGCCTGGGTATGGGCAACAGCTACCGTAATCTCCAAGGGTAGGACAAAACCGTTCAGCTCGAGATCTAATATGGCCTTGGATGTAATGATAATATCCCCACCGGCTTCAAGCTGCGTATCCGTAACGGTAATTTTTGCTATGGTCTTTTTGAGTTGAAGGATTCCCGATTCGATTGCCGGTTTTTGCTGTAAACTGTTGGCCGTCAGATATAAGTTACCCGACGCCAGCAGAGCAGCGCTGTCCAAAATAATGTATGTCTCTACGTCGGCAAAGGGATTGACGCCACCATAAGTAACTTCGGCCTTTAAGGTTATGTTTTTACCCTGCACGGTAGCATTACGGATTTTAATACTTTCGGCCTCCAGGGTAACATCAACGTCGGTAAGGTTTACATCATTTAATATTTCAATGATGTCCATACCTTTACCACCGCGGATAATGATGGAAAGGAGACCGCCGGCAGGTGCCGTTAAGCCAACGTTGAAAAGATCGTCGCCGTCTATACCGTCTATGATGACATTCTTCTTATTGGCAAATATAATGTTTTCAAAATCATCGCTTTTAATTTCGATTGTATTATATCCCTCATAAGGTTGACCGTCGACGATGGAAATAATGTCATCTGACGGGGTACCTTCAAAGGTAACATCATCGGCCGGGGTTATATCATAAATAGGTTCGATGTTTCGGTATTCCAGAAGCGAACCGTCGAATTTGATGATACCCGAATGGGAATTGTACGGTCGATATACTATTTTATTGAAGGAACCGTTTATAAAAGATATGATATCGTAGCCGGCACCACCGTCATAGATGAGGCCGTTTTTTGGTATGGGATTACCTTTGCTGAAGTCGATGGTAATGTGATCATCGCCGTTACCGCCTGCTACGATAATGCTGCCGTTGCCGGCCTGACCTGACAGTTGTAAAGCGTCGTCTCCTCCGGCACCGTCCAGCTTAATGTTTACCACCTTACCCTTGACCTTAATCTTTAATGTATCGTCCAGGTTAGTGCATTCTATGGTAACATCCTCGCAATTATGGAGGGTAATGCTTCCCTTAACATCAAAGCCCAGGAGCATAAATCCGATTATATTCCTTATAAGAATATTTCCTTCTATTGTAACAGGACCTATGGCTTTAAGTACAAGCCCTCCAATGTTGGAGATTGCAGATCCGTCTATGACTATGTCCTCTGTATAGATGCCTTCGTCTACATAAATGGTGTTATCATTTATTGGTTGCAGACCGACTGCATTTATGGCATCCTGTATACCGGAAAAATTATGTTTCTCGTCATCTACGTAGAAATGGGGGCCTGATTCCGGCCGGTGGCCGGGGTTTTCTTCCTTTGACTCTCCGGCCGGATCAAGCCGGGTATCGTCTTCTCCTTCATCCTGATCGCCATTGTCATCGGTATTTTCTTCTATATTATTATCATTATCTTTATTGTCTTCTGCATCATTTACATTGTCTTCCGGATTACCAGATTCTTCGCCATTATTGTCTTCATTATTTGCATTATCTTCCGATGCATCGCTTTCTTCATCATTACCTTCTTCGACATTATCTTGTTCGACATTTTCTTGATCTTGGTTTTCGCCGTTTTCTCCCAATGCATTTTCTTCCGAATCAATGTTCACGGGCTCCAAATATATATCAAATGTTTGGGTGTCTACAGGTACCTCAATTGTTTCATAGCCATCGGCACTTACTTTAATTGTATAGTCCTCTTCCGGGTCAATTTCGAAGTAAAAGCTGCCGTCCTCATCGGTTGTTGTAAAGGCTCTCTCGTGCTCGGGTTTGTCGTCCTGCTCATTAAGAATTATTAGGGCACCGGCAATGGGCTGTTTTGTTTTTGAATCCATTACATAGCCCCAGGGTTCATGGTCCTTATTTTCTTGACCATCTTCCTGCTGGGCAACATCATTTTGGTTGGGAGTTGAAGTTTTTTCCGCTGGGGGTTCAACACCATCACCGGCACCTTGTCCTTGGTGGGCGGTTACAATCACAGCATCATCTACCTCTGCTAATACATCATCCTTAAGCCCTTCATCAGCACTGGCATGGGACGGAAAAACAAAGAACAGCAGCGCTATTATGAAAACAGCCGATATGGTAAAAATGAATTTTCCCATCTTAGATTTAACATCGCGCAACCCAAACACCCCTCATAGTCTGACTAAAAAGCAATTCTGCAATTTACATGGTTATAAATAAGTTTGCTACCCGTTGAATCGGAAATAAGGCTTTTGGCCTTATTTGGGACATTGTTTTGTGTAAATTCAAGTTCAATTGGTAAATTGTTTTGTTATTCTGTTTCAAAGTTCCATATCTTGAGCTTTATATTGGGCTGTTTTGCTGTAAATGGAATTTTCATCTTAAATAAGTACAACGCCTTTAGTTCACTTGGTTGATTAATTGGTGTTATAAAGGGAAGATTACCATTTAGACGCCAGCTTTCCCTTTGTCAATTCTGGTATGAAATCTATATTGTTGATAACCGTTCCTTAACTTCCCTTTAAATTCCACTTATATGCATACGTCACATTTTGTTTACTAATTTTAACACAAACATACAAAAAAGAGCATACTTTTTCGATGAAATGTAAAAAATTGAGGATAAGTGGTCTAATATGGTGAATAAAAAGAAAGAAAATTTTAATATGGTCCCCATTTAAAAAGCCCGGAATACGCATTCGACACGATTTTTTCCTCAGCACCGGCAGTTCCACTACCGAGTATTTTTCCTTTATACGGCTGCACAGCTCATAACCGGACATTTCCGGCATCAGGATGTCGGTTATTATAAGGTCATAATCAGAAGATCCCATGATCTTTTCCAGGGCCTCCTTACCGCTGCATGCGGTATCCACCTTATAGTTCTCGGCAGTTAGCTGGCTGACCAATACATAGCAATTGACCGGCTCATCGTCCACCACAAGAATACTGCCTTCGGGATCATGAACTTCCTGTTCAGGAATAGACTCTATCATTTCAAGATCCCTATGGTCTAAGACTAATTTTTCATCGGTTTTTAGGTCTTCATCAAAAGCTTTATCGGTATCGGCCCGGAGGGTAAAGGTCACTTTAGTACCTTTGCCCTCCTTCGACTGTACCCATATTTTACCGCCATGGAGTTCTACCAGTTTTTTTGCTATTCCAAGACCCAAGCCTACTCCCCCATACCCGGAAGACACCGAATCGGTTATTTGCTCAAAGCTGTCAAAAATATTATTTATTCTATCGGCAGGGATACCCACCCCGGTATCGGTTACCGAAATATGCACATATCCGTCTTTTTCAACGGCAGCCACCTTTACGCTGCCGGAGTTGGTATATTTAATAGCATTGCCCACCAAATTGTACAATATCTGCTGCAAGCGGTTTTCATCGGCCACTACCGTTGGCAAATTATCGGGAAAATCAGTGTAAAGTTTCAGTGATTTGCCTGAAGCAATGGGCTTGCATAGGGCAAGTACGATTTCCACCACCTGCTTTACATCGATGCTCCTCTTCATAAGCTTAACATCGTTATATTTAAGCTTTGTAAAATCCAGTATATCCTGCACCAGCACGGCAAGGCGCCTGCCGGTGGAAATAATGAGCGAAATTTTCTTTTTGTCCCGACCGCTGAGCTGCCCCCGGGAATCACCGTCAATGGACTCGGCTATGCCTATCATGCCATTTAGGGGCGTTAAAAGCTCGTGGGTGATGCCGGCTAAAAATTCATCCTTGAGCTTATCCATGGACAAAAGGCGCTGGGACATGCGCTCCACTTCTTTGAAAGCCCTGGAAAATCGACTGGATAATACAAAGGATTGGGCAATGACAAATATAAAAAGGCCGAAAGGGGTGAGGCTGCCGGTGAAAATCTTCTCGTTGTAGTAAAAAATATCGTTAAAGACAGTGGCAATAAAAACAAGGGAGCCTATCATGACAACAAGGGCGCCTTCCCGTTTCCTGTAAATGCCCATCACCAGCGCAACAAGGAAGTAGGCACATACTGCAAAAGTAAATATCTGGTAATAAATTAGTATGGTGGAATAGAAATGTGCCTTGGTAATGATAACAATAAAGTAATACCAAAACTCACCGCCGCTATTATCCGGCTTATCTTATCAGGCAATTCTTTAGGAAAAAGCGCGTTCAGGAAAAGAGCATAAAAGGCTATTCCCAGATAAAAGGTCATATATTCCAGTTTTAAGACAAGTTCCTGGCTCACTTGGGGGAAATAATATAACAATATAATCTCGCCCACCAGTATACTGCGCAGGGATATTAGCAGGCAAAAGATACCGAAGTATAGGGGCGATTTGTCCTTTCTTCTTAGAAGGTAAAGTATAAGGTGGTACAGCCCTATTATAAACAGACTGCCAAATAGGACCATATCGATGATTACCTGGCGTTCCCTGAGCCTTAAAATATCCTGGCTGTTGCCCAGTTTAATGGACTGCCATATTCCACCCCGCCTATGCATAAAATTTGCCACCTGCACAACCAATTCGATGGTGCCACTGCTTTGGTCTAAGGTTATGACCTTATGGTAATGCTTGGCCTGGCTGTCTTCCCTTGTAGTACCTACCTTACCGTCAGAGGACAACAATTGGCCGTTTGCCCACAGCTTGTGGGAGGTGGATAGAGACGTCAATTTCATGGCCTTGGGGCTGCCATTTTCGGGAAGTTTAACCGTCAAACGGAAGGTACCATAACCCATGCCTTCTATGGGAGTACCATCCACTTCAAATCCGTTCCAAGACCGGGGAATTTCCATAAAGTACCCGTCCTCGGGCTTAACATGGCCATTGTGGAAATGATGGGGCTCATATAAATGCTCCCAGTAAAATTCCCATTCACCGTCAAGGCCCACGGGGCCCTGCTTATCAAAATCCCAATGGGTAAGATCCAATACGCCGCCCACGGCCTTTGGGGGACTTACCTGTTCCTCGGCATGAACACAGGGAGTGAGTGAGAATATAAGTAAAAATATTATTATTGTAGAGATAAAAACCTTAAGATTGCCGGTAAAAAACTTTTTGCGCCAGTAACACCCTTTAACACAAATTGATGACAAATCTTTCCCCTCCAAAAAATATAAATTACGGCAATGCTTTAATTAATGTCCTAAAATAGCTTCCATGGGTCGGGGATTTTGTTGAAAAACCCTTGATGCATCTTTTTAGGCTATATAGGCAAAAACCGATTATTTGCTATGTTGTTCCATTGCATATCTAATTGTCCACGGACATTTGGTCTAAAACCCTCCGGGCATCGTTAGCCAGCTTTTTGTTTTCGGTAATTTCAACAACCTTTTTAAAATCCGCCCTGGCCAAAGCCGCTTCATTTAAATGGAGGTAGGCAACACCGCGGTTGTAATAGGAAACGTCCACGCCGGTCTCAAGCTCAATCGCCCGGGTAAAATCCCTAATTGCAGCCCTGTAATCCTTTAGCATAAGATTGGCATTTCCCCGCTGGAAGTAAGCCGACCCGTTGTGCATATCAAGCTTGATGGTTTTGTCGAAAAAAGCAATTGCCTGGCGGTATTTCTTTAAGTTAAAATACGCCAGCCCCACATCGTAATTGGTTTCAACATCCTCCGGATGCCGATCCAGATATATCGCCCAATCATCAATTGCCTTTTGATACTCCTTCATTTTAAAATAGGCAATGGCCCTTTGTCGATAGCTGTTTACCATATCTGGATCTCTTTTGATGATATAGGTGCAATCCTTTACCACCTGTTGGTAATCGCCCTTTTCCATATTGGCCAGGCTCCTATTGAAATAGGCAGTTAAATAATCGGGGTTAATGGAAATTGCCTTTGTAAAGTCTGAAATAGCGGCGTCATAATCCTGCAACGACAGATATGCATTACCGCGGTTGTTATAGGCTTCCACAAAATCGTCGGTGATGGCTATAACCCGGTCAAAGTCAGCAATTGCATCTTTATAGCTACCGCTTTCCAAATACGCATTTCCTCGGTTAAAATAAACCGATGAATCCCTATAACCCAGATCTATGGCCTTACTAAAGTTTTGTATGGCCTGCCGGTAGTCCTTAAGGTTGTAATGGGCAAAACCTATATTATTGTAGATGGCACCCTGCTGCGGTTCGAGGGCCGACAAAGCTTTATAATCCTTTAGGGCCAGGGCCCAGTCCTGCTGGGTGGCGTGGATGTGCGCCCTCTCCTGCAGCGCTTCAACGTTTTGGGGCTGATGATCAAGAACCACGGTAAAATCAAGGAGGGCCTGGTTCAGCATACCCAGTTCCTTATACAACTTTCCACGTATCAAAGAGGCTTCTATCAACTTTGGGTTTAAATCTATGGCATGGCCCAAATCTTCCATACCCGCCGGGATATTGTTAAGGACCAGGTGGGTCTTTGCCCTGTCCAGATAGGCTTGGGCATTGGTTGAATCCAGTTGTATAGCCCTGTCCAGGTCCATAAGGGCTTTATCGTATTCACCCATGCCATACATCAGCCTTCCCCGTTGGGCATATGCTTCCGCCATGGTATCATCCATATCAATAGCCCTGGAAAAATATTTTAACGCCTGGGCATTATCGCCGATCTGCATGTAGTGGATACCCTTTTCAACCATTATCTCCGGGGTATTAGTAACGACCATCGGTCTGTTAAACAGATCTAAAAAGGTACCGCCCAGCATAACAATAGCAAAGACGATTATTACTATTACAACGGCAAATCGTTTAACACGGTTTTTAGACGATATAATTTTTTTAATACATAAAAAAAAGCTTTCCTTCATACTTAAGACCCTCCTCGGGGGTAAAACCGCAAGCGTTGACTATTGGTCTTTTATTTAACAAAAATATGGAAGGCAAGACATAAGTTTGATCATAACGGTAAACTATGTATTATGCACTATTTATATGAAAATTATGCCACTTTATACGAAAATTATACCACAAAATTCTATGTTTTTGAACAAATAACTACGATATTTTTGCCTATATAATGTCCCAACGGACTTACTGTTTCTCATCTCTTTTTTCGGAACTTTTAAGTAGAACCTTCGTCTAAATAAGTGAAAAGTTTATAAAGGGGAGATAAGAATGAAAATCAAGTTTATAATTTTGGGTCTGGCATGTATACTATGCCTGGTTTTTATCCTTTCGGGATGCTTCCCCCAAACCCATGCCAAGGACAAGCAGCCCGAAAACGTCCAACCGGCAGATAACCAGTCCCAACAAACCGGACAGGATGCATGCTTACCCGTCCAGGCTGAACTGAACATAAATAAAGAGGTTTATTCCAAAAACGAAACAATGCAGCTAACTGTAATAAACAATGCCGACTCAAATATATCCCTGGGCCGACCGTATACCATTGAAGAATATAAAGACGGTAAGTGGTCCTTATGCCCGTTGGAGTTGATGTTCACAATGGAGCTTATTACATTAAAACCCGGCGAAGTGTTTGACCAAACTGTGGAGCTTAATGATTTAAAACCGGGCAAATACCGTATTTCAAAGGAGATCAATTTTGAAGAATCGGAAACCAGCATGACTCTGTCAAGGGAATTTGAAATCAAATAAAAAGCTAAACTAAAAAAATGCCGGAGCTTGTCCGGCATTTTTAATACTTGTTAAAGTGCAATTTCTTATAGGGTAGGCTTTCCTGGTCATGGGGTGGTTTGTCCTCGTCTTTGTAGCCGAGGGCGATAATACACTCCACATTGTATTTTTCGGGTATTCCCAAACTGCGTTTTATGTAGTCCTCGGTTTTCTCGTCATTGGCGCGATATCTTTTCCTTGCCTGTATCCAACAGGAGCCCAGACCCATCCAATGGGCGGTCAACTGCATTATAATCGCCGCGATGGAGGCATCCTCCACCCACACATCACATACATCGGGATCTGCAATTACTACAATGGCCAGGGGCGCACCGGCCAGAAATTGGGAACCATGCTCCCGACAGGAGGACAATGTCTCCAGGAGCTGTTTATCGTTTACCACGATAAATTCCCAGGGGCGCCTTCCCCTGGAGGACGGGGATAAAAGTCCGGCCTTTAAGATCATGTCAACCTTCTCTTTTTCAATTTCCCTATCCTTAAACCTCCTGATACTCCTTCTGGTCTTTAATAAATCCAGCATTATTCAACCTCCTTCTTGATTACAGTCCATAGGCAAAACTTAATGGTAGCTTATACTACATACTATAATACCATATTTCAATGTTCTATCCAGCAAAGGTGTAAACGCCAAACATGAGGATGGAAAATACAATGAGAAAAAACACGCCCAGGGCCTGTTTTTTCTCTCCCTTTGTCCATAGGTATTTACTGTAAGTAAGGGGATAATAATTCAGTATTACTACTATTATCATAAAAACTGTCCTCATTCACTTTTCTCCTCGGTTTGCTGAGTAGGTACCGTTTCCAGCATCATCCCCGACCTTCTGATTGTAAATTCCACTTTGGTGTTAATTACAGCCTGGGGATACCTTNNGTCCAGCCATTTATATTTTTCCCACTGCTGTATGGCGGGAAATTTCCTGGCTACATATTTCCCGAAATTAAAAATATCCGATTTAAAGGTTTGTTGGGTCTTTATTATAAGACTATCCATTTGCCTTTTGGTTTGCCGTTCAAAGGCTCTTTCCAGAATGGGTTGCAAGTCATCGGATTCATAGTTAATTTTACTTTGGGTGGACACAATATTGCCCTCCAGCTGGACCTGTACCTCTATCCGCGGCTTGTCTCCCGATATATCAGCCCTTATGGTGGGTTTTCGCTTGTATCTTACATCCAAAACCACGATATCATCCGGGTTTTCAGGGTCGGGTATTGTGAAAAATCCCCTCCTAAATTCCCCTGTAATCATCATATAAAGACGGGTTTCATCACCGTCCAATTCATCTATCATCCTTCCTCCATCAAATACAGCCATACCCATTAGCTCAGCCTTAACCCCTCCCGTCCGGGGCACCTCTCCGGCCATATGATGGCCACCACTCACCTGGCCCTGGGGCCTGTGTCTTACCTCCTCCAAAATCTTAAAGTCGTTTATACTTACCAATACCGCTAACGGCTGGTGGGTGGTAGATTTTAATGCATCATTGAACCTCCCTATACTTATATAGGGTATTAGCCCTGTCCTGTATGCCTGTTCCATGGCCAATTCTATGGATTTTATGATATCGTCCCCCAGTACGGGTTTGTTTTCTGAAATAAAAGCCTCAGCCTTTCCCCGGGAAACAAACATGAATATATTTCTCCTAATTTCACTGAATCTTATCAGAGCATTTATATACCTGTCCATTTCCCCTTGCTGGGCCATTTCCTTAGAAACAACAAAATACTTGATATGGAACAGGTTAAACCGCCTGGAGGTGGAAGTGCTCAGCATATCCAACCCGGTGTATAGGGAAGGGCAATCGATGGTTACTATCATAGTCCCGTCGCTTTCCCCTTCAATGTCTCCACCCCCTCCGACGGATTGTTTGAATGTGGCGTACTGTATCGTCAGCCGCAGCCTATCCACCTCTCCCTTATCAATACCTATAGCCACTATATATGCAAGGTCGTCCACCTCTTTTTTGTCAAAACATCCTGCACAGGACAATATAATTACTATGCACAAAAAAATTTTTAAAAGTTTAAGCATTTAGCCTCCCCCCTTTATCCCTCGGACCAGGGAAAATATAAACCCTATAAGGGGTATTCCGAACAAGAACAGGGAACCGTACTCCCTGGACCACTCCACCAACAGCATAAGTGAAGAAAAATCGGGAATAAACATACTTATACTGTAATACGTAATAAAAAAGGGCAGAATAAGAGGCCGGTAGTCGTCTACGTTAATTACCTTGGAAAATATCGTTATGGTAGAATACAGGTATATTGCGATGGCAACGGCCGAGCTCAACGTCCATACAAAAATATAAACGGCTTCAAATCTGGTAAAAAACCTACCGTAGACTATCTCCCTTGCAACACTTAATATGGGGATGGTATTTTCCTTTAGAACGGGATAGTTTTCAAACATTGTATAACACAACAGGGAAAAGGATATTAATGCTCCCGATATCGCAATGGAATACAGCCCTATTCTTTTGAAATGTCCATGGCCTTGAAGGCTATTGATCAAAAGGGCCAATATGACAACCTCGCCATAGGCCGAACTTCTAACAATCCCATGACCTACGCTTCTTTTTATCCCATAGCCCAAAATAGGGAAAAGGTTGGATACATCATACAACGGAATAGCCAGCAATAACAGGGACAACAGCCCGAATATGATTAAATAAAACCAGAGGCCGGCCACCCTGGATATGGATTCCAAACCCAGATATACTGGAAAAAAGGCCCCCAACCCAAGAAAAAGCAATATGAAATCCGGAGGCGTAAGGGGATACTGAAAAATTTTAAGAGCCTCAATCAGTTCCCTGGATATGAGGGCTGCGTTGAATAATAAATACCCACCAAGGGCCAAACTGAATATCCCCCCCGGCAGCCTGCCCAGGGCCAACTGCAGTATGTGCACCAGGTCTTTACCGGGAAAACGGTTTATTAAAAAATATATAAATCCAAAACCCAAGGCCGCCGTCAGGGCGGAGATTATGGTGGTATACCAACTTGCCGTGCCGACGTAATCGGCCAGGGCCCTGGGGGATGATAAAAATACTTTGGTAATTATGGTTATTATGATAAGACCGGATGCTTCATAGGGCCCTATCTTGCCTTCCTTTATCATAATATCACTCCCTGTTACCCTCGGAAGGTTTTCCCTTGACCCATCCCCTGGATATATCGGGCTGTCTTTTTTTGTCCATGGGCTGCATATATTCCGGCCTTTCTTCTTGCCTCCAAATGGGTTTTCTTATAATATTATCTGATTTTCTACTGCCGGTTCGGGGCCAGTTGGGGGCCATGTAAGGTACCCCGAAGCTCTTCATGGATACCATTAATGAAGATATGATAATAATGCCCATGGCTATACCGAAAAAACCCATTATAGCAGCCAGAGCAATAAAGAAAAACCTATTAATACGAGCGGAAAAGTTCAATTCATAATTGCTTATGGAAAAACTGCCCAGGCCGGTAATAGCCACAACGATAATTAAAATGGGACTTACAATTTTAGCGGCCACGGCTGCTTGTCCCAGAATGAGGGCACCGATAATCCCCAAGGTCGGGCCGATAAGACCGGGGATGCGTATACCCGCTTCCTGTATCAGTTCGAAGGAAACCTCCATCAGCAGCACTTCCACTATGGTGGGAAAAGGGATACCTTCCCTGTTTCGGGCAATGGAGAAAAGCAATCCCGCCGGTATGGCCTGTTGGTGATAATTCACCAGGGAAACGTATAGGCCGGGTACAAAGACAGCGGTAAAAAAACCGAAAAGCCTTATTATCCTCATTAAAGTACCATAATACCACCTGTTATTGCTGTCCTCGGATGTATTAAAAAGGGACAGGAAAGTTACCGGCATAGTCATAACAAAGGGCGTACCGTTAACTAAAACGACGACTTTGCCCTCCATTATACACGGCGCCGTTCTGTCGGGCCGTTCGGTGATCATTACCTGGGGAAAAAGCATAAAGGTATTATCTTCAATCAGCTCTTCAACAACCCCGCTGCCGTACATAAAATCTATATCTATGCTTTGTATCCTCCTTTTTACCTCATCCACGATGGCAGGGTTTACAATACCATCCAAATACATAATGGCCACCTGTCCTTGATTGGCCCTGCCCAGGGTAAACATTTCGGTTATCAGATCCTTGTTCCTAATAATTCGTCTTATAAGGGTTATGTTGGTTTCAATGCCCTCTGTAAAACCTTCCTGGGAACCCCTAATAACATTTTCGGTAATCGGTCTTTCCAACGACCGTTTTTGGTAGCCTTTAAGGTTTATGGCCAGCATGCTACTGCTCTTGTCAATATATAATAATGTCTCGCCATTTACTATACGGTTAACTGCATCTTTATATAGACGGACTATTTGGGTATTGTCAGCCGTCAGGACGTTTTCGTTGACAAAATCCATCCTGTCGGCCCCATCGGGCCAATCCGGTAGGACGCTGCACCGCATCAATGGTTTTATTACGGCCCCATCCACCAGACGCTTTTCTATCATCCCTTCCAGAAAAATAATAAAAGCCCTTGTATTATCCCCCAATCTAAACCGGCGGATTACTATATTCTGGTTTTTGGGAAGGTTAAAGAGTTTTTCGAAATAGTTGATGTTTACCGTGATATCCGGATAAATACCGCTGGACAGGGTAAGCCTTGGGGCTTTATCGGTCCTTGTTTCTTCCTTCCTCCACCTATCAAGCTTTACCGGTTTCTTAACCCGGATGCCGCCTTTTACCGTCGATTGAAATCCGTCTTGGCAAGGCTCATCAAAAACATACTGATCTTTCTCGTCATAAAAGATAGTTTGTGACCTTATACTGTCTTCATCGCTTTTCTCGGGCAGCACAAATGTATCCGCCCTTGGAGGTTTATAGTTTATCCTGGAAAATATTCTCTTTAGTTTTGCCTGCTGTTTTATCAAACTTCTCCCTCTATTCCCAAAACTTACGGAAACCACGATACTTAATATCAAAGGTGCTGTCATACACACTCAAAGATTGTCTAATTGGATTAAAATATATTTAACGTTAGTTTATCCATGGATTGGAATTGTTATTCAACCGCCCCACCGCAGCTAGTATGCAGCCTTACATTATTTTTATTGAAAAGTAGATGCATCCGATACAATAGCCGGCAGCGGCCCAGCCGGTATGGATACCTCGGCCGGTCTACCATCCTGACCGCCATTGTGTCTTGGCTAATGATAAATAGAGAACAAAAAAAGATTAGCAAGAATCTTTGCATTCTTGCTAATCCACTGTATTATTAACAGCCATACTAAGCCCGTATTGACCATACACCGACATATTTTTCTTTGCCCCCGTGGGTACCGGCACTGTCAAAATCCGGATTAGCCCTACCAAAATCCGCCGGACCTTCCCGCTAACTAAATCGGAACATGCTCATTTTCTCATCGATGTCTTTAATTAAGTTGTTCAGGTTGTCAGCCTTCTCTACCAATGCTTCTATGGAATTATTCTGGTTGTGCATATGGGACACCACTTCCTGGGTGGAAGCGGCGGTTTGCTGTGCAACCGAGGCTATATTTTCAATGGACTGGGACAAACCTTCCCTATAGCCGGTCAGTTGTTTAATACCTTCCTTAACCACCATAAGTTGATCATACAATTCCTTGGAAGCATCGAATATACCGCTAAAGGTTTGACTGGTACTATGTACGGCCTCCACCTGGGATATAATGATATCCAAGGTGGCTTCGATGGTATCGGCAGCATTTTGTATGCTATTCTGGACGTCGGATATGGCCTTTTCTATATCCTTACTGGAAGCTAGGCTCCGATCGGCCAGTTCTCTTATTTCACCGGCCACCACTGCAAAACCCTTGCCGTATTCTCCGGCCCTTGACGCTTCTATGGATGCGTTAAGGGATAGCATGTTGGTCTGGTTTGCTATGGTGGTAATAACCTCGGTAACCTGGGTAATGGTCTTGATCATATTAATTAAATTTGCCACCCCTTGGGTTACTCCCTTAATATTTTCCTCCATTACTTTGCTCTTATTGGTAAGCTCTTCTATTTTCTCGCTGCCGGATATCGTCAATTTTTTTACCATGTCCGCCTTGTCCAGCATTACCTCCGCCGATTGAGAAACCTTATCCATCTCTTGTATAAGCTGTGTAATCATGGACAGGCAGGCCTCCGCATCCTCTGCCTGACTACCGGCACCCTTTGCCACCGTTTCGGATAAAGTTACGATATTATCGGTGGTCCGGGAAGAATGAGTAGCCGTATCGGTTACCGTTTCGGTGAGTTGTTTCACCTCTCCGGTGGACACGAAGACATCCCTTAATACATCATGGAACTGCCTCATAGCAAGATTTATGCGCTCACCTAACCGATTTAACTCGTCCATAAAATAGGCACCCACATTTCCGGTCAGGTCTCCTTCCTTAACCCTTTCCAAAATATCGTATATCCTATTAATATCCTTTAAAAACCTTCTGGATATGAGTAATTGAATAAAAAGTCCAACCAGCGTCACACCCCCGAGGATGGGCAGTGCTATGATTATTTGGTTTTTTATATGTCCCGAAAAGCCGGGCATCAATAACACAGCCATAACCACCACAGCCGCCATGGGTAAAATGGCAAATAGAAAATACACTAAGGCCATGAGGGCCTTAATACTCCATTTCTTTTTCATTTTCATCCTCCTGTCAATTCCCTTTGAGAAATATTTGGCTGTAAGATCAATACTGCCGTATTCTACAA
>LSQX01010686.1_pt3 | contig 20130 bp, 15 predicted proteins | sample 654561 | NCBI WGS metagenome assembly LSQX01 (sample SAMN04489861, study PRJNA283612) | anaerobic digester metagenome | isolation source: 4 biogas reactors fed with cattle manure at either 37C or 55C with and... | place: Denmark: Kongens Lyngby | collected 2014
CAGAAAGACTGACAGGTAGCCGAGCTGGTCGTGCCACAGCAGTTCGGTAATGACACCGGCGACTCCCAAAAACACGAGAATGAGTGCAACCACCAGCACCACGGTCACTGTGATGGGCGAAACCCGGCGGCGACCGGTGGGTTGCGGGGCAGTTGTCTGATCAGTCACGTCGAAACTCTCTTGTCGAAGGGCGGTTCTGGCGTAACTACCAGCCTAGCTTTGCGGTCATCGAAAAGTCTGAGTCCGAGACATAAAATCAGGCCGGGGCGACACTGTTCGCAGTGAGCGCAACACGACCCGGCGCATTCGTCAATTCTCACGGCAGTTTCAAACTCATGTGCCGTACCGTTAAGGCATGAGCGATTCGAAGGACTTCGACGGCGAGCCGGGCGACGACGCACTGAGCGAGCTTCAGCGCATGCTGAATGACATGCTCTCGGGCAAAAACGTTGACGGACAGTTCGACCCTGCTGCCTTCGCGAAAGTCGCTGGTCTGCCGGGCGACCCGTCGGCGTTGCAGGGGCTTTTTGCAACCCTGCAGCAGGCATTCACGAATCCGAGCGCAGAAATTGACTGGTCAATCGCACGTCGGGCGGCGCTCGAGGCGGCCACGAGCGACGGTTCACACGCCGGCCCTGAGCCGAGCCTGCGCGCGTTTTCTGTGGCGACACTGTGGCTCGACGAGTCCACCGAGATCGGGGCAACATCAGATGCGCCCCGGGCGATCTCGCGAGTTGAATGGGTGCAGCAAACAATTGATACGTGGATCAGCCTGGCCGAACCCGTGGCTGAATCTATCGCGAACGCGCTCACCGATGCGCTTGAAAACCAACTGCCCGAAGAGATGAAGGGTGCGCTCGGCGGTATCGGACCGGTGCTGCGCAGCGTCGGCGGTGCACTGTTTGCGACGCAGCTCGGCCAGATTATCGGCAAGCTTTCACAAGAGGTTGCTGCGGGCGGTGACGTAGGCATTCCGCTCTTTGAGGGTCCCGGTCGCGAGGGTGGGGTGCTGATCCCTGACGGCGTGTTGGCGTTCGCTGATGGCCTTGATCAAGAAGTTGAAGCGGTCACGCTCTATCTCGCGGTCCGCGAGCTCGCGCACGCACGACTGTTTCGTCACGCCCGATGGCTGCGTTTGCACTTGGTCTCAGCGGTCGGCGACTACGCCCGTGGCATGCAAATTAACACTTTTCAGATCGAAGAGATCGCCCGCGACCTCGATCCGTCTGATACCGAGGCACTTGGACAGTTGGTCTCAAGCGGTGCACTGATTCCGCCGAAGACACCGGCGCAGCAGGCTGCGCACGAGCGACTTGAGACAATGCTCGCGTTGATCGATGGTTGGGTAGACGTCGTCACCGAGTCGGCAGTGTCAAGGTTGCCCGGCGCAGATGCCATCGCTGAGATGGTTCGTCGACGTCGGGCTGCTGGCGGCCCCGCAGAACACGCGTTCAGCACGCTCGTTGGGCTCGAGTTGCGGCCTCGCCGCATGCGCGAAGCCGCGGCAGCGTGGCGTCTGGTTGCCGAGCGCGGCGGGGTGAGCCGCCGTGATCAGTTGTGGGCCCACCCTGATCTGTTGCCGACGAGCGAAGAACTCGACCACCCAGCCCGCTTGCTCGAGAGGCTGGGGCTTGCCGGCGAGACTCCGGTGTCTGCCCCGACAGATGATCTCGATCGGGCGCTCGCAGACTTGCTCGAAGGCAGGCTACCGACGCTGGACGACGAGCAGCCAGAAGCCGAGGGCGATCAGCCCCACTAGCACCGCACGTCTCACGTCTTGTCGCCCACAGGGGGCGCCACCGTGCTCGCGCATCGAGGTGCTGTGAATAACCTCATCGGCGCACGCCTGGCAGGTAACGATAGTCAGTATGCGTGCTGATCTCATACGTTTGAACCCAGAGTTTCCCATGTGCTGGGAGACTCCCGAGGTGCTGCGATTTGGGTTCGACCGTGCAGAGCTTCGGCTCATTGCCCCATCTGTCGCTGAGCAACGCTTCATCCACCTACTCAAAGACGGCATCGATGCACTCTCGCTGCAGCACTCGGCCGCCCTCGCTGGCCTCACCGAGTTCGAGAGCCACAACTTGCTCAAGCGCCTGTCACCCGTGCTCACCCCTCGTCATCAAGTGACACCGCCAAAAGCGTCAATTGCTGTTCTCGGCCAGGGGGTGCTCGCAGATGCTGTGCAGCGCGCGGCAGTACAGGGTTGACTCACACTGAGCGATCCTGAGCACGCGTCTTTCGCAGTCATTATCGAACATTTTCTTTCACCAGCTGCGCGCGCACACGTGCTCTTGATCAATGAAGTCGCCCATCTGCCGATTCTGCTCAGCGATCGCAGCGTCAGCGTCGGTCCGCTCGTCATGCCGGGCACGTCACCGTGTTTAAGCTGCATCGAGCTTGATCGACTAGACGATCGGCCATTGGGTGCAGTGCTGGCGGCCCAACTCAGTACGACAGTTATTCCGTTCGCGAGCAAGGCGACTCTCGGCGTTCTCGCTGCACTTGCGCTCAATGAGTGTGAAAACTGGCGGGCAGGCACTCCCTCGCTGGCAGCAACCCGTCTGCGTTTTGACTTACAGGGTGGGCGCCTCAGCCCGTTCATGACTGTGCAGACAATCGCAGCCCATCCACGGTGCGGCTGCACGGCGCTTGAGAAGCACGAGCAACTCGCCGCATAACCGCACTTCCGCATAACCGCACTTCCGCACAACCATGCGAGCAGACCACCGGTCACCTCGTGAAGCGCAGCCCCGCCTCTGCCAGAAAACGTGACGGCGTTCTCGCGGTGCGTGCCGAACCAGCAGTGCCAGAGATACGCAGCACATCGCGCGCCCGCGTGATCGCCACGTAGGCGAGCCTGCGTTCTTCGTCGATTGCTTGGGAATCTTTCGCATAGGCACTCGGCATGAGCCCCTCACTCATACCGATGAGATGCACCAAGCTCCATTCCAGCCCCTTCGCGGCATGCACCGCGCTGAGCGTCACCGCATCGATCGTCGGCTCATGATGGGTGCGAGAGCGCACGAGCAACTCGTCACTGAACATTTTGATCGTCGTTGCAGCGGGCAGTTCATCGACCAGAGCCAAGATCGCATTCAAGGACTCCCATTTCTCGCGTGCCGCACCACCCTGTGGTGGACTCGTCGTCCAACCCACCGCACGCAGCACGTCGCTCACGACTTGAAACAGGGGTCGTGGATCGTGAACTTTTGTCTGCCCTTGCAGCAGCAGTACCGCCTGACGCACCTCGGCTCGATCAAAAAATCGTTGCGCACCGTGCACCTTCACCTGCACGCCAACCTGTTGCAGCGCAGATTCAATGTTCGCCGACTGGGCGTTGGCACGATAGAGCACTGCGATATCGCTGGCGGGCATACCGGCATCGATGCTCGCACGAATTGATGCGGCCACCGCCTGAGCTTCTTCATGCTCAGTGTCGAACCACTCGGCGCTCACTGCACTGTGCGCTGCAGAGTCGCGTGCAGAGGCACCTACAGCGGCGCCTGCCTGCCCCTGGCGCTGCGCTCGCAACGTCAGTGATCCTGGCTGGTCACGCATCAGTGTGTTTGCCGCCCGCACAATGCGCTCATCTGACCGGTAGTTGCGCTCGAGACGAAACTCGTTGGCGCCCTGATGCTCGAGCCCAAATCGCAACAAGTACGAACTTGTCGCCCCCGCGAAGCTATAGATCGTTTGGCTTGCGTCACCGACCACGCATAAGTCGTCACGTTCTCCAAGCCACACCCGCAGCAGCGCATGTTGCAAAGGCGAAACGTCTTGGTACTCGTCGACCGTGAAGAACCGGTATTGCTCGCGCACCTGCATGGCAGCGCGAGGCTCGCTCTCAAGCATGCCAGTGGCAAGAATCAGCACATCTTCAAAATCAATCTGTCGCCGTTCGTCGAGCAACTGCGTGTAACGCTCATGAATCGCAATCAATTGCTCTGGAGTCACCCCCGAGGGTGCGAGCCGGGGTTGGTCATTCGAGGTAAACAGCCCCGCATAAGTTTCCACACTGAGCATCGACACCTTGCGCCATTCAATCTCGGCTGCAATATCACGCAACGTTTCTGCAGGCAGACGCAAGTTCAACGATTCGACGGCCTGCGAAATGACGGGCACCTTGCCACCAATGACTTTTGGAGCGGTGCCACCAATCAATTGCGGCCAAAAGAATCCCAGCTGCGCGAGCGCCGCACCGTGAAAGGTCTGGGCGCGCACACCTTCTGCCCCAAGGTGTCGCAACCGTGCCTGCAATTCTGCGGCAGCCTTTCGCGTAAAGGTGACGGCAAGTACCCGCCCAGGCGCATACACGCCGGTGCGCACTCCGTGTGCAATTCGGTGTGTCAGCGTGCGTGTCTTCCCCGTACCGGCACCCGCGAGCACACAGACCGGACCCCGCAAGCATTCAGCTATTTGACGCTGTTCGGGGTCAAGCCCAGCAAGCAGGTCATCGACCACTGTCGCCCTCGTCGACCCACTTGTCGATGAGCCAGCGCGCGATCGACAACTTCCCGGGAAGCAGCAGACCTGGCACTGGTCGTACGAGTTCGTCCCGAGTGAACCAGCGCAGTTCTGAAATCTCAGAGGTGTCGGGAATCAGGTCTGCGGGGTCAGCCCCAGGGCTCAAGCTGGCGCGAAATCCAAGCATGAGCGACCGCGGAAATGGCCACGGCTGAGAAGCAACATATCGCACGTTGCCCACTTCAACGCCAGCTTCTTCTCTGACCTCTCGCACGACCGCTTGTTCCGCGCTCTCGCCTGCCTCAACGAAACCAGCGAGCAGCGAAAAGCGACCGCTCTCCCACAACACATTCGAGCCAAGCAGCACTTTGTTATCGTGTTCGATAAGCATGATCACCGCGGGGTCAGTGCGAGGAAAGTGCTCTCCCCCGCGCTCGTCCAGTCGAGCCCACCCGCCTTGCGCTGGGGTGGTTGCGCCACCATCACGCGGCGAAAAGGGCATGGTGCGATGCCAGTTTGTCAGCGCAAGCGCAACCATCATCAGTTCGCGATGCGGCGCGATAAGCCGCTCGCCAGTCATGAACGGGTGCACCCACCCCCCTGCGGGCTCAGTGAGTCGGCCCGAGTCATAGGTGTCTTCTGATTCACTTTCGGCGACCGCAAACACCGCGGTGCCAGCGTGCCGCCCAAGATAGAGGTGCGCAGACTGTCGCTCGCCGATCACTGGTATGAGATCGAGCCGCATCACGCCATCAGTTGACTCTTGCAGCGGCACCTTAACGTCGCGTATGCGCAGCAACAGTGAGCCTTGCTCACGCCAGGCCGCGTCGAGCGCGTCTTCACTAAACCGAGTGCCGGCATCACGATCAACGAGTTCTGCAGATAGTAGCTGCCTGGCTTGGCCTGTCATTCGTTCTCCGCTCTGCGCAAGTTCTCCATTGCCTGCCTCTGCGCGTGGCGAATACCAGTTCACCGTCGGTCTGCCTACGCTGAATGGTATGGCCAGCACTCCCTTTACTCTAGCCGCCCTCGCCACCTCGGCCGTGCCACAGCTCGAGGTGTTCGGTGTGAGGCCCCACACGTCGTTCAGCGGGGGCGAATTCACCTCGGCGGTGCTCGCGACCAATCGTGGCGAAGTCATCATTCGCATCCCAACGACATCAGCAGCAGAGGTACGACAGTCGGGCGAATTATTGGGACTTGCTGCGCTCACTGACGGCGTTCGTGAGAAGCTGCCGTTTGAGGTCCCTGTGACCCTCGGCATTACCCGAGCCGGCGATAGCCGCGCAGTGGCGAGCACCTTTTTGGGTGGGCAGCCAGCAAGCCTCGCCGAGTTTGAATCGAGCCCGTCGTTGCTGAAAAGCGCAGCCACCGTGCTCGCCGCAATTCACTCGCTGCCAACGGCAGTTGTTCGGCAAGCAGGTTTGACGGCGCGCGACGCCGAAGAGGTTCGTATGGCAGCGGCTCGGCTCATTCGGCGTGCGGCGCAGTCAGGTCTGTTGCCGTCGACGGTTGAAGCCCGCTGGCAGCAGGCGATCGATGCCGACGTGCTGTGGAGTTTCGAGCCAACGGTCATTCACGGTTCCATCGACGCCGAGTCGCTCTTGTGCGAGACAGACGAAGTGGTTGGTGTGCTGGGCTGGAGCGAATGTTCACTCGGTGACCCCGCGACCGATCTTTCGTGGTTGTTCGCATCTTCGGCGGAGGCAGCCGAGGCTGCCCTCGCGCATTACTCCAATCTGAGAGATATTGCTGGCATACAAGAGATGCGCGCCCGTGCAAAGTTTTATCATGAGCTCGACGTCGCGAAGTGGCTATTGCACGGTGTTGATTCGCACGATCAAGCGGTGATCGATGACGCGGTAAGCATGCTCGACCATCTTGTTGACCGCATCAGCAGCGCCGCTCCGCATGCGCAAGAGCGCCCCGCGCTTTCAGATCTCGAGGTTGAGCAGTTGCTTGATCGAACGCCTGTGATTGAGGGTGATTTGCGATCTGAGACCGCCGAGTTTGAAGCACTTGACGAGGATCGCGTCTTCGAAGTTGACGGTGATTTCTCAGACCCCGCAGATCTCACCGGTGAGAAGTCAACCGACAAAAACTCAAGCGATACGAACTCAACCGAGTGACGCTCGGGCGGCCAGCCAGAGCCGTTCGAGTTCTTCAAGACTGTGCTGGTTCTGCCCGCGCAGCTCGAGACCAGCTGCGACATAGAACAGCGTGACTTCAATATTCTCGATGGGGACGCCTGACCACGCCGCGTAGGCCTGCCGGTAGAGGTCGAGCTGCAGAAATCGTGTCGCCCGCTCGTCATCTGTTTTTGGCGGCACCCCCGACTTCCAATCGACTATCTCGTAGCGGGCGTCTTCACCATCACCGTATTGGTAAATGGCGTCGAGCTTACACACCAGGGTGCTGCCTGCGAATGGAATCGTGAGTTCAAGCTCTACCGCCAGCGGCTGCAGGTCGGCCCACCGAGATTGTTCGAATTGATCGATCAGTGCGCTCAGTTCTTCTTTCGGCTCGCGTTCTGGAGTGTGCTGCTGTGCCTGGCCCAGCTGTGGGTCGTCGCGTTCGTCTCTATCGCTGCCGAAGTTGCTGCCAGAGTCGCTGTCAAAGTCACTGGCGCTGCTCAGACCGCCGAGCATGATCGAGCTGCCTACTGCTGTGCTCGCTCGCCGTTCGACCCACTCATGAAACAGGTTGCCTGTGCGCGTGCGCCGGTAGGGCCGCATCGGCATGGGACGCAGTCGACGGCGTTCACTTTGCTCGGGGTCTTCGATGAATTCATGCAGTGTCGATGCGGTGAGCCGCTCGGCCGCGGGTGCTGCAGCGCTGCCACTCCCCTCAGCTTCGCGTTCAGCAAGCAGCACCTGTGCGAGCTCGAACAGGGGTTGGTCAGACGCCCGCTGCTCATCTGGGTCTTGCGCCGTCTGGCTGGCAACCTGGGTATCCGTGGCACTGCTCGCACTCTCGTGATCGATAGTTGTCGGCGTGCCACCGCTTGCATCGGTCTCGATATCTGCAGGGTCGCCGCCATGCTGCATTTTCTCTCGCACCAGGTCTGCCGCAGCACGCACCGATGCGGCGCGAGTTCCGAGGGGGTCTGGGGGCCAGCTCAGGGTGCGCCCGTCACTCTCGCTGGGATCAGTCTCGTAAGCACTCGCTGCAGGGAGTTCGTCGATCAGCCCCGCTGCCTGGAGTTCCCGCAAAAAGGGTGATGGTCTGCGCGCAGTGGTTTGGCCTCCCCAGAACGAGCAGGTCAGCAAGAGCTTTGAGGCTACTCGGGTGAGTGCCACATAGGCGAGGCGCCGTTCTTCTTCGTCGTGTTTGTCACGCAGTTGCTGCTTATACACCTCAATTGCAGCTAGCGCCTCCTTCTGCGTGTCTGCCTCGGAGAGTTCGAGCCGTGGCCGTGCGGCAGCATCGCCACGCAGTTCGTCAGGAAGCTCGGCTGGCCGAAGCCAACCGGCGCCTTCACGTGCGTTGGTGGGAAATTCACCCTCAACAAGCCTAGGTATGGCAACCAAGTCCCACTCGAGGCCTTTTGCGCCGTGCACGGTGATGAGTTGCACGGTGCCCGGTTCAGGCGCCGGCACATGTTCTGCTGCCTCATCATCTTCGGTCGCAAGCTCGATCCAGTCGAGCAAGGAGGCCAGTGTGCCAGTCTCATCGTTGGCAAGAAAACCTTCTGCAAGCTCTGAGAATGCTTCAAGATTGGCCCTGGCCCCCGCAGCACCCTCATAGTTCGTATGGGTCAACGCATCAAGCTCGATATCAAGGTTCAAGGCATAGCTGGCCGACCGTATGAGGCCTAAGAGATCACCACCCACTTCGTATCTCAAGCCGCGCAACATTTGGCCTGCCTCGTGCAGCCGAAGCTTGCCGACCTCACTGATTCGGCGCAGCGCAGCGTGGTCAAGTGATTTCAACGCGGCAATCTCATCGAGCGCATCAAGCAGCGTGAACTGCCTGTCTGGATCGGGCAGCAACTGCGCAGCCGAGGGTATGTCGTGTGAGATGCGCTGCTTTTCGTGGTCGCGTTCGGCGAACCAGCGAGCGCTTTCTGCGAAGCCCCGCAGATCGCTGACACCGAGTCGAAAGCGAGGCCCAGCCAGCAGCCGCACAAGCTCTGAATTCGCATCAGCACGCCACACACACCTCAGCAGGCACACCAGATCGGTGACCTCTGGGGTGGTGAGTAGACCCCCGAACCCAACGATGCGGTTTGGCACCCCTGCTGCCCACAGCGCCGCCGAGAGAGCTGCCATGTGTGTTCGCGTTCTCACGACCACTGCAGCGGTGGGAAGCGTCTGATTCAGTGCGAAAAATTCGAGGCGGGCCTCACGCATCCACTCGGCAAGGGCTGCGAACTCTTCATCGATGGTCTCACACACGAGAGCCTTGAGCGCTAACGCACCCTCGGGCTCATCTTCTTTGAGGTAGCTCGCTCTCGACTGCAATGATTTCACGGCAAGCCCAGCGGCTTCTTTCTTAAGTTTTACCGTGAGGGGCTCGCTCACCGCATTCGCCGCATCGAGCACCACCGTGGGGTTTCGCCAGCTCACCGAAAGCGTCAACGTCTTCGCAGCGGCAGTGGGGCTCTTCGGGTCGCGAAAATCACTGTGGAACGTGCGCAAATTGCTCGCCGAAGCCCCGCGAAACCCATAAATTGATTGGTGTGGATCACCCACAGCCATCACTGAGTTGCCGGCAAAGATCATTGACAGCAGCGTTGTCTGCGCAACTGACGTGTCTTGCACTTCGTCGAGCAGCACTATTGGAGTTCTTGTGCGCAGGGTGTGCACTGCTGTCGGTGAACGGCGCAGGGTTTCTACCGCTAATGCGAGCTGATCTGAGAACTCGACCAACCCCCGTTCTCGTTTGACCGCAGCGAATTCTTTCGCAAGGCTGACCGCGAGCTGCGTCGATTGCATGTTCTCGAGCAGTGTCTCAATCGGCGCATAGAGACCATGCTCACGCTTCTCGTTGTATGGCAGTGTCGCGAGCCGATCGAGTGATTGCGAGGCTCGAATGACCTCGTCAAACGTTGTGAGATGATCAGAAACGGCGTGATCAATCTTGATCACGCGTTGCACGGTGGTGGCAAGTGAGACTTCTGAGGTGCTCAGCCTGTCGTCAGTACTTTCGAGCACGATGCGGCGGGCGATTCGCCAGGCGGTTGCCTGATCGATCACAGCAGAACCGGGCACGAGCCCGGCAAGAGCACCAAATTCTTGCACCACCCCAGACGCAAATGCGTTGTAGGTGCTGACCTCGGGCAGGTCGATGCCCTCGTGCATCAATTCTTCAAGCTTTGCTGCGCGCTCACGCTCAGCAGCCGTCAGTGAACGCTGCACCTCTGGCAGCGCGAGCCGTTCTGAGAAGCCACGTAACCTGAGGTTGATGCGTTCGCCCAATTCTGCGGCGGCCTTGCGGGTGAAGGTCAAACCGAGCACTTCTGATGGGCTTGCGAGACCGTTGGCGACCAGCCACACCACCCGGTTTGCCATCGTTTCTGTCTTGCCGCTGCCGGCCCCAGCGATGACGAGCACACAACCGTGGAGTGGCTGCTCAATCACTTCTGCTTGCTCGGGCGTCGGCCATTTCACTTTGTCAGGCGATTCGGCAATCAGCTCGGCAATTCTTGCGGCCGAAAAGACTGGCACTGTGTTCGACGAGGTGGCGGTCATGCGTGGCTCACCGCCGGAATAATGTGCAGTTGACATGCTCTTCCCTGTACATTGACGTTTTCGCAGTGGTGTTCGACGAACGCAGTGAAACTCCCGGCGGCCATGACTTGAGCGACCGTGGCCACACGTTGCTCAAACTCAGCTTGGGCTTGCTCGGTCAGCCCGTCTTGCGCGAACTCGGTGAAGTGCTCGTTCTGTTTGAGTTGTGTCTTGGTGAGCGTACCGGGGTGCACGTAGATGAGCTTGGCAGAGACCTGGTCACCTGTTACCGCTTGGCCATCGCTATCAACGAATGCGCCCTTCAGCACACCCAGTTGATAGGCCTGGAGTTGGGCATGCTGTGCGAGTTCTTTGGCTGATGGCTTGGTCTTGCCAGTTTTCAGGTCAACCACGGTGATGTGCCGGTCACCCTCTGCGGTGTGGCTGAGCTCAAGCCGGTCAGCGAAACCCCTCAGCAAGGCAGCCTCGATCTCAACTTGAAACTCAGCTTCGGAGGCTACGAGCGTGCTCGATGAGTGCGCGAACTGCCGCAGATAGTCGGCGACCGCGTTGGCCATAGCTTTGGCGTCAGCGAGCGCCCGCTGTTCTTGCCACTCTGCGTCGAATTGCAGCCCAGACCATCTGGCAGTGACACTCTCGAATATTCGCTCTGCGGTGATCGGCGGTTCAACGGTTTCAAGCGCATGGTGTATTAGGGTGCCGAGACCCGCACGGTAGTCAGTGGTGCCAGCGCCGAGCTTCATGATGAACCAGTTCAGTGGGCATTGTTCTGCTCGCTCGAGCTGCGATGGGCTCACCGACACTTTTGCCTCAGGCTGTGCAGCGAAGTCAACCAGCGGCGCCTCGGTGCTCGGCGGCATCACACCGTACCAGTCGTCGGGGTCTGCGCCCGGTACACCTGCCCGGGCGAGCAGCACCAGTGTGTGCAGCGCGTCGAGGTCTGCTGGGTCGCGCACGAGTCGACGTCTCGCTTCGGCAGTCGCACCACGTAGGGTGAAACGGCTGCTTGGTAACGGCTGAGATACGAGGTAGTCGCGCCCTAATGAGAAGAATGCGCTGGGCTGTTGGTCTTCGTTGGCGATCGCCACGACCAGCAGCTCGCTGCGTGCACGCGAGACGGCGTGCGCAAAGAGGCGAAGTTCGTCGTGCAGCGTGTCACGCCGGCTAGGCAACGTTGCCGCCTCGCCGCGCAGCCACCGTTCAAGCGCGGTCACACCGAGTAGTGAGCCACGCGTACGCAAATTCGGCCAAATTGACTCCTGCAGACCAAGCACACACACGAGATCAAACTCTCGCCCAATCATTGACTGAGCTGTACCCACGGTCACTACATCACGTTCACTGCGGTGCGCAAGGGTGTCTTGCGGCACCGCACTGCCGAGCAGTTCGTCAAGCAGTTCAGCAATCGGCCGATCACTGTCTTGTTCTTCATGACGCTGTAACGCGAAAAACAAACCGAGCACGGCATCGAGTGCGCGGTGCGCCTCATCGGCCTTCGCGCCTTTACTATCGAGAGCCTGTGTTTGCAGTTGCTCTGCGAGACCACTGCCCTGCCACAGTTGCCAGAGCACTTCTCGAGGTGTTGCGCCGGCTGCATGTTCGGCACTGCCCGCTGCCGCGAGTCGGCCGAGGTCTCTCAGCCGCCGGGCAGCCCACATGTCGACAATCGGCTGGCTGCCTGCGTACTCAAACGCTTCGCAGACCAGCCCGTCGGTGGCTTCAACAGGTCGTTCAGCTGCAGCCGCCAGCCTAAGTTCGCGCAGACGCAGTGCACCACGCAGCCGTCGCATGGCGATCGGGTCGACACCGCCGATATGGCCACCCAAGAGGTCATTAATCTCTCTTGGCTGCAGGGGTTCTATGGCGAGCGCATGCTGCAACAGTCTCACGAGTTCGCGTACCAGTTGGTGTTCGCGAAGCACGATTCCACCCGCAGCGATGTCTGTGGGCACCTGGTTGGCGGCGAGCAGCCGCGCTACACGAGTCGCTTCGCCCCGGGTACGGCAGACCACCGCCATGCGGCGCCATGCCAGGCGAGCTTCGCCAGTCACCCCGAGATGCCGCTTTCGCAGCCGATGGGCAATGACACCCAGCTGTTCTGCCGAGCTCGTGGCCCGCACAAACTGCACCAGCGAGCTTTCAAACTTGTTCTCGGCGGCAACGGCCCGCCGCTGTTGCCCCGCGCCCGCAGCACCAATTCGCCCGGTGAGCGACTGCACGAGTGTACGCAGCCGTGCATCTTGACGGTGTACTTGTTCAAGCACCACCACTTGCTCTGGTGGCTCATTTTGCCGGAACTTCACGCCACGTCGTTGCAGCTGTTGGTGCAGGCCGGCCAGTGCTTGCACACGTTCACCCTGAAATGCGCTCGTAGCGATGTCGGGGTCACCGAAAACCCAGATCTTGGTGCCCCGCTGCGCAAGAGCTGCCAGCAGTGCCAGCGCCCCCTCACCAAGTTCACCCGCATCATCAACGAGCACCAGCTGTGGCACTCGAATCTCAAGATCGTGTTTTACCACTTCGCTTGCGGCGCGCAGCAACGAGCTTGCGCTGAGTTCTTGCGGGTGTGCGTGCAGGCAGGTCTCTCGAATCCGGCCGAACAGTTCACTGGCCGCTAACCAGATTGACTGCAGGTCTGCCGACGGTGCGCCGGGTGACGTGTGCGACTCATACGTACGCAGCATCGCGGTCAGTTCGGCCGGTGTCAGGCCAAAGTCATCGATCACACGCCCAAGTTCACGCAGTTCGCTGCGAAAAGATTGGCTGCGCAAGACCTCAGGCACGAATGGAAGCGGGTGTTCGAGTGTGAGCCGCCCTTCGAGCAACTCTTCAACCGCGAGGCTTGCTGCTTCGTCTTGTGCTGTGCCAGTGAGCAACCGCACCGCCTGCTCGCCGCGCAACGCTGCAGCACGCTGCAAAATAGAAAAGGCGGTCGACCCAGCCGTTCGTACCGGCGTGCCACCAATTGCACGGGCGATCCTTCGTTCAACCTGCTGCCGCAAGGAGTGAGCCACCAGCCGATTTCTCGCCATGACGAGCACACTCTCGTCGCCCCACCCGGGGCGCTCGGTGAGCATCGCAAACATCTCGACGAGCATGAGCGTTTTACCGCTGCCCGGGGCCCCAAGCACCCGAGCATGCCGTGTCGGGTCGAGCTGCAACACGTGCAGCTGAGATGGGTCAAACGTCTTCATGTCTTTAGCGTATGGGGCACCGGTGACATTCTCGATTCGTCACCGGCGCGATCCAGCTCGTGCAGCACCCTGGCGCACTGCGCTGTGGGCGAAACTGCCGCCAGAACTCGGCAGTGAGGTGCCTCCGACCAATAGACTCGAATGACAAGATGTCAGCACCGCGCGGCATCGCACCACTCGTCGCCTGCAGGAGGAACCGTGGACGTTCGCATCGGCATCAAGCAATCAGCCCGTGAGCTCGCGTTCGAGACCAACGACAGCGCCGAAGAGCTTCGTGCTCTGATCGAGCAAACTGTTGCCGGTGACGGCACCCTGCTCACCCTGACCGATATCAAGGGGCGACAGTTTCTGATCGACACCGACTCGATTGCCTACATTGAGCTTGGCGCTGAAGTCGGCCGCAAGGTCGGGTTCGTCAGCTAGCCAAGCACCACGTCAGCTAGCCAAGCACCACGTCAGCGCTTCACCCAAGCACCCGGTACAGCTGGGCAGCTGCGTCGATGACCGACGGGTGTGTGGTGCTGAGCGGTTCAAGACCGGCAAGTCGCAAGCCAGGTGGCGGCGCGGCGTCAGCACCCCAAAGCAGCACGGAGTTCTGCGAAGGCAGCTGTGACGACCACCAGGTGATGCCAGAGAACCGGTCACCTGCGTGCCGATAGATGCGTCTGGCGATCTCTTGCGTGGTTGTGAGGTCTTGCACCACCACCTGACTGGGCGTGATGTCAAACTCTAACAGCACAGCCGCATCATCAAGATCGAGCAACGGCTTCTGCGGCTCAAACTCGAACACGGCCAGTGCCCGCGTGTGCCCGTGCGGGGTCAGAAATACTTCGGGCACCCACCGCTGCTTGTTATAGAAGCTCTCGGCGATTGCCCCCACTTGACTGCGCGAAAAGTACCATGAATCGTAGAGGTCTGCGTTGTCCCATCTGCCGTGCAGTTGTGGTCGTGGCAGGTAGCTCCAGTGCCCGGGTTTCGCACGACGTGCGCCAGGTACTCGCGGAAAACAGCGGTACAGCTCGATCACGCTACGCGTATGCGCCTTCGTCTTCAGCGTCGAGCGCGGCTACGACCTCAGCGATGCGCCCGAGCCTGATGCAGGTTCGGGGTGTCGCACCGCGCAAGAACTGGTTTGGTGAGTCAAGCCAGATCGGCACGACTTTCTCGTGCATCACTGACTCAGCGCGGGCAACAATGTAGGCGAAGTCCATAATCGCCCGTGCTGATTCTGCTGAGGGAACTTGCACTCCCTGTCGCCACCGCGTGACCTGCGATGGTCGCACGCCGATGAGTTCTGCGAGCAACGCACCGTTGCCTGCCGCTTCAAGCAGCATGCGAAACCCCTCGCCAAAGGCAGGGCGATCATGCATCGGTGTGGCAGTGCTCATGCAACCAGTCTACGCGCAATCTAAAAATTGCGCGATAAGAGTATCGCCACTTCGAGGTGCGTGGTATGCGGAAACATATCAAACACCCGCGCCGAGTCGATGCGGTACGACGGCATCAGTGCGAGATCCCGGGCGAGGCTGTCAGGGTTGCAGCTTGAGTAGACCACACAATCGATGCCGCTCGATTCGATCCACTGTGCCAGCTGTTGCCCGAGCCCCCGACGCGGCGGGTTCACGATCAACACCTCGGGTCGTTCATCGCGTGTCGCGTTGAGCGCAAACTGCGTGGCATCAGCGGCAATAAAGGTCGCCTGTAGATTGGCTTCAGACGAGGATCGCTGCGCAGATTGCACCGCGGCTTCGCTCAATTCGACCCCAAGCACCTCGCACGCGCCGCCCACCGCGGCAGGCCCGGTAACGTCACCGGCACCACCGCCGCCTGCAGCCGCTGCCCCTGCCTGCGTCTGTGTCTGCGCCGGTGCCCGCCGCAGTTCGATCGCTGCAGCGCAGTGCAGCGCAAAACCGCCCACACCACAGTAGAGATCCCACAACGACCTCGGCGATCGTGCGGCCACCCAATCTGCCACCTGGGCATACAGGGCGCGTGCTACCCCGGTATTGGTTTGAAAGAAGCTTTGGGGCCGCAAGTGCAGGGTGAGCGGCCAGCCATCGAGCCCGAGTTGCATGGGCAACGACTCCCCCACCAGCAACACTTCGCGCTCGCCCTCGAGCACTGCCTTGTGCTCGGGCAACAGGTTGACCGAAATCACGCTGGCCTGCGGCACTCGCTGCTGCAATACCGAGAGGTGCGACCGCACCACTGCGCAGCCCGCATCGCTGCGCACAACAAAGCGCAGCATCAGCGCGCCGTCTGGCGCCTCAGTAACATGCACAAACTTGAGTTCACCCTGCCTCGCTGGCACATCGTATGGCGCCAGCCCGGTCACCTCGATGAACGAGGCGAGTTCGGCGATCACGCTGGCAATGCCAGGCGCTTGAATCGCGCACTCACGCAAGTCGACTCCGCGACCATCTGGCCCGAGTATTCCGAGAGTCACCGGGCCACCGGCGTTGCCGCCCACCACGAGCTTTGCGCGATTGCGAAACCCACGGTCACCCGCGGTGAACGTGGGCAGCCATACGGCATCATGCGCCTCTCGCAACAGCTCACGACAACGACGCTCTTTCTCAAGCAGCTGCGCGTCGTAGGCCGTTTCGATGAGACTGCAAGATCGACAGCGCCCTGCCTCAAAATAGTGGCAACGCAGCTGGCTCGCGGTCATGCTGTGAGACCGAGATCGTCCATTCGGCGGGAGTGGTCGGCAATCAGCTCGGTCAGAATGGGTTCGACGTGGCTCGCAACAAACGTGCGCCCCTCGCTGAGCCCAAGCACCTCACGACACACCAACAGGGTGTCGGCCACGAGGCGGCGCCCCCACAGCGCCAGCCGGTTTGCCAACGGTGGGTCAACCGCGATCTCAGCCGCAAGCAACTCACGCAGCTCATTGCGCAATTCGTTGTCTCGCAGCACCTCGATTGCGTCGCCCCGAAAGCTGTCTTTCACCCCGCGCGCTAGCTCTGCGAAGAATCCGTCGAACAGACCCCCCACCAGATAAATGGAAAGTACGTGCTGATGCCAGTCGGGAGTATCGATTCGGGTGATGTACCGGTTGATCACCGGCGTATACGGCTCCATCACCAGATGCGGCTCGCGCCCACGGCGGCGCAGTTCATTGCTGAGCTTCTGATGTTTCGTCAGCGTCATCCCAGCGACCCGCGCGAGCACCTCTTTTGACTCGAGATTGGGTGCACCACCCACTGCCCTGGCGGCGGCCTCATACAGTTCAAGCTGCAGGTAGGTGGTGAGCCCAAGAAACGGCATGATCCCTGGCGCAAACTCAGACAAATCGAGCTGCACCGGTTCGTTGCCCGCGTCACGAGAGCCCAGCTTGCGAGCCGGAATCTTCTCTTTGCGCAGTTTCTTGATCCACTCAAACACGTCGCCAGTGTACCGGCCATCACCGCTGCGCACCGCATAGACTGGGTAGAGTGGCCAACATTGGCCGCCGCAATTCATACATCGCGAGCGACACGGAGCGCTCGCGTGCTACGCCTGTCAGAGTCAGCGCGTAGCGTTCACTCTCACCGACAGGAACATTCGTGACCACGTTCACAGAACTCGGCGTCGACAAAGATATTGTTGACACTCTCGCAGCAACAGGCATCGTTGATGCTTTTCCGATTCAAGAGCAGACCATCCCCCTTGCCCTCTCGGGCCAAGACATTATTGGCCAAGCGAAAACAGGCACAGGCAAGACATTTGGTTTTGGACTGCCGCTGTTGCAGCGTCTCGGCACCTCACCCGAAAAGGGCGTGCAAGCGCTCGTGGTGGTCCCCACACGCGAACTCGCCGTGCAGGTATATGAAGACCTCGATTTGGCGGCAAAGGGCCGTGACGTGCGGGTCACTGCGATCTATGGCGGCAAGGCCTACGAAGGCCAGATCGACCAACTCAAATCAGGCGCGCAGGTCGTGGTCGGCACACCCGGCCGTCTGCTCGACCTCGCAGGCCAGCGCCTGCTCGACCTGAAGAACGTGCGCGAAATGGTGCTCGACGAGGCCGACAAGATGCTCGACCTTGGGTTTCTTGCCGACATCGAAAAGCTGTTTGCGCAGACACCCGAGACCCGTCACACGATGCTGTTCTCGGCAACCATGCCCGGCACCATTGTCGCACTCGCCCGCAGGTTCATGCGCACCCCCATTCACATTCGCGCCAGTGACCCTGACGAGGGCGCGATGCAGGCAAACATCGAACACATCATCTACCGGGCTCACTCGCTAGATAAAGACGAAGTGATCGGGCGCATTCTGCAGGCAGAAGGGCGCGGCAAGACCGTCATTTTCATGCGCACGAAGCGTGCGGCTGCGAAGTTGCAAGAAGAGCTCTCGGATCGCGGCTTCGCCGCCGCTTCAGTGCACGGTGATCTCAACCAAGATCAGCGTGAACGAGCCATGGCGTCGTTCAAAGCCGGTAAAAGAGACATTCTGATCGCAACCGATGTTGCCGCCCGCGGCATCGACGTCGACGACGTCACGCACGTCATCAACCACACCGTGCCCGACGACGAAAAGACCTACCTACACCGCGTAGGTCGCACCGGTCGCGCCGGGCGCACAGGCATTGCAGTGACCTTTGTTGACTGGGAAGACATGCACAAGTGGGCGCTCATTGATAAGGCCCTCGGCTTCGGCCGACCCGAGCCCGTCGAGACCTACTCGTCATCGCCGCACCTCTTTAGCGATCTGAACATTCCCGAAGGCACCAAGGGCCGTCTGAAGGCAACGCCCGTGAAAGATGGTGCCGACCGTGGGGCGCGCGCAACCGGCGCTTCTCGCGCGGCAGGCGGCACAGGCGGCTCAGCCGACGGGCAGCGGGCGCGCACCCGCACACGACGCAGAACCCGCAGTGACAACCCGCAGGGGCGCGGTCGTCACGAGCCGCATGGGCACGACAGTCACGGCCACGACCATGAGGGCAAGAGCGAGCCGGGCACCTCAAACGAGGTTGGCACCGCAGACGCGTCTGGCGCTTCGGGTGATGGCGCACCGCGCCGCCGCCGCCGACGCGGTGGACGCAGCCGGGGCGGTCAGCAGGGTGGCCAGCAGGGCAGCCAGTCAGGCGAGAGCCCTTCGGTCAGCGAGGGCCCAGCCCCCGAGTAAGATCGGCAATCAGGTCGTCGGGGTGCTCGAGACCGATCGACATACGCACGATATCGACTCCGGGCTTCGCATCGCCCTCAACAGGGCGATGCGTGAGCGCCGCAGGGCTCTCGATCAGTGAATCCACCCCGCCGAGCGACACCGCATGGGTGAACACCTGCACCGATGACGTCAACTGCTTGGCAGCTTCATACCCGCCAGCAAGCCGAATCGAGACCATCGCGCCGGTACCCGACATCTGTGTGCCGATCACGCCCGCGGGGTCGGCGTTCATGCCAGGGTAGAACACCTCGGTCACGGCGGGGTGCGAGTGCAACCATTCCGCCACGCGACGCGCGTTCTCTTGTTGAGCGCGCACCCGCAAAGGCAGCGTAGTGAGCCCCCGGTGCAGCAGGTAGGCAGCGAGCGGGTGCAGAATGGCGCCCGTAATCACACGAATTGCGCGAAGCCTTTCAGCGTGCGGCTCGGCACACGCAATCACGCCGCCGATCACATCACCGTGACCACCCAAGTACTTCGTTGCGCTGTGCATCGCCATTGCAGCGCCGTGATCGAGCGGGTTTTGCAACACGGGTGTGGCAAACGTGTTATCGACGAGCACCGGCACCTCACCGGCCTGATCGACGACCGCACGAATGCTCACCAGTTCAAGGGTTGGGTTGGCTGGGGTCTCCATGATGACCAGCCCGGTATCGTCGCGCAGCGATCCTGCGACCTCATCAGGCGCGCAAAAGGTAACTTCGGTGCCCAGCATGCCGGTTGCGAGAATGTGATCGGTGCCACCGTACAGTGGGCGAACGGCCACCACATGCTTCTTGCCCGAGGGCGGTGCGAACGCGAGCAATGCAGCAGTCAGCGCAGCCATGCCGCTCGAGAACGCGACAGAAGTCTCTGCATGCTCGAGTTGTGCGAGCGCCGACTCGAACCGGGCAACGGTCGGGTTCCAGAGTCGCGAATACACGGCGCTGCCGTCTTGCGGCAGTGTGCCGCCACCAGCCAGGGCCTCATATGAGTCTCCGCCGCGCTCGATGTCTGGCAGCGGATTGGTCGTAGACAGATCAATCGGCAGGGCGTGCAATCCCAGCGCAGTGAGGTCTTCGCGGCCAGCATGCACCGCAAGTGTGTCAAAGTGAAAGTTCGCAGTAGTCATAGAAGAACTCTCGCACATGAACGAGTGTATGTGCGCATTTCTCCCGACGCGCTTCGACAATGCTGCCTGGAGTGCGAGCAACACCTCACGTCGCCTCACACGCTGCAGCCGTCACACGCTGCAGTCCGTCACGCACCTTCGTACTTACGTGCCGCAATACGTCACGTGCCGTCTGAGCCCCGGCGCACCCGCCGATTCGAAACGTTCAAACCCAGGCCTGCGCGTAAATGGCGAGCTGACTGCCTCAAGCATGCGCAATACCGGCGCCAAGTCCCCCGCCGATGCCGCGTCGAGCGCCTCATCGAGCAGCGCATTACGAGCGATGTATACGGGGTTCACCTCATCCATGGCATCAGGGTCGGGCGCCACCGCAAGCCACCGTTCAAACCAGGGGCCGGGCTCACCGGGGTCGACAACCGTATAGCTTGCCCGCAGCTCACGCTGATCACCACGTGCCGCGTCAGCGAGCGCCCGAAAGAACCGAGTGTAATCGATGCGGTGCCGATGTAGCTCTG
>LSQX01073091.1_pt1 | contig 20126 bp, 17 predicted proteins | sample 654561 | NCBI WGS metagenome assembly LSQX01 (sample SAMN04489861, study PRJNA283612) | anaerobic digester metagenome | isolation source: 4 biogas reactors fed with cattle manure at either 37C or 55C with and... | place: Denmark: Kongens Lyngby | collected 2014
CGGGCTTTCTCCAGATTATCGGTATAAACCACGCCCATTGGGTAATGGCCTAAAGTTTGCTGTGCTATGGCATAAGGAGAGTCTGCTGGGACTGGCAGATTAGACTCGATAAAGTTTTTATAATTTTGATGGAAAAAGACCAAGGAGGCATCAAGGCGTTCATCACTCCATGCAGCACCTAACTCAAAACCTCGACTAGTTTCAGGTTTTAAATTGGCATTACCCATGCGTAAGTAGTTCATAATTGAACCAAATTTATAATATAGCTCTGGTGCTGTTGGCGCCCTGAAACCATGCGCATAACGTGCGTATAGACTTAACTCTTGGAGAGGCTTAACCTCTAGCAAAATAGCCGGCGACCAGCGTTCGCCACTACGCGCAATAGACTCATCACTCGTCACCCCACCCAGAGTGTCACCAAAACTAGCACCATACTTAGGCTTACGTTCCCAGTAGTCATAACGGAGTGAAGGCGTAATTCTTAATGTATCACCATTCCAACCAAAGGTATTTTGTAGATAAAATCCAAAGTCTTGTGAGTCCACCTTGGGCACATCCGTCTGATTAGTATGCAAGAAATCACATGTACGTGGCCCGAAGGGCGCAGGCGTACCTATAGACAATGAGGGGCAGTTATCATAACCATCGGATGACTGGGTATACCTTACACTTTGATAATCAATACCGACAAGCCAGTTACTGTAGAGCTCATGACTGCCAAAGTAACCCTCGGCCTCCAATCGTCCGCCAAGCGAGCGGTTTTGTACACTGTTATCGCGCCCTATAGGACCAGAAGGATAACCATAACCAAAAGGATTTCCTGGAATAATAAAGGCACGTGGATCAACTCGATAGTTACGGTAGGCATCGTAACCTGAACTTATTTCATTATCTTGCCAATAAACTAAGGCACTCACTCTATCAAGTGCCGCAAATTTTCCTTGGTTTTGATAATCATAAGTCATCCAAACACGATCAGAGGATGAGCGCTCATGGCCAGTATTATTGCCTATATCGTAATTCGTATTGTCTTGATCATCACGTAAATCACTATGTGAACGATTTCTATAAGTTGAGGCATTTAAGCCAATAACATGCTCAGGACTAATATCAAACTCAAAGCGGACTAAGGCATTTTTCTCATGCCCACTCTCCGGGTTAACTCGGCTACGAGCTGTCCCGTAGCCACCGATATCACCCATGTTTTTAGCTTCACTAAAATCCTTGTAACTACCATAAAGCATGGCACGGAACCGATCGGAAAATTCACCGGCTACACCAATTTGCGTCGTGACACTATCATCATATCCAGAATAAGTGACACCTCCTAAAAAACCGAAGGACTGATCATCACGCAATAAATCAGTGAAACCAATCGAATTCAAGGCAACCTGACTGCCTAAAGAACCCGAGCCCTTAACCCCAGTTCCTTTTAATACAGAAATAGAAGATAGACTACCAAAGGAGAAACTTTGATGTCCTCCATTAGTCCCCCGGGCACCGTCTTGTAGCCACGGATTTGGAATACCATCAACAAATAATTGCACACGGTTACGATCTAGGCCTCGTATATTAATACTGCTATTTTGCTCATTGAACTCGAGTCCTGGCTCCATGCGACGACTGACATCGTGCCATGACTGAATGCCGCGTTTTTCGATTACGTCACGATCAATAGTACTTACGGTAGGCAATTCTTCATCAGTACCCACTGCTATCAATGAAAGTCCAGGTAACTCCGCAACGGGTACTGAGCTATCAGATATAGAAGCAGACTCTGATTGAGAATAGGATGACACGCTGAATGTACTCAAAACAATCAGCATGGAAGCTTTTAATTTCATTAAACCCTCAATTAACGATAATAATAATGATTCTCATTAGCGATCATATTTTTACCGTCAATTGAAAGATTGTCAAGGAGCAATAAGTTATTAATAAAATTAATGCTTAATTTTTCTACTTAACTAAGGCTTAAATCCATAATCCCGATCTAATAATTCCGGATTATCTTCATAGAGTTTTTCGACTTGATTTAAAAAAGCCTCTATATACCAAGAAGAATCCTTTTTTCGATGACTGAAAATAATCGGTATACTCACCTTTTCTTCTTCATCAATCAAACGATAGTGCAAGTCACTACGAATCCTCGCCCCCGTCGGCATAACACAGTAACCCGCGCCAGCAGCTACCAATCCTAATGCGGTTTGTACACTCTGCACCTCATGCGTTTCAGAAGGCAAGATACGTCTATCATGCAATGCATTTAATACATAATCTGCAAAACTAGGTGTTGAGTTTGATGGATAAACGATGAGGCTCTTATCCTTTAGTACATTTAATGTTAAAGGCTCATTACTGGTAGCTAAGGGACTTGTATAAGGTACCGCTAAAGCCAAACGCTCCTCACGTAAAACCATCCGAGAAATCGCCGGATCATACATACGTACACGACCAAAACCAATATCAATACGACCAGACTTTAAAGCTTCGAACTGCTCAGCTGAGGTCATTTCTAAAAACTGTAATCGAGTGTTAGGATAAGCCGACTTAAAACTCTGAATCAGACTCGGTAAGCCGCTGTACATCGTTGAAACTACAAAGCCGATCGATAGCTGTTGTTGATAGCTTTGACCAAGCCGTGTAGTGGCAATTTGCATCTGCTCAATACGTTTTAATAACTGCAAACTTTGCTCATAAAATAAGCGTCCAGCCTCTGTCAACTCAATCGGGCGCGTATCACGCTTTAATAGCTGCACATCAAGATATTCTTCTAATAATTGAATCTGACGACTGAGCGGTGGCTGGGTAATATGCAGCCTTGCAGCTGCTGCTGTAAAGCTACGCTCCTCAGCTACGGCAACAAAATAACGTACTTGCTTTAGATCCATATAGGGTAATCCATATAATTTGACTTTTTGACTCTATAAGCCATTGATTTTAATATAGTTATTTCTCATTATACCTTTTTTATATGACCTTAGGTAATTAAAGAATTGGACGCTTCTTTGACTCAACGGTTTAATAAAACTTATTAGAAAACAATTCTTTACAAGGTTTACACAAAAGATATGGTAACAATCAATAGCATTGAGACGCTACTAGTAGATTTACCAACTATTCGTCCACACCAACTGTCAATGACCACGATGAAAGGTCAATCGCTTATGATAGTCCGTATCACCTGTTCTGACGGAACAGTTGGTATTGGTGAAGGCACGACGATTGGTGGTTTAGCTTACGGTGCCGAGTCTCCGGAAAGCATGAAGCTTAATGTTGATACATATTTTACACCGTTACTAGTTGGCCAAGACGCTGATCAAGTCCCTTTCTTGATGCAACGCTTAAACCAGAGTATCAGAGATAACCGCTTTGCTAAGAGCGCAATAGAAACCGCTCTATATGATGCCTTAGGCAAGCGTCTAAATCTCTCAGTCTCTCAATTATTAGGTGGTAGCTTACGCAAAAGCTTACCAGTAGCCTGGACTTTAGCTTCCGGTGACACAGCCAAAGACATTGACGAAGCTGAGCAAATGTTAGAAGCTCGCCGTCACCGTATTTTCAAATTAAAAATTGGTACTCGCGAAGTTGCACAAGATGTTGCTCACGTTGCAGCCATTAAAAAGGCTTTAGGTGATCGCGGTACGGTTCGAGTTGATGTCAACATGGCTTGGTCTGAACTTGAAGCAACATACGGCGTAGCCGCTTTAGCAGATGCTGGCTGTGAATTAGTCGAACAACCAGTAGCCACTGCCGACGCTCTACAACGCTTAACTGAAAAATCATCCATTGCTATCATGGCAGATGAATCTCTGGTTGGCCCCGCATCAGCATTTGAATTAGCTAAAAGCAAAGCAGCCGATGTCTTCGCAATAAAAATCGAACAATCTGGTGGCATGCGTGCAGCACAAAAAGTAGCTGCTATTGCCGAAGCTGCAAATATCGAATTATATGGCGGCACCATGCTTGAAGGTGCGATTGGTACAGTAGCATCAGCCCACGCCTTTGCAACATTCCATGCTCTTGAGTGGGGAACTGAATTATTTGGTCCCTTATTAATTACAGAAGAAATTTTAGAGACTCCTTTAGTCTACAAAGATTTTGAACTGCAAATTCCTCAGGGACCTGGTTTAGGAATCGCTTTAGATGAAGAGCGTATTCAATTTTTTAATCGTGCTCAACGTAAGAAGAGCGTGAGTTTGGCCACTAGTGCCTAATTCATTAAAACGATAAGTATTTTTACTAATTTTTATTTTTATATAGAGTAAAAGGAGACACCATGAGTGTAAAACTTTTTGATACAGAAGAAGTTCAAAACTTTTTAAAACTTGCCTGTGGCTTAGGCTATGAAGGTGGTAACCCACGCACTAAAGAAATCATTTACCGCATTGTAAGTGATCTATTTAAAGCAATCGAAGACTTAAATATCACGTCTGATGAGTACTGGGCTGGTATCGCTTACTTAAACGAACTTGGTAAGAACCAAGAAGCCGGTTTACTATCTCCAGGTTTAGGTTTTGACCGCTACTTCGATATGCGTATGGACGCTGAAGACGAGCAGTTAGGCTTGACCGACGGTACTCCTCGCACCATTGAAGGTCCTCTACACGTTGTTGGCGCACCTGTTGAGCATGGTTACGCTCGTTTAGACGATGGTAGTGATGAAGACGGTCATCCTCTAGTCATGCACGGTGTTGTTACTGGTGCTGACGGTGCTCCAATTCCTGGCGCTAAGGTTGAAGTTTGGCATTGTAATACCAAAGGTTTCTACTCTCACTTTGACCCAACTGGTGAGCAAACGCCTTTCAATATGCGTCGTACCATTATTGCTGACGACCAGGGCCGTTACAAGTTCCGCAGTATCTTACCTGCTGGTTACGGTTGCCCTCCAGATGGTCCTACACAGCAATTGCTTAACCAATTAGGCCGCCACGGTAATCGTCCTGCACACATCCACTTCTTCGTTAGCGCTGACGATCATCGCAAACTAACCACTCAAATTAACATCGCCGATGACCCGTATGTTAATGATGACTTTGCTTACGCTACACGCGAAGGTCTAGTACCTCCACTAGCGGAAATCACTGACGCTGACCGTATCAAAGAAGAAGGTGTTGAAGGTCCATTCACTGAAATCGTTTTTGACATCAAGCTAACTCCGCTTGTTGACGGTGAAGATAATCAAATCGTTGACCGTCCTCGCTTAGTAGGTTAATCGACTAAATTATCGCCCCAATAAAAAAATTATTTTTTATTGAAGCACTTGCTCTGAGTCTTTAAGACTCAGAGCAATCGTTGACTTCACCAAATAAAGGAAGAGTTATGGAAAAAGTATATGAAGTTGAGCAACTTTTAGACTCAGCAATGCAAATAGATGAAGAGGCTGGCATTTATCGTTGCCGCCGTGACGTGTTTACCGATCCCAATGTCTTCGAATTAGAAATGAAGCATATTTTCGAAGGTAACTGGGTCTATTTGGCACATGAAAGCCAAATTCCTGAGATAAACGACTACTTCACTACCTATATCGGTCGTCAGCCAGTTGTTATTACCCGCAGTAAAGACAATGAGCTAAACGCTATCATTAATGCCTGCGCGCACCGTGGTGCTACGCTCTGTCGTCGCAAGCGTGGTAATCGCGGTAGCTTCACCTGCCCTTTCCATGGCTGGACTTTTAACAACAAAGGTAAGTTACTTAAGGTTAAGGATGAAAAGACGACAGAGTATCCGGTCCAATTTAATACCGAAGGCTCTCACGACCTAACTAAAGTCGCTCGTTTTGAAAATTACAAAGGTTTCTTATTCGGCAGCTTAAACCCAGATGTTCTTCCATTAGAAGAGTATTTAGGCGAAACCAAAGCCATTATTGACCAGATCGTTGAGCAGTCTCCTGAGGGTATCGAAGTTCTAAGTGGTAACTCTAGCTACATTTATGATGGTAACTGGAAACTACAGATGGAAAACGGTGCTGACGGTTACCACGTGAGTAGTGTTCACTGGAACTACTTAGCCACGATGGGACGTCGCCATGAGGAAGGTACCAAAGCAGTTGACGCTTCAGGTTGGAGTAAGAGTGTAAACGGTGTTTATGGTTTTGAAAATGGCCATATCCTACTTTGGACTAACACCTTAAACCCTGAAGTTCGCCCTGTTTATGATAACCGCGACGAATTAGTTGAGCGCTTAGGTGAAGATAAAGCTGACATGATCGTTAAGCAAACACGTAACTTATGTCTATACCCTAACGTGTACTTAATGGACCAGTTCTCAACTCAGATTCGTGTGACTCGCCCTATTGATGTCAACAAAACCGAAGTAACGATTTACTGCTGGGCTCCTAAAGGCGAAAGCGCTGAGAATCGTGCTATCCGTTTACGTCAATACGAAGACTTCTTTAACGTAACCGGTATGGGTACAGCCGATGACCTTGAAGAATTCCGCGCATGTCAAGAAGGTTACGGTGCTGCTTCTAGCGCGCCTTGGAACGACTTGAGTCGTGGTGCTCCTTTATGGATTAAAGGTCCTGATGAAAACGCCAAAAAACTCGGTATCAATCCTTTACTAAGCGGTGAGCGCAGTGAAGATGAGGGTTTATTTGTATGTCAGCATGACTACTGGCTAAGTGCAATGAAAGACGCTTTAGCTAAAGAAAAAGAGCAGCTAGCAGAAGCTAAATCGGCTAATAACGTAGCTTAAGGAGAATACACCATGGATTACATTTCTATTCAACAATTCTTGTATCGCGAAGCTCGTTACTTAGATGACCGAGAGTGGGAACAGTGGCTAACTTGCTATTCCGAAGATGCTGAGTACTGGATGCCTTGCTGGAATGACGACGATGAATTAACTAAAGACCCGCAATCTGAGGTGTCTTTGATTTACTACCCAAACCGTAACGGTCTTGAGGATCGTATTTTCCGTATTCAGACAGAGCGTTCTAGTGCTTCCACACCAGAGCCACGTACATCTCATAGCGTGCACAATCTGGAAATTCTAGAAACAAGAGAAAATGAAGTTGACGTCCGTTACAACTTCCACACTCTGAATTTCCGTTACCGCGTAACAGACCATTATTTCGGCACAATTTTTGCCACTATCACCAAAGAAGGTGATGAGCTAAAAATCAGCAAAAAGAAAGTTGTTCTGAAAAATGACTACATCAGACAAGTGATTGATATTTATCACGTTTAATAATTAGAGATAGTAAATAATGAACTACAGTATCGCTTTAAATTTTGAAGACGGTGTCACTCGTTTCATTGATTGTGGCCCACAAGAAAAAGTCCTAGATGCAGCCTATCGTCAGAGAATTAATCTGCCGATGGACTGCTCCGACGGTGTGTGTGGGACATGTAAGTGTCAAGCCGAGAGCGGTGAGTATGAGCTAATCGATGATTACATCGAAGATGCTCTTACTGATGATGAGGCTGAGCAAGGCTTAGTGTTGACCTGTCAGATGATTCCAAAATCAGACTGCGTAATCTCTGTTCCCGTTGCTTCAAGTATGTGTAAAACCGGTACTGACACGTTCAAAGCAACAGTCACAGAAGTACATCGCTATGATGATGCCGCTTTTGAACTGTATATAGACGCTAAGGAAAACGCACCGAGCTTCTTGCCGGGTCAATATGTCAACATTGTTGTCCCAGGCGGTGAAGAGCATCGCTCTTACTCCTTTAGTTCGGCTCCTGGTAAAAGCATGGGCTTCTTGATTAAGCATGTACCTAATGGACTCATGAGCACTTGGCTCGACAAGAACGCTAAAGCGGGTGTTGAGTTAGACGTGATTGGACCTCTAGGTACTTTCTATCTACGCCCTGTTAATCGTCCATTGCTATTTTTAGCAGGTGGTACAGGCTTAGCACCATTTTTATCAATGCTAGAAGTGCTTGCTGATCAAGGATGTACGCAGCCAATTCATATGCTTTATGCCGTTACCCGTGACCAGGATTTAGTATTGGTTGATGCATTAGAAGCATTTACAGAGCGTTTGGCTAACTTTAGCTTTACCACGATTGTGGCCGATGAAAATTCGACCCATCCGCAAAAAGGCTATGTTACCCATCATCTAGAGCCGAAAATGCTCCATGATGGCGATGTCGATGTTTACTTATGTGGCCCTCCACCAATGGTAGATGCAGTCAACGATTATATGAAAACAAATAATATGACGCCTGCTAGTTTCCACTACGAGCGTTTTATTCCTAGCGTCTAAAGCTTTTTCTTTCTTAATTAGTTATTAACTTGAGTTTGCCTTACTGCCCTTTTTGTGGACGTAGGGCAAACTCAATCACAAAGGATAAAAATGACTCGACTACGTTTTGAAGACAAAGTTGTGTTGGTAACTGGAGCCGCTCAAGGGATTGGACGTCGAGTTGCTGAACGTCTAATAGAAGAAGGTGCAAAACTTGTTTTAGTTGATCGTTCCGAATTAGTTCATGAATTAAAGCAGGAACGAGTTATCACCTTAACTGCCGATTTAGAACAATACGAAGGTGCCCAAGCAGCTGCCCAAGCAGCGGTAGAGCATTTTGGTCGTATTGATGTATTAATCAATAACGTGGGCGGTACCATCTGGACCAGACCCTTTGAACATTACGAGCCTGCACAAATTGAAAAAGAAGTACAGCGCTCACTCTTCCCTACCCTCTGGTGTTGTCGTGCAGTCTTGCCAACCATGGTAGAGCAACAGCAAGGAGTTATCGTTAACGTATCTTCAATTGCTACACGCAGCGTTAATCGTGTGCCCTATGGTGCAGCCAAAGGCGGTGTTAATGCACTGACTGCCTGCTTAGCATTTGAAACAGCTGAAAAAGGTATCCGTGTTAATGCGGTTGCACCAGGTGGTACAGAAGCCCCTCAGCGCAAAATCCCACGTAACAATGAAACCCCAAATGCTGAAGAAGAAAAATGGTATCAGCAGATTATCGATCAAACCGTCGACAGCACCCTGATGAAACGCTATGGCACGCTTGATGAGCAAGCAGCTGCCATTTTATTCCTAGCTTCTGACGAAGCCTCTTATATCACTGGAACTGTTCTACCTGTTGGTGGAGGAGACCAAGGCTAATTAATAAAAAAGCCGTAAGTCACCACAGGTAATTTTCACCTTAGCGAGGAGCTAAATATGAACAAAGTAGACATCAACGAGGTCATTGACCGCGCAAAATTTAACCGCTTCCATTTTGGAGTAATGTGTCTATGTGCATTACTACTAATTTTTGATGGTTATGACTTATTTATTTATGGTGTTGTTCTGCCTGTCCTGATGGACGAGTGGAGTTTAACACCAGTTCAAGCTGGTGCACTAGGTAGTTATGCACTTTTCGGCATGATGTTCGGTGCCTTTATTTTTGGCCCACTAGCAGACCGTATCGGTCGTAAACAAGGGGTCATGATTTGTTTTGTCTTGTTTAGCTTGGCTACATTCCTGACAGGTTTTGCCAGTAACACAACTCAATTCGGTATTCTCCGCTTCATCGCTGGCCTAGGTTGCGGTGGCTTGATGCCAAACGCAGTGGCCCTGATGAATGAATACGCACCACGTCGCTCACGCGGTACCTTAGTTGCCCTAATGTTCAGTGGCTACTCTCTTGGAGGTGTATTAGCCGCAGGTATTGGTATCTATGTACTACCTCGTTTTGGCTGGGAGTTTATGTTCTTTGCAGCTATTGTGCCTTTATTACTCATCCCGCTCTTGATGTGGAAATTACCAGAGTCGATTGGTTTCCTAGTACGTCAAGGTAAGGAAGAGCAAGCGCGTAATATGTTAGTTAAGCTCAATCCTGCTGCTGGACTAGATGCAAATAGCGACTTAACTCAAACCACTACTAAAGCAACTTCTGTACCTGTTCTGGATTTATTCAAAGAAGACCGCCTCTTAGGTACCTTGATGATCTGGCTTGCTTTCTTCTGCTGCTTATTAATGGTATATGCTTTAGGTTCATGGTTACCAAAACTAATGGCAAATGCTGGCTATAGCCTAGGCTCAAGCTTATCGTTCTTGTTAGCACTAAACTTCGGTGGCATGTTCGGTGCAATTTTAGGTGGTTGGTTAGGTGACCGTTTCGGTTTACCGCGTGTTATGGTCTGGTTCTTTATTGCCTCAGCTGTTTCCATCAGCTTATTAGGCTTTAATAGCCCGATGATTATTCTTTACGCCCTGATTATCATCGCTGGTGCCACGACTATCGGTACTCAAATTTTACTTTACGCCAATACAGCACAGTTCTACCCACTCGCCGTGCGTTCTACAGGTTTAGGTTGGGCATCAGGTATTGGTCGTACCGGTGCTATCGCAGGACCATTCTTGGGCGGTACTCTAATGGCAATGGCTTTACCATTGAAGATGAACTTCTTCGCTTTTGCTATCCCGGGTGTAATTGCCACCATTGCAATTCTGTTATTTATTGTTGCCTCACAGCGTCAAGCTAGAATTAAGAAACAAGCAATGTCGTCTGTGGTGGCCTCTTAGGAGTTTTTTAAATGATTAATAAAATCGTAGACAGCGTCGCTGAAGCCTTAAAAGACGTACAAGACGGTTCTACCGTCTTGATCGGCGGCTTTGGTACCTCCGGTATTCCGGATGCGCTCATTGATGGTTTAATTGAGCAAGGTGCTACTGATTTAACCGTGGTTAACAACAACGCCGGTAACGGCGACCACGGTTTAGCCGCCCTGTTAAAAGCAGGTCGAGTACGCAAAATCATTTGTAGTTTTCCACGTCAAGCTGACTCATATGTTTTTGATGAGTTATATCGCAGTGGCAAAATTGAATTAGAAGTTGTCCCACAAGGTAATCTTGCTGAGCGTTTACGCGCAGCAGGCGCTGGTATTGGTGGCTTTTTCTGCCCTACTAGTTATGGTACCGAATTAGCCGAAGGTAAAGAAACTCGTCTCATCGATGGTCGTTGGTATGTATATGAAACACCTATTCATGGCGACGTTGCGTTAATTAAGGCCGAAGCTGGTGACCGTTGGGGCAATCTAATTTATCGAAAAGCCGCTCGTAACTTCGGTCCCGTAATGGCCACTGCCGCTAAGCAGACCATTGCTACCGTTTATGAGCTTAAAGAGCTCGGTGATTTAGACCCAGAAAATATTGTCACCCCCGGTATTCACGTTAATAAAGTCGTGCAGGTACCTAGAGTAGCAACCAGAGCCGGTGGCTTTAAGTAATTCAATAAGGAGCTGACAATGACAACTACATATCAACCCCGCAGCCGTGATGAAATGGCTGCTCGTGTTGCCCAAGACATTCACGATGGTGCCTACGTTAACTTAGGTATCGGTATGCCAACTAAGGTCGCCAACTACTTACCAGAAGGTCTCGAAGTCGTTCTGCACAGTGAAAACGGGATTTTGGGTATGGGACCAGCACCAGAAGAAGGTGCTGAGGATTATGACCTGATTAATGCTGGTAAACAGCCTGTGACTCTACTACCCGGCGGTGCCTATTTCCATCATGCTGACAGCTTTGCGATCATGCGTGGCGGACATCTGGATATTTGTGTTTTAGGTGCTTTCCAGGTCTCTGCTAAAGGTGACTTAGCTAACTGGAGCACGGGTGAACCCGGCGCTATCCCAGCGGTTGGTGGCGCGATGGATCTTGCCATCGGTGCTAAATCAACTTGGGTTATGATGACTTTATTAACCCGTGACGGTCAAAGTAAATTAGTTCCCGAAGTAACTTACCCCCTTACTGGTATCGAATGCGTCAAGCGTGTTTATACCGATTTAGCTACCTTTGCCTGCACGCCTGATGGCCTTGAAGTCATCGATACTGTACCTGGCTTAAGCCATGAAGAATTAGAGCGTCTAGTGGGTATGTCTTTGAAAAAAGCAGAAAACTAAATCTTTGATTACACATTTTTAGGAAAAATAATGAGCGAATCTGTTTTTATTTGTGATGCTATACGTAGTCCATTCGGTCGTTATGGAGGCACTTTAGCCTCTGTGCGTCCAGATGACTTAGCAGCACAAGTGATTAAAGCCTTAATCGAGCGTAACTCCACAGTTGATACTGCATTAATTGATGATGTAATTTTGGGTTGTGCCAACCAAGCCGGTGAAGATAACCGTAACGTTGCCCGTATGTCTACTTTATTAGCAGGCTTGTCAATTGAAGTTCCTGGCTCTACCATCAACCGTCTCTGTGGTTCTGGCCTAGATGCTATCGGTACGGCAGCACGTGCGATTAAATCGGGTGAAACCCAGCTGATGATTGCGGGTGGCGTTGAAAGCATGAGCCGTGCACCTTTTGTAATGCCTAAAGCGGATCAAGCCTTTAGTCGCAAAAACAGTATTGAAGACACCACCATTGGTTGGCGTTTTGTAAACTCAGCTATGCGCGAGCAGTACGGTGTAGATTCTATGCCTGAGACAGCTGAGAACGTAGCTGACGACTTTTCTATTAATCGTGAAGATCAGGATCGTTTCGCCTTAGCTAGTCAAGAAAAATACACTGCGGCTCATGAGAAAGGCTTTTTCAAAGAAGAAATTGTACCTATTACTGTCCCTCAGCGTCGTGCGGACCCGATTATCTTTGACACAGACGAGCATCCTCGTACAACCTCTTTAGAAGCATTGGCTAACTTAAGAGCAATTGTACGTCCTGACGGTACGATTACTGCAGGTAATGCTAGTGGAGTCAATGACGGTGCAGCGGTCGCTTTGTTAGCAAATCAAAAGATGGTTGAGCGTTTTGGTTTGACGCCAAAAGCACGCGTCGTAGCCATGGCTACCGCTGGTGTGCCCCCTCGCATTATGGGTATTGGACCAGTCCCTGCCACTCGCAAGGTACTTGAGGTAGCTGGTTTAACCTTAGATCAAATGGACGTGATTGAGCTTAATGAAGCTTTTGCGGCCCAAGGTCTAGCCGTTATGCGTGAATTAGGCATTAAAGATGACGATCCTCGCGTAAACCCAAATGGTGGCGCAATCGCCCTAGGTCACCCTTTAGGAGCCAGTGGTGCTCGTTTAGTGGCCACCGCCATTAATCAATTACAGCGCACTAACGGTCGCTATGCCCTTTGCACCATGTGTATTGGTGTAGGTCAAGGTATCGCGCTAATTATTGAGCGTGTTTAAGGAGTAGAAAAACAAATGACTTCTAACATTTTTCAATTAGAAACTACCGCAGGTAACTTCAGAGTAGCAGTCGATGGCGCTGAAGATGCTCCTGCCCTAATTTTAAGTAACTCTCTCGGAACCACACTTGAAATGTGGGACCCACAAGTAGAGGCTTTATCTAAAAAATTTCGTTTAGTCCGCTATGACACTCGCGGTCACGGCGGTAGTCCAATCACCCAAGGCCCTTACAGCTTTAAACAGCTCGCTGCTGATGTGGTAGCAATTTTAGATGCCTTAAAAATTGAAACAGCTGTTTTTTGTGGTGTTTCAATGGGGGGACACACAGGACTACAGTTAGGTATTGATGAAACAGAGCGCTTTGACGGCATCGTCGTTTGTAACAGTGCTGCTAAAATCGGGACCGCTGAAGCCTGGCAAGAACGTGCTACTTTACTGCGCACTAAGGGTCAGGAAGCAATTAAGGAATTAGCCGCTACAGCCCCTGATCGCTGGTTTACTCCCGAATTTATCAAGCAACATCCTGACATTGTTAAGGGCATGCAAGAGCAATTTGCTACGCTAGATCCTGAAGGTTATGCAGCATGTTGTGATGCCCTAGGTCAGTCAGACCTACGTAAATCCATTAATGCCATTTGTGTGCCTACCCTCTTGGTTGCTGGCAAGTATGACCCAGTAACAACGGTTGAGGATGCTCAAAATATGCATGGCCTCATCAAAGGTTCCTCAGTTGCGGAACTAGACGCCTCACACATTTCCAATGTAGAAGCGGCAGACGCCTTTACCGAAACGCTTATTGATTTTATTGAAACGCTATAAGCATCTTTTAAACTTATACTATACAAAGGACAATATCATGTTATTTCTAGTTCATATGGTCGTAAATATTCCTCATGACCTTCCTAAAGAGCAAGCTCAAGAAATCATTGCTACAGAAAAAGCCTATTCACAAGATCTTCAACGTGCAGGTAAATGGGTAAATTTATGGCGTGTTGTTGGCGAATACGCTAACTACAGCGTTTTTGAGGCTGAAAGTAACGATGATCTACATGATATGCTTAGCAAATTACCGCTATTCCCATACATGGATATCACCGTGACTCCACTAGCTAAGCATCCATCAGCTATCTAAGTCTTAGTTATTTACTAAGTTTAAGCTCATCATTCTGAACGGTTCATATTATGCGTGATTGGTCTCTTTCAGCCTGGATGACAGGGTTTCTGGCCGTACTTATTTCCTATAGCGGCCCATTAGTTATCTTCATTCAAGCAGCCAACGTCGGTGGTATGTCCCCTGAAATGTTGAGCTCATGGATATGGGCAATTTCCATTGGCGCAGGTGTCAGTGGTATTGCCCTAAGTATTTTTTTAAAAACACCCATTATTACTGCGTGGTCCGCACCAGGTACTGCGCTCTTATTACATTTATTTCCAAAAATCACCATGCCAGAGGTGGTCGGTGCCTACTTAACGGCAGCCATCATCACAACAATTATTGGTCTGAGTGGTTACTTTGAGCGAATTGTAAAATTCGTACCACAAGGCATTGCCGCCGCCATGATTGCTGGAATTTTATTCCAGTTCGGTATGCAAGCTTTTGTTGCCTCAAGTGAATTACCAGGGGTCGTCATGGCCATGGTAGCAGTCTATTTAATCTGCCGCCGCTTTGCCCCAACCTTAACTGTCATTCTAGTAGCTGTCACCGGCTTTGCCTGTGTCTTTTTCTTGGATTTAGCCACGCTTTCTGAAGTAAAAATTGCCCTAGCTAAACCAATATTTACGCTACCCGAATTCAGTTTATCCGTTTTCTTCAGTTTCACTATTCCACTCGTTGTGGTTAGCCTTACCGGTCAATACCTACCGGGACTAGTTATTTTGCGTCTTGATGGCTATCAACAGCAATCAAGAGCTATTGTGGGCGGAACCAGTTTAATTTCCATCGTGATGGCATTTTTTGGCGGTATTTCTATTGTTTTAGCCGCTATTACTGCCGCCTTATGTACAGGTAAAGAAAGTCATCCCGACCCTAAAAAAAGGTACGTTGCAGGCATTGCTAATGGTGTGTTTTATTTAATTGGTGGAACTTTTGCCGGAACCATTGTATTACTCTTTAATGCCATCCCATCGGCCGTTATTGCTGCACTAGCGGGCCTTGCCCTAATTGGTGCTATTGTTGCAAATATTAGATTACTCAGCGCAAACTCAAGCTATATAGAACCTGCAGTGATTACTTTTTTAGTTACCGCCTCTAATATGAGTATCGGCGGGATGGGCTCAGCCTTCTGGGGCATCATACTCGGCATGGTGGCCTATTGGATTTCAGGTTTTAGAAAAGCGGAGAAGCAAGCATGACTCAGCACGAGTTTTTAAATAATAAAGAAGCGATCTTAAAGGTCTTACCTCAACACGAAATTACAGTTAAGCGTCTCGAGAAGCTCGCTGATAAAGCAGCCCTACCCGTCGTTACGGTAATGGGTAAATATAATCATGGTAAGAGTCGTTTATTAAATGAATTAATTGGTGATGATTTATTTTCTGTTGCCGACAAAAGAGAAACTAAAGCCTTACACCTCGCTGAACATAAAGGTCTTTGTTGGATTGATGCTCCAGGTCTTGATGCTGATGTACAAGAAATAGACGATCAACACGCTGAAGAAGCCCTTTGGGTGGCATCAGACATTCGCCTGATGGTTCATGCTGCCAAAGAAGGTGAACTCGATGCCGCCGAGATCGACTTAATCAATACCCTGACCCAGGATAAGCAACAAACTAAACGTCAATCTGTTTTTGTTCTGACTCAAATCGACCAAGTTGCCGATGAAGAAACTCTGAATAAAATTTTGGATAGCCTTGGCAAACAGCTGGGTGAGATGAAAATCCATCCCGTCTCATCTGTGCGCCACCGCCGAGGCGTTGAACAAAGTATTCCCTTATTTATTGAAAAAAGCGGCATTCCAGCACTTGAGCAACAACTAACTGAAACTCTAAATAAAGTTCCTGATATCAGATTATTTGAGAAAAATAGTTATTTTTCTCAGTTAAGCGATGAGTTGGCTGAAAAGCATCAACAACATACAGCCAGTCATACTCATCTAAAGCAACAAGCGGATGAGTTTGAGCGCAATTTTATCAACGATCTAAAAGCTGCTTTAGAACAAGGTGCTAAAGACTTGCATGAGATCATGCAAGAACCGGAAGTTGACCACTCCTTAGACCCTGGTTCCATTGATGATATTTTTACCATGACACCAGGTAAGCTAGATCGTTCACGTGTTCAAATTGCCTATTCACGTGCCTGCTTATTAATTCGTAGTGTTTTAACAAAATACGGCATGTCTACTCTCAGCGAAGACAGAAAAGTGGGTGCAGCTAGTTTAAACACAGTCATGGTTGCAGTCATGGGCATTTCAGTTAAGTTCCGTGCCCAACTTCGTAGCCTATTTGGTGAGACTAAAGGCCGTGAGCGCTTATTGGCTGACTTTAAATCTTACTTTGACAAGTCAGAAGCTCGCCTTAAAGCATTAGCAGAAATTGAACAAGAATTAACCCAGATACAACATGTAGAAGCCGCGCAAGAAGTTCTTGCTCAGTGGCAAGAGATCATGTAACTATCACTCATAAGAGTATCAAAAATGAGTTTTAAACAAGAAAAAGCATTTATTACAGGGCTAGAAAGCTTCGAATTCAATAGCCAAGATTTAGACGCTCAACAGCAACAACTTGAATCACGACAAGTTGAACTTGAAGAGTTCCTAGCCTCTAATGAGTTGAAAGCTTCTGGCTTAAAAAAACAGCACCCTCTACCAGGCAAGGTTGAACAGTTTAATACCTTAAAGCAACAATATATTCCTGCATGGGAACAAGCTAAAAAAGACTTAGCACCTGCATTAGAACTAGCCGACTCCTTTGCTGATAAATTGATGTTTTTAGTATTTGGTAAATTTAATGCCGGTAAAAGTTCCTTTTGTAATTTAATTGCAGACCGCTTTAAGTTTCACCAAAAAGAAGTTCAACCCTTTATCCTAGAAAATGGTCAACTTCAGTTTCATGACGAAGCCTTCAAAGAAGGTAGTACAGAAACAACTGCCCATATACAAGGCGTTATTCTGGATGAGCGTCTGGTTCTGATCGACACCCCTGGACTGCATTCAATTACGAGTGAAAATGCGGAGTTAACCCAACAATTTTTAGAAAGTGCTGATGGCATTTTATGGTTAAGTAGCTCAACCTCTCCCGGTCAAGTACAAGAACTACAAGAGCTCGCTCAAGAGTTGCGTCGACGCAAGCCTCTACTGCCTGTTATCACACGTAGTGACTTTCTTGATGAAGTCTTTGTAGACAATGATATTAAAAAAATGCTCTGCAATAAGACCCCTGACAATAGAGCTATACAAGAAGAGGATGTACTGCAAAGAGCGCAGGATAAACTAAATAGTCTAGGTATGGAACCGGGGCTAGTACAGCCACCGACCTCAATCTCTGTCTACAGTGCTCGTGAACATGGACTGACAGACGAAGCTTTGTCAGAAGCTGGTTTATATAGGCTATATCAGGCGATATTAGACCTAGCCAAACCCGTGGTCAGCTACAAAGAACGTAAACCACTAGAGGTCTTTATTCATTACCTCGAAGAAGTAGTACTGAGTGATGTGGATAACTTGATCGAGCAACTAAAAGAATTACAAAGCCTTTGCCAGTCAAATAAAGAACAGCTGAACCTAGACATAGCTGCGATAAAAAATACGGTCTGGCAAAACGCCTTATCAAGCTTACCAACCTTTATGGACAAATACCTGACCTCAGTCAGTGAAAATCCTACACAGCACTTTGTCAGGGACTTTACTGAAAGAGTTAAAGAGCTTTTAAAAACGGCAATTAATAAGCAATTGGCTCTCTATGAAGTAGACCTTCAAGCAGTCCTAAATAAAACCGATTTAAGTATCAATATTCCCCTAAGTATGGAGAGTTACGAAAAGTTCTATTTAGAAATTGAAAAGATTCTACAACGCCAATTAAATGATTATGCTGACGTGCTTACCGAACAATGTGAGTCTCATTTGGATAAAGTTGAAACACAGCTAGAGTATTTGCTAGACAATTTAGAGCAAAGACAATCAGCTCTTCTGATACTAGATGAAGGCAAAGCGGAGTTAGACCTGTCTGAAGCCATCTGATAAGAATCACGTAACTCAAAAACCTTAGTCAAAAAAATAGCCCCGAAAATAGTACAAAACTACTTTCGGGGCTTTTATTATTGTTGTTATCTTTTGAGCTTTTTACTAAGCACCTCTAAGAGAAGTGCTTAGTTATCAAGTTCAGAGCGTCAACTTACTCTTCAACAGTACCAGATTCCTCGTTATTGGCACCTTCAACTGGAGCAGTTTCGGCGTCAGAACCACCTAAAACACTCTCCAGAGAAACCGGCTCAACAAAAGGATTCTCCTGCTCAGTGCTTACGCTATGCTCAACACTGGTGCTGCGGTCTTCCATCTTCTTGCGACGTGCTAAGTGATAGGATAAACCAGTACCGGCAGGAATTAAGCGACCAACAATCACGTTTTCTTTTAGACCACGTAACTCATCACGCTTACCCATCACCGCTGCTTCAGTCAAGACACGAGTTGTTTCTTGGAAGGAAGCGGCAGAGATAAAGGAGTCAGTTGATAGAGATGCCTTCGTAATACCTAGTAAGATATTCTGATAAGTCGCTGGCTGACCACCTTCAGCTTCCATACGATCGTTTTCATCCAACAAGACAGAACGTTCAACCTGCTCTCCTGGGATAAAGCTGGTATCGCCCGCATCCTCAACGACTACACGACGTAACATCTGACGTAGAATCACCTCGATGTGCTTATCGTTAATCTTCACACCTTGTAAGCGATAAACCTCTTGTACCTCATCAATGATGTACTGGGCTAATCTCTCAATACCTTTGAGGCGTAAGATATCATGCGGATCGGAAGGACCATCAACGATTAATTCCCCTTGGTGTACCACACGACCATTTTGTACCTGAATATGCTTCTCTTTAGGAATCAGGAACTCATGCGGCTGACCATCAGGGTCAGTGATCACTAGACGCTGCTTACCTTTGGTATCCTTACCAAAAGAAACAACACCAGACACATCAGCAAGAATACCTGCATCCTTAGGAGAGCGTGCTTCAAATAGCTCGACTACGCGTGGTAGACCACCCGTAATATCACGTGTCTTCTGAGAGTCAACAGGAATACGAGCAACAATCTCACCTACACCAATTTGCTGACCATCACGGACGCGAATCAAAGCACCCACTGGGAAGGTTATCGCCACTGTATGACTAGTATTATTAGGGCCAAGAATAGTTATTTCCTCGCCTTTTTCATCTAGCATCTTAATTTGTGGACGAATATTAGCACGCGTTGCACGCTTAGGCGTAATCACTACCAAAGTTGATAAACCAGTAATTTCGTCTGTCTGCTGAGCAACGTTAACACCTTCTTCGATGTTATCGAATTTAACCTGACCAGCATACTCAGAAACGATTGGACGAGTGAGTGGGTCCCAAGTAGCTAACTTGCTACCTGCTTTAACCTCATCACCATCACCAACCAATACGGTAGCACCATAAGGTACACGATGACGTTCACGCTCACGCTCAGTTACCGGATCAAGAATTAGTAACTCACCGTTATTAGAAATCGCAATGCGCTCACCCTTACTGTTGGTCACGTAGCGCATAGAAGTTAAGAATGCTACCTTACCATTAGACTTAGTCTCAACACTGGATACAGAGGCTGTACGAGATGCTGCACCACCAATGTGGAAAGTACGCATCGTTAACTGTGTACCAGGCTCACCAATCGACTGAGCAGCAATAACACCTACTGCTTCACCGCGGTTAACCAAGTAACCACGACCTAGGTCACGACCATAACAGTGAGCACATAAACCATGACGTGTTTCACATGTTAACGGTGTACGGATTTTAATCTCGTCAATGCCTAATTTATCAATTAGTTCAACTGCGTCCTCATCTAACATAGAACCCGCTG
>LSQX01196098.1_pt1 | contig 20122 bp, 19 predicted proteins | sample 654561 | NCBI WGS metagenome assembly LSQX01 (sample SAMN04489861, study PRJNA283612) | anaerobic digester metagenome | isolation source: 4 biogas reactors fed with cattle manure at either 37C or 55C with and... | place: Denmark: Kongens Lyngby | collected 2014
TCAAAAGCGCTTTCGGTCCTGCTTATGTTTATCGGCGGCTGCTCCGGTTCGACCGCCGGCGGCATCAAGGTTAATACACTCGCCGTACTGCTGCTTACGGTTAAAGCATACGCCGTCGGCAGAAATGCCGTGACCTGCAAAAACCGCAGAATAAGTTCGACAATCGTCATGCGAGCGATAGCGGTAACCACTTTCACTCTGGTACTTAATACCCTGGCAACTTTTCTTCTGGTGATTATAGACGGCGTCCCGCTGAAGACTGCGCTTTACGAATGCGTATCCGCCTCGGCTACCGTCGGACTCAGCCTGAATGCCACTCCGACGCTTTCATTGGCTTCTCATATCATAACAATGCTGCTTATGTTCGCGGGAAGAGTCGGAGCGCTTACCATAACCTATTCGCTTTCCCTGCGGCAGAGCCGGGCAAAGAATCTTGTCACATATCCCGAAATGTCGATGCCGATAGGCTGATGCTTCACAACAAAAATTATAAATAAATGAAAACGGTGATATTATATGAAATCTTTCTGCATAATCGGTCTTGACGAATTCGGCAGGACAATGGCGCTCGATCTTATGAGACAGGGCGCCCAGGTAATGGTTATCGATTCCGCCGAGGAGGAGGTAAGCGAAATAGCCGATCAGGTGATAAACGCAGTCGTCGGAGACCCGACGAATCCCGATTTCCTGCTTGCCGCCGGAGTCAAGGATTACGAATGCGCGGTAGTCTGCCGCAGCCGCAAAATCGACGAAAGCCTGCTTATCACCCTTGCACTTAAGGATATAGGAGTTAAAAAGGTGGTGGCTAAAGCGTTCAACGATCAGCATCTCAGGATACTTCAGAAGGTCGGGGCGGATAAAGTCGTCTTTCCGGATCGCGACAGGGCAAAATCCCTCGCCTTTACTCTCTCCCGAAACTATGTGACCGACTATATCAACTTTTCAGACGAATATTCGATAGTCACAATGGATGTGCCGGATTATTGGGTCGGCAAAACAGTGGCCGAACTGAATATCCGCAAAAACATGGGCATCAATATCATTGCCTTGAAAAACCCCGCCGATGAAAAGCCCTCGGTGCTGATTTCCCCTTCGCATCAATTCTCGGCCGGCGAAAGCGTCACCGTCATGGGACTTAAGCAATCGGTAGAAAAAATAACCGAATAAAACAATTCAGAACGGAGGTCTTTCATGAGATTCCTCATTCTTGATATCGATACCCTCCGCCCGGATCATCTGGGCTGCTACGGCTACAAAAGAAACACCTCTCCGGTTATTGACTCGATAGCGGAAGAGGGAATGCGCTTCGACAGCTATTACTGCCCCAATGCTCCATGTCTTCCGTCCCGCGCATCCCTCGTTACCGGACAATTCGGCATCAGAACCGGCGTCGTCGGTCATGGCGGAACCGCAGCCGATCCTCGCCTTGAGGGATTTTCGCGCGGTTTCCGCTCGAAATATTCGCATAACTCCCTTTTCAATCTCTTCCGCCGAAAGGGGATATATACAGCCTCGGTTTCCACTTTCGCCGAACGGCACAGCTCCTGGTGGTTCAATGCCGGACTGAATGAAGTCATCAATCTGGGTCTCGGAGGCGGAGAGACCGGCGAAATGGTTACCGACGCCGCACTTTCCTGGCTTGACCGCCATGAAAAGGACGATAACTGGATGCTTCATCTGAACTACTGGGATCCGCATACCCCGTACCGTACCCCGATGAGCATCGGCCGTCCGTTTGAAAACGAACCTCTGCCTCAGGACTGGATCGACGAAAAAGTCTTCGCCCGTCATAAAAATCATGTAGGACCGCACTGCGCAAACGAGATCGGAATGTGGGACGACAGCCACCCGAAAAACTGCCCGCGTCATCCCGGAAAGATAGACGATCTCGACGGTGTGAAGCGCTTCATAGACGACTACGACACCGGCATTCTGTATGCCGATATGCAGATAGGAAAAGTGGTCGAGCGGCTCAAAAAATCCGGCATCTGGGAAGACACTGCGGTCATTATTACCGCCGACCACGGCGAGAATATGGGAGAGCTGGGGCTTTACGCGGAACACGGCACCGCAGATGAAATAACCTGCCGCATACCCATGATAATAAAATGGCCGGGGATGAAAACCGGCGTCGAAAAGAGCTTCCATACAAATGTCGACCTTGCGCCGACTTTAGCCGAGCTTTTCTCGCTCAATCCCGTCGGCGGATATGAATACGACGGCGTAAGCTTCGCGCCGGCGCTGCGCGGGGAAGCTTATGAAGAACAGGACGGCGTGGTCCTAACCCAATGCGCCCATGTCTGCCAGCGCTCGGCAAGATGGGGCGACTGGCTCTATATCCGGACGGTCCACGGCGGATATCATCTATTCCTGGAACAGATGCTTTTCAATATAAAAGACGACCCGCACGAAACGAATAATATCGCCGATAAATTCCCGGAAATCTGCGCCGAAGGCGCCCGCCGCATTCTTGTTTGGGAACAGAAACAGCTTTCCCGTTCGGCCTATGATTACGGTTATCAGGGCGACCCGATGTATACCGTACTGGCGGAGGGCGGTCCCGAGCATTGCCGCGGTGAGCTGCTCGGATATATGCAGCGGCTCCGCGAAACCGGCAGGGAATGGGGAGTAAAGGAACTTGAGCGTATTTACGCCCGCGATCTAAAAAGAGAACTCAATAAATAAACATGAAAGAGGTAACGAAAATGGCTGAATTCAAAACCTTTCTCCGGCAGGCGGCAAACGTAAGGCCGTCTGCGCGGCAGATCAGAATGCTGGATACCGGATTTTATGCATTTGCTCATTTCGGAGTCAACACCTTTACCGACCGCGAATGGGGAGACGGTAAAGAAGACCCGGGTATATTTAATCCTGTCGATCTCGACTGCGATCAGTGGTGCGAAGCCTTCAAAGCCGCCGGCATGAAGGGACTTGTTCTGACGGCGAAGCATCATGACGGCTTCTGCCTCTGGCCTTCGAAGTTCACCGAACACAGCGTCAAAAACTCTCCTTTCAAGCGCGATGTCGTTAAAGAAGCTGCAGAAGCCTGCGCCCGCGCCGGACTGAAATTCGGCGTCTACCTCTCTCCGTGGGACAGAAATTCTAAATACTACGGTTCCGATGAATACAATGTATACTACAGAAGTCAGCTTACCGAACTTCTGACCGGCTACGGGGAAATGTTCCATATCTGGTTCGACGGAGCCTGCGGAGAAGGTCCGAACGGCAAGAGACAGGTATATGACTACGAGTCATATATCGAGCTTATCCGCCGATATCAGCCGAATGCGACGATATTCAACGACGGCGGCCCGGATATCCGCTGGTGCGGCAACGAAGCCGGCCATGCGCGCCGTTCCGAATGGGCGGTAGTCCCGAGCGAACTTTGCTTCCGCTCGGAAATACAAACCGAACCGGGTCCGCTTTGCGGAGACCTGTCTCATATGTATAATTCGGATGAGGAAATAGGCGGGCTTCCGAATATTCTTTACTCAAAAGGCTTGGTATTTACCCCCTCCGAAGTCGATATGTCTATCCGTCCCGGCTGGTTCTGGCATGAAAACGAGGATCCGCATCCGCTCAGCCGCCTTTTCGATACATATCTCAATTCGGTCGGAGGAAATACAACATTTAATCTTAACTGTCCGCCGGACCGCCGCGGTCTGATTGACGACCGCGATGTAGAGCGCCTCGCCGAGCTCGGTGCACTGCTCCGCAATGAGTTTTCAACCGATCTTTGCGCAGGAGGTACGATAAAGCGTCTTGAATGGAACAGCGAAACTCAGGCAAAGTTTGAGATACCGCTTGATCGTCCGTCGGATATCAAATATATCGAAATTGCCGAAGACATCGTTCAGGGACAGCGCATCGAGCTATTCCGGATAGAAGCTCTCAACGAAGCCGGAGCGCCTGTCGGCGGATACAGCGGAACCACGGTCGGCAACCGCCGGATAATAAAGATGGGAGCGAAGGGCGTTGCAAAACTCAGACTTTTCGTGACCGCCGCCCGCGGAGAAGTGCAGCTCAAAACTTTCCGTGCGTTCTGACGGCAATCCTCTGACAATATATTATACGCGACAAACAATTAAAACGGGGTGTAAATCATGTCGAAATTTACCGAGCCCAAAACCGGGTATGATCTGCCCGCATATGAGGAATTTAAGCCGGATCGCTTTGATTATACGGCGACGCCGCAAACCGGTCTTGAAACCATTCGTGATGAGATTCGCGCAAGACGTGAAAGCGGAGACGCATCACCGGTAAATGTCAAAATCGAAAAAGGCGTTTACAGGATAGGCGGCATCGACTTTGACAGCCGCGACTCGAATGTCACCTGGTTCGGAGAGCCGGGCGCCGTAATAATCGGCGGCGTTATGCTGGATAAATCCGCTTTCTCTCCCATTGAGGGAGAGATGAAGGAACGCCTCAGCGAAGAGGCAAAAGACAAGGTACTCGTCACCGACCTTAAAAAAGCCGGTCTGACTGCCGACGACTGGGGTCAGGTAAACGCGATAGGCGCCTTTCATTCCGCCGGCAAATACGACAACGGCAGGATCGGGCTTACCGCCGAAGTCTTCTGCTCCGACCGCAGAATGCGCCTTGCCCGCTGGCCGAACGAAGGCTGGGATCACCTCTGGGACGTTCTCGACATGGGCGAGGTATCCGAGTTCCCGCTTCAGAACTATTTTCCGGAATGGAGTACAAAGCGCAACCCCCGCGGCGGCACATATATCCTCAGCAGAGAAACGAATAAGTATGTCAAAAGATGGAAAACTCTCGATGACGTCTGGATTTACGGCTATCTGCGCCACGACTGGGCGGATTCGTCTTCTCCCGTAAAGTCGATTGATACGGCAACAGGCGCGCTTTGTCCCGAATATGTCTCTTCCTATGCCGTAAAGCGCGATGCGCCGTTTTATTTCTACAATGTTTTCGAGGAACTCGACGTTCCCGGAGAATACTACATCGACCGCGAAAACGGACTGCTCTATATCATTCCGACCTCCTACGACTTTACAATCGAAATCTCGGTGCTCAGGCGCCCGCTTATCGAAGCGAAGGATATCACCGGCTTTACTCTCGCCGGCGTCAAGTTGAAATGCTGCCTTGCAGACGCAGTTTCGATCCAGGGAAACGGCAACACCGTCCGCGATTGCTTCATCAACAACGTCGCTTCATATGCCGTCAGAATCAACGGTTATAACAACCTTGTAAAAGGAAACGAGATAACGAGAACCGGTACCGGCGCAGTCAGTATTGCGGGAGGAGACAGAAACACCCTGACTCCGGGCAATAACATAGCCGAAGACAACTATGTCCACGACTGGGCTGAGGTGCAGGAGATGTATACCCCGGCGTTCAATGTTCAGGGAGTCGGCAACATCTGCCGCCACAACGAAATGCGCCGTGCTCCGCATATGGCGATCACTTACGGCGGAAACGATCACGTTATAGAATATAACCTTATTGCTGACTGCGTAAGAGTATCTTCCGACGCGGGAGCGATATATTCCGGATATGACTGGACTGCTTTCGGATGCCGGGTAAATAAAAATGTTCTGTATAACATAGGACGGGGGGAATTTATTCCTAACGGAATTTATTTCGACGACGCAATGTCCGGACAGACATCGGACGGCAACCTGCTTGTCGGAATAAAAGGCTTGGGATTTCTTATCGGCGGCGGCAGAAGCAACACAATAACGAACAATGTCATTGCCGACAACGGAATTTGCGCCATTTCTTACGATGACCGCGCACGCGACGGAGTTGTAAACGACGGCTGGGCAAGAGCCGGATATAACAGCGAAGATAGTATTGCCTGGAAAAGATTGCGTGCGATGCCTTTCCGCTCGGAAATCTGGGCGAAGAAATATCCTCAGCTCGCCGCGGTTCACGACAACTTCGACGATTTTGACGATCCTTATTTCCCGCCGAACCCGCAGCACGCGGTTGTCGACAACAACATTATATTCACCGATGACGACGGCGGCTTTGAAAGGATATACCGGGGCGTGCGCGATTACGCCGAACGAATATCAAATGTAAGAAAGCACTCATCGGATCTGAAACTTTTGTTTGCCGATCCGGAAAACGGCGACTGGACGCCGGTCTCGGAGGAGTCGGAAGGGCTCATCGAGCCGGGGCTTGCCGGAAGAAGAAAAAAGAAATAAAGCACACAAAAAACGCGGACGGCTTCAAAACCGTCCGCGGTGCTGTTAAACCATGAAATTCAGTTTCTGCAGAATTAAATCGACCTGCAATTCCGGATTGTGTTCTTCATCGTTTACAATGATAAAATCACACTCTGTCTGATAAAATTCGTTGTCCGGCTGATTCGATATCCGTTTTTCCGCCGCTTCCCGGGAAATTCCGTCCCGCTTTATGATTCGGCTGACCCGCAAAGCCCTGTCGGCTATAACGCCTATCGTCCAGTCGCAGTATTCGTTCATCCGGCTTTCGAACAGCAGCGGCGCGTCGATAATGCAGTATTTTCGTCCGCTTTTTTGTTGCTCCCTTATCCAGGAAAGTGCGGTTGAAATAACATGCGGATGGGCAATCTCATTCAGCCTTTTGAGTTTTTCAGGTGAATTAAAAACCTTTTCGCGCAGCGCCGGACGGCAAAGCGAGCTGTCGGGGGAAATTATGTCGTCTCCGAATTCGCTTTTCAATTCTTTCAGCAGTTCATCATCCCGCAGCGCCGGATTTGAACCGGTAAGCGAATGATAAAGCGCGTCGGTGTCAAGGCTTTCGACATTTCGGCGGGCAAATATTTCCGAGATATACCCCTTGCCGCTTCCGCTCGCCCCGGTAAGCCCTAAAACAGAAAGAAGGCTCATAGGCTGATGCGTCGTCCCGTTTCGGCCGACATATAAGCCGATTCGATTATTCTTGTGACATCGGCGGCGTCGCTGATATCCGGGCAGGTCGGTCTGTCATTTAAAATTGAAGTCAAAAAGTCGTGATAGCTCTCGACGTGACTGCGTATCCAGCCGGGAACCGCTTTAGCTCCCGGGAATTTATCGCCGGGGGCGGGGTATCTGCCGACACATTCGATTCGGGTAAATCCCCGCTCTCCGCCGAGTTCGCCGGAGGGAGCATCGCCGTCGCAGAACCACAGCCAGCTCGGATCCATAAGGTCGAATTTCACCGTTCCTTTTGTGCCGTATATCGTAAAATTCAGATCGTCGTTTGTGCCGACTCCTAACTTTGACGCGGTAATCGTCCCCTTAGCGCCGCATTCAAGCTCCGCCAAAAGGTAAAACGCCTCGTCCGCATCGGTTTTCCAGGGCTTGCCGTCAACTCCGGCGCGCAGCGGATGCGCGATCTGCTGCATTCCGTCGACAGTCCTGAACTTCCCGCAGAGATGATAAATAAGGTCAACGGCGTGAGAGCCGAGATCCCACAAAACTCCTCCGCCGTATGCTCCGTCCTGCTTCCATCCTACCGGCTTTGTTACGTCGGTTGACGAAGAATGATAATAGCTGATATCGAAGCTGACTATCTTCCCGAGCCGTCCTTCTTCAATCAGCTGCTTTGCGCGGACGACCGGACCCATGAAACGGTAGTTATGAACGATCTGCCCCTTAAGCCCGGTGCCTTTTATAAGTTCGGCGATCTCGGCAGCCTGTCGCGCTTTTGTGCAGAGCGGCTTTTCGCAGTAAATGTGCTTGCCGGCGGCAATCGCCTTTTTTAAGGTTTCATAATGCAGAAGATTCGGCGTCGAAATATCGACTATATCGGTCTCATCGGAGAAAATAAGCTCATCTTCGTTCCAATAAGCCTTGTCGAGTCCATATTTTTCGGCGGCAATCTGCGCAGTCTCTTTTTTTGAGGTGCAGACGCCGATGATTTTAGCTGTTGCAGTCGGGTCGTCTGCGCCGTAGTAGAATTTAAGATTTTGAACGGCATAGGAATGGGTGCGTCCCATGTTGCCGAATCCGATAAGGGCAATGTTAAGTCTTTTCATTTTCCTCTGAATTTATATTAAGCTTTTCGTCTGTTTCGGGATTTGCCTGTTCGGTTTCATTTATTTCCGACGGCTTTTCTTTCGCCGGCACAATCGCAAACAATATCAGAAAAACGGCGATGAAAAGGGAACAGAAAACGCTTGAATAACCGGTCAATTGCGAAAACAAAGCCCGGAACGGTTCGATATAATATTCGCTCAGGATAACGCTTAAAAAGCTGACAATGTCAGCTTCCTCTCCCGGAAGAACCCCGATTCCGGGTATAAGCGTCGAAGCCATTGCGGCAGTCTGCAAAAACCAGTATACCGCCCCGAACAGCTTGATATTGCCGCTTCTCGCAAGTGCCGCATACATCCATATCAATGCCCAGACAAGAGTATGGATTATAAATCCGGCGCCGGTTACCGGCAGCGTATCCCCGAACCCCCGTATTAAAAACCTGTATATAAAGGGAACTCCGAGCGCCGATACAACGGCAAATACATCGGCGAAAAGACGTAGCGGTTTGATATATTTCTTCATATCGAAACCGCCGCTATTGCGCCGAAGGAAAAATCGTGGTATAATATATCCGACGAATCCGATTCGAAGCAAAAAACTCCTCTGAAACAGCGCGGAGCAGCGCTGTCAGCCGGATGCGAAATGTTGTATTTGTTTTGCATTTATGTTGATATTGTTGTTTTATAATTCAAAACGCATACACTAATGTCTGCGTATATATTATTATAGCATATAAACATTATTTTTTCAAGATAATAAGTATAAAAAACATGAACGAATTTTACAAAAACTGCCCGAACAATACACAGACCGCAAAGCCGAAGGCGATGCGGCGGATAAGAAAGCCGAATTCATATCAGCCGTCGGAGCTTACCGGGCGCCAGGTGTATCTCGACGGCACCGTCGTATCCCCCCGCGAGCCGCTTGCGCCTCAGCCGCCGGCACCTCCCAATGCTCCTGAAAAAGATGAATTCACCGGCAAAAAATACAAGCCGAAAAAAGCTCCTGCAGCAAATCTTGGTGTAAAAAAACATCGTCCCGCCCGAAAACTTAAAATAGCAAAAATAATCGGCGGAGTTGCCGCATTCCTGATTTTCGCCGCTGCGGTCACGGTAAGCGTTACAAAAGGCATAAAATTTAATAAAAAAGAGATGCTTGTCAAAAATCATCCGCTGCAATATCAGGAGATAGTTGAAAAATACTCCGAAGAATTCGGCGTTCCCGCGCCGATAGTTTTTGCGGTAATCAAAACAGAAAGCAGCTTTATCATAGACGCGGTAAGCTCGGTGGGAGCAATAGGACTCATGCAGATAATGCCGGAAACATTTGAATGGCTCCAGACCAAGACCGGCGAAACGCTTGAAACGGATATGCTTTACACGGCTGATGTAAATATCCGTTACGGCACCTTTTATCTTTCCTGGCTGAAAGAGCGCTTCGGCTCATGGAAGACCGCATGGGCGGCATACAACGCCGGGATCGGAAGGGTAAAAAGCTGGCTTGAGGACGAAAGGTATTCGGACGGCTCGGAGCTGCTTGAGATTCCGTTCGCCGAAACAAAAGCATTTGTCGGGCGTGTAGCCGAAAGCGCGGAAATATACGAAGAGCTGTATTACAGCAGCTCCGATACGAAAAAAGACGGCTGATCCATATTAAACATCTCTCTTTACATGAGGGGTGTTTTTTAAAAGCAAACAGTATGAAATACAAATTTAACAACATCCGTTCAAATCCCGATATAGCGCCGCGGATGCATATAACATACGGGTAAATCACATTTTTGCAAATGCCGCGAGATGATTTTGTCGATTGACAAAATGAACAAAACATGGTATAATATGTTCTGCAACCACCGTAAAAAACAGAAAATAATATAACGGAGGAGTTCGGATGACGGATAAGGAAATAAACGATCTGAAAGACAAGCTGTTTTATAAACCGAAATTTGCATACGACGAATACGACGAAAAAGCCCTTTGCGAGATGGAGGAATTCTCGAAAGGATATATCAAATTCATCGATAAATGCCGCATCGAGCGCGAAGCGGTTAAGTATTCGATAGCCGAAGCCGAAAAACACGGTTATAAGGAATACAAATTAGGCGACAAGTTCGAAAAGGGCGGCAGATATTATTATAACAACCGTGATAAAGCGGTCGCATTTATAAGGGTTGGAAAGAATCCGATTGCCGAAGGCGTCCGCATCGTTGCGTCGCATATCGACTCCCCGCGCATCGATCTCAAGCAGCATCCGCTCTATGAAAATTCCGGCTTTGCATACTTTAAAACTCATTACTACGGTGGAATCAAGAAATATCAGTGGACAACGATACCGCTGTCGCTTCACGGAACAATCGTCCGCGCCGACGGCAGCGTTCAGGATATAGCGATAGGACTCGACCCGGAAGATCCGGTATTCTATATCACCGATCTGCTTATTCATCTTGCGAAAGATCAGATGAACAAACCTCTGCGCAGCGGCATCGAGGGCGAGCAGCTCAATATATTGCTCGGTTCCCGTCCGCTTCCCGGCGCATCAAAGGATGTCGGCGACAGGATCAAACTCGGCATAATGAAGCTGATAAACGACAAATACGGCATAACCGAAGCTGACTTCATGAGCTCCGAGCTCACGATGGTTCCGTCTTATCCCGCCCGCGAACTCGGTTTCGACCGCTCGATGATAGCCGCATACGGTCACGACGACCGTGTCTGCGCATACCCGTCCTATAAAGCGCTCTTCGACTCGACCGATGACGCCAACACCTCTATGATAGTCCTCGCTGACAAGGAAGAAATCGGTTCCGACGGCGTAACCGGAATGCAGAGCAGCGCATATATGGATATTATCGATGAGCTTGCCAAAACCTTCCGCGCATCTCCGGCAAAGGTACGGGCAAACTCCATGTGCCTATCCGCTGACGTCAACGCAGGTTTCGACCCTGGTTTCCCTGAAGTGGCAGAGCGCAGCAATACCTGCTTTTTGAATCAGGGCGTCGTTATGACCAAGTTCACCGGCTCCGGCGGAAAATCCGGAACCAGCGATGCCTCCGGCGAATTCGTCGGCAAGATCCGGAAGATATTTGATGACGCAAATGTAATCTGGCAGACCGGAGAGCTTGGCAAGGTGGATCAGGGCGGCGGCGGCACGGTGGCGATGTATATAGCAAACAACAATATCGACACGATAGACGTTGGCGTTCCGGTGCTTTCGATGCACAGCCCCTACGAAGTTATCGCAAAAGCCGACCTTTATGAGACCTATAAGGCATTCAGAGCCTTTATCGACTGGGCAAAATAAATTATATAGAGAACTCCGAAAAACAAAAACAAAAGAAATAAGTTAACATACGTCCATACCATGCCATAATCCCACGAGGAGAATTATTATGGATGAGATCATTCGCAAAATAGGACTTTACGGCATAGTGCCGGTCGTCAAGATTGAGCGTCCGGAAGATACGATTCCGCTGGCAAAATCCTTCTGCCGTGCCGGACTTCCGGTAATGGAAGTTACCTATCGCACCAACAATGCGGAGAGTGCGATCCGGGAGATCGCAGCCGAAATGCCGCAGATGCTGGTCGGAGCCGGAACGGTAATAGAACCGTCACAGGTTGAATCGGCGGTGAGAGCCGGCGCTAAGTTCGTTGTCACACCAAACCTCGATGTTGAGGTTGTTAAGGCTTGCCAGCGTCTTAACATCCCCGTTCTGCCGGGCTGCGCTACTCCGACCGATATAGCGGCGGCGATGTCGCTCGGGCTGAAAGTCGTAAAATTCTTCCCGGCAGAGGCGTCGGGCGGTCTTTCAATGATTAAAGCGATGAACGGTCCGTTCGGAATGATGAAATTCCTTCCGACCGGCGGCATAAACCTTGACAATATGATGGATTACCTGAAGAACGACAAGATCCTCGCCGTCGGCGGAACTTTCATGGCGAATGAGGGCTTCGTCCGCGACGGCCAGTTCGACCGAGTCGAGATGATGACCCGTCTGGCGATGTCGAGAATGTACGGCTTCTCGCTGATGCACATCGGAATAAACTGCGAAAACGAGACGGACGCGCAGAAATGGGCCGGTATCATGGGATCGATGTTCGGTTTTGACTGCGACGAAAGCGCAGGCGGAATCTTTACCGGCGGCTGCCTTGAATTTATGAAAAAGCCGTATCTCGGCGAGAAAGGCCATATCGCAATAGGAACCAACTTCCTTGACAGAGCGATGTTCCGCTTCGAAACGATGGGCTTTAAATTCGACCGCAGCCAGGACAAATTCAACGACCGCGGCGATCTTAAAGCGGCATATTTCGCCGACGAATTCTTCGGCTTCGCAATTCATCTGATTCAGAAATAAGCATAAAACCGGGAGAGGCAGAGTCTTCTCCCGGTTTTTTCATCAGAAAATATATTCCGATTTTTAAAAGCGATATGTGCGTAATCAGTCGGATGAATTTGTTAAATTTGATCAGCCTATTGATTTTTCAGGCATTTTATGGTATAATAATATGCGTTCCGGACGGTACAGTTCAGGACGACAATACGGAAAGGTATCGAAGAGGTCATAACGGGGCTGACTCGAAATCAGTTNNGCAAGTCCACGTGGGTTCGAATCCCACCCTTTCCGCCAATATTATGCTTTAAGTGCTCATTCTATTATCATAGTCTGGGCACTTTTGCCGTTATACTCGTCATAATGAGTAATCAAATCGAAACCATATCACTCATAAGGAGATCTCCCCATGAATAACCGACCAGCGGCTCTTATCCTTACCGCGATATTTCTGCTCGCCGCCCTGCCTGTCTCCGTCATGGCGCTGCCTTACGGCTGGTGGCCCTTGTGGTCAGCCTACACGGAAGCTCTTGACAGCGGCAACGAGGACGCACTTATTTCGGCAGGCGATAATGTTATAAAATTTTACTCCGATAAGCCAATGGACGGCGATATCGCCGGTCAACAGTTACGGCTCAAAGTATGCGCCGCCTTCCGGCACATACTACGGCACCAATGCGGAGGGAAGTTTTGGCTCCGCCGGCATCTGTTCTTTTTATGTCGAGCTGGAAGGGAACACAGCCGCCGAGTTTGATTATCTGATTGCAAAGGAGTTCTCAACTCTCACAATGGTCTTCCCGGAAGTGAAAGCCATAGTCTGTTTTGATAAAGCGGTTCCCGAAGGCGACTACACCCTTTCCGGCAGCGTCTTTACAGCCGCCGACGCCGCAATATCAGCAAACCCCGCTCTGATTAAATACGGCAATTCCGCTGCAGGCACCTGGGTTCCGCTCGATACCTTTTCCGAGACGGTCAGCGGTGATCTTCTGCTGGGAGCCGCCGGCCGCACATATAATCGGATGGATATAAGCGCCGAGTATAAGCTTAACGGCAGTCAGATCGCCTCAACATCCGGTTCTCCAAACCACTGCAGAATAAACGCCGATGAGCTGTCCGCCGGCCGCCATAAGCTGGAGATTGTTCTCGGCGACGGCTTCGGATACTCAAAGACATATACCTACACACTGAATAAAGATACCTCCGGCACCATTGCCTTTACCGAAGGCTATCTTGACACAGCTGTGACTTTCACCGACATTGACAGCAGTGCATACTATTACAACGCAGTTTTGTGGTCGGTTGATAACGGAGTGACCGCCGGCACAAGCGCATCGACGTTTTCTCCCGACTCCGCCTGTACCCGTGGTCAGGTTGTAACTTTCTTATGGCGGGCAATGGGTAATCCGGAGCCGATCGGCGCTTATAACCCGTTCACGGACGTGAATGCCGCCGACTATTTTTATAAGCCTGTATTGTGGGCGGTGGAGCAGGGCATTGCTTCCGGCACCGGCGCCGATGCCTTCTCTCCCGATGACAGCTGCACCAATGCCCATATCATTACCTTCCTCTGGCGCACAATGGGCAAGCCGGGCAATACTGATTCACAGGTTTGGTACGAGGACGCTGTAAATTGGGCTGTCAATCGGGGACTCCTGACCGGGATAGGCAAGGAGTTTATCACCGGGGAAAACTGCCCCAGAGCCGATGTCGTGACGTTTCTTTACCGGATATTGGCGAAATAAGACTATCGATTACGGATTCGGGTTTCTCCGTTTCCGCTAAAAAAAGAGCTGCAGCAAAACTTGAATTTGCTGTGGCTCTTTTTTATAAAAACTGTATGAGATATCGATAATGTGCAGTTAAATATTCCTTTGCTTACCTGCACTTAACAACCGCTTCGGTAACATTTGTTATAACAAGCTCGCCGTTCTGATTATAAACCTCGATAGAGACCTCAACAAGCCCGTTTCTCACGCTGCGCTTGGTAAGCCCGGTTATGGTTGCCTTGCCCGTCAGAACATCATCCGCAAACACCGGCTTTATCCACTCGATCTTGGTCGACTTTCCGGCAATCAGTTCATCGCCGAGAAATTCAACCTCAAGATATTTTACCCACACCGACATAAATGACATTACGCCCGGCGCGATTAATTGTCCGAAGGGTGTGTCTTTCGCATATTCTTCATCGGTATGCAGCGGGATATTATCGTATGTATGCGCAAAATCCATCATTTTTTCTTTTTCGATAACGGCAGGCGGGATATCTGCCGTCATGCCGAGCGCTAAATCATCAAAATACATTAGTTCACCATTTTTTTGCGTTTTATATTTTCATAACTTCGCATCACATTGTATCACGAAAACCGGTTTATTTCAACGGATAAAAATGAATAAATATCCGTGCTTTTCGTTCGACATTACAAATTCATGACAAATTTCCGTCACCGCTCGACCTGCCTCGAAAGATATGCTACAATAAATCATGGGTATTTGTTTATAATAAACGAAACGAATGCCAGCCGGCAATTCCGCTTCGGGAGGTGATTCTCGTATATGTAAACGCCACCCCGTGAATAATACAATGATATGTGAAATCGAAATCAAAACAACAATAACAACAAATTCGGCGATGTCTTTAAGGAAGAAATAATCAAAAGCAGAATGTGTAGCCCGTCGTTTTGCATCAATTTCAAAACCGCGGATATAAACTGAAATTAATCGGAGGAACGGCAATGTCCGAATACATTAATATCGTTGAAAAACTGATACAAGAAGCAATTTAGTTTTCATGAGGACTGACCGATTCCGAAATGCTGAAAATCGAAAATATCTACGAAATCAAATTCCCTAAATCGACGATTTTAAATCGTAAATAATGAATTTGCTTTACCTAATCAAATCAATAAACTCCCCGACTTCCTTCACCCTCTCAACCAACCCCATCCTGCTCAGCGATACAAACGTCGCAGCCGCTTTCGCCTGGCAATTGATGCTCTTATCCGGATTAAATTCCACATCGGTGAAGGCGTCATACTCAAGCGCGATTTTTGCGAGTTTCTCGTTTTCAAGCAATGCGTTTAAATAAAGATAATCATAAAAAGCCGTCTGCGGCAAAAGCGGGAAATCCTGCCCCTCAAATCAGAATGATATAAGCCGACCGCTGCTGCGAAGCCGTTCGTCACGCTTGGCTTCCTTCGGCGATACATGGAGCAGATCTGTGAAAGGTCCGCCGTTTACGAACACTTTCCCGGCCTGGAATACATTCTCAACCGGAACTGACTTCCCGAGAGAGGGAACAAATTTGAGCAGATAAAACGCGCTTAACTCAACCCCGCCATCCTGCATTGACTTGCTTGAAATCTCAAGCACCTTTTTGTCCGGAAACCGGCTTTTAAAAGCATTGTGTATCGCAGTGATGTTTTTCTGCTTCTGAGACGCGGCAAATCCGGCGTTGTAAACAAACTCCGCGCTCCATGCGATGCGATAAGGCGGTTTGCCGCTTGCCATAAAAACAGGTCTCGTCGCCGTTTTATATACCTCTTTCGTTATTATATGATATCTTAATTGTTTCCCGAAACAAATCACCAAGTCCATATCGGGCTCGGTGATTTATTTGCTATTGATTTCCTATAACTTCCTCGGCATATCTCACCGTTTCCATCGCGTCCTTCGCATATTTGTCTGCGCCGATTTTCATCGCATAATCATATGTCAGCACCGCCCCGCCGACAACGACTTTGCAAAAGGGAGCTTCTTTGCGAAGCAGCTTTATCGTTTCCTCCATTGCGGGAACGGTCGTGGTCATCAGCGCCGAAAGTCCGGCGAGATGGGCGTTGTGTTCTATAACCACGTCGACTACCGCCCGGCAGGGAACGTCTTTGCCGAGGTCGATGACATTAAATCCGTAATTGGAGAGCAACAGTTTTACTATGTTTTTCCCGATATCGTGTATGTCGCCCTTTACGGTAGCGATAACAACGCAGCCTTTTGCGGCGGGCGCGCTGCCGGAAACGGTCGTAAATTCCTTTATTTTTTCAAACGCGCTTTTTGCCGCCTCCGCGCTCATCAAAAGCTGCGGCAGATAAAGCGTTTTGTTTTCAAACCCGATACCGACTTTATCAAGCGCCGGGATTATCTCATTGTTGACAATATCCAGGTAAGGTATGCTCTTAAGAAGCTCCCCGGTGTATTCCGCTGCTTTGTCTTTAAAACCCTTGATAATTGATTGTTGAAGGTTGGAAGCAATTTCCGGTTCGGCAGCTGATTTTTTAACAGCGACGGGTTCGGCTGCAACGGTAAAAGATTCGGCCGCGGCAATGTATTCCCCGCAGTTTTCGTCAAGCCCTGCAAGCGCATTGTAACTGTAATAAACCTTCATCATATCGGCGGAATAGGGGTTCATGATTGCCGCACTCAGCCCTTTTGATAAAGCGAGCGCAAAGAAGGTGCTGTTCACCGCATCCCGATTCGGCAGCCCGAAGGAAACGTTGGAAATACCCAAAGAGGTGTGGCAGCCGAGTTCTTTTCTGATCCTTTCAAGCGCTTCAAGCGTTACCGTCGCGGCGGAACTGTCCGCGCTTATCGTCATCGCAAGAGTGTCGAAAATAATATCTTTTTTGCTTATCCCGTAACTTTCGGCAGCTATGAGTATCTTTTTTGCGATATCAACGCGACCGGAAACAGTGTCGGGTATGCCGTTATCATCAAGTGTAAGCGCGACCGCAACGCCGCCGTATTTCTTCATAAGCGGAAAGACTGCTTTAATGCTTTCTTCCTTGCCGTTGACGGAGTTTATCATCGCTTTGCCGTTGTATCTGCGAAGCGCCGCCCCCATCGCATTTATATTTGAGGTGTCTGTCTGCAGCGGCAAATCGCAAACCGATTGCAGCTCCAGAACGGTGTTTTCAAGCATCTTCACTTCGTCGATCCCTGGCATTCCTACGTTGACGTCGAGTATATGCACCCCTTTTTCCTGCTGCTTTATCCCTTCTGCCAAAATGTAGTCCATGTCATTGTTCAAAAGCGCCTGCTTGAAAAGCTTTTTGCCGGTAGGATTTATCCGTTCCCCGATAAGCACCGGCGCGCCGCCGAAAGCAACTGCATGGGTATACGATGAAACAACCGTCAGATTTTTATCGGTCACCGGCACAGGCGCAAGCCCGTCGGTTTTTGAAATAAGCGCCTTTATGTATTCCGGCGTTGTGCCGCAGCAGCCGCCGAAAACGCGGACACCTTTTTTGACAAGCGCCGCGACATCTTCGGCGAATTCCTCCGCTCCCACATCAAAAACTGTTTTGCTGTCAATCAATTTCGGAAGTCCTGCGTTTGGTTTGAAAACCACGGGAACCGATGAATATTCAAGCAGCTCCTCGACTACGCCCGTCAGCTTTTTAGGTCCGAAAGAACAGTTGGCGCCGATTGCGTCCGCACCCATCCCCTCAAGCAAAGCTGCCATCGCAGCCGGGGAGGCGCCGGTCATCAGCTTTCCGTCGTCGCCGTAAGCATTTGTGACGATAACCGGCAGATCGCAGTTTTCCTTCGCGGCAAGCAGCGCAGCTTTAGTCTCATAAGCATCGTTCATGGTTTCGATGTATACAAGGTCGGCGCCGTATTTAACGCCGAGTTTTACCGTCTCGGCAAAAACCGCAACCGCATCCTCAAAATCAAGGTCTCCGAGCGGCTTTAACATCTTGCCGGTAGGACCTATATCAAGAGCGATAAACTTATTCTCGCATGAACCGCATGAATTTCTCGCCGCCTTTGCGTTTTCAAGTGCGGCTTTTATAACGGCGTCGAGTTCTTCCGCGTCAAATTTAAATAAATTCGCCCCAAATGTGTTTGCGCAGACTACATTGCTCCCGGCTTCAAAATACTGCCGATGTATATCTATAATAATTTCGGGATGGGTTATATTCCATTTTTCCGGTTTTTCTCCTGGTTTTAATCCCAGTCTCTGTAAATCTGTACCCATCCCGCCGTCAAGGCAGATATTGTTGTTTTTAAGAAACTCTGAAAAAGTCAAATCGATTTCATTCCTTTCAACCCAAACGCAATCCGCTTGCGTTTTTAAGTATATAAAATTGCGAAACATCGTCCGCAAAAACAAATTTACCGTTTAATTTAAACTTCTCTTACAATACCGGCAAAAGCCGTAACGGATTTTGTCGGGGACATAAGCAGGCTGTCGTTAAGGCTGAGCCCGATTTTCCGCGGACAGTCAAGCACCGCAAAAATATCCTTCTGCGCCTCAAGCGGCAGATCGCCGTAACCCGGACTGAACCGCGGTTTTAATTTCGCCTTATTCTCAAGTGCAAAATCTTCGCAGAGTGCATCGCACAGCGCTTCTATGCGCTCTGCCCCTAAAGCATCAATTATTACCGACCTTGCCGGGGAAATCCTGCTGTATTTAGAAATAAGCCGGTCAATTCCGACTCCGACAGTCGCAGCAAATAACAGAACGCTTTCACATCCGTAAAGGTTTTTTGCAAGATCAGCCGACTGCACCGAAAATGCGCCGAAGTTGCATAAGCCGCCGTTTATGCTGACAGGGAACTCTCCGTAACATACATTGTAAGTCAACTTGTCTTCCGTTTCATCGATGCAGGAGCGCAGCAGCTTCAGCGTTTCTTCATCTGCCGCCCTGCACCCGGCATATCTCAGCGCTTCCTTTTCACTGATAGGCGGAGCTTTGTATATTTTGGTGATTATCGCAGTCATTTTCCTAAAATATCGGAAAGGTTGTTCTGAATCTTTTCGGCGACGTCCGGCTTGTTCATCGAGTAAACATGGACATTGGTAATCCCGTTTGCATAAAGATCGATAATCTGATCCGTCGCGTAGGCAATACCCGCCTGCTTCATCGCGTCGGGATCGCCTCCGAATTTGTCTACAAGGCATTTAAAACGCTGCGGCATAAATGAACCGGACAGCGAAATAGCTCTCTCCACCTGTTTTGCATTTGTTATAGGCATGATTCCCGGAATGACGGGAACGGTGATTCCGGCTTCCCGTATCTTATAAAGAAAATTATAAAGCAGGTTGTTGTCAAAAAACATCTGCGTTGTCAGAAATTCGCATCCGGCGTCCACTTTTTCCTTAAGATAAAAAATGTCCTCTTTCTGATTGCTGCTTTCCGGATGAATTTCTGGATAACACGCGCCGCCGATACAGAAATCATTCCCCGATTCTTTAAGCTCGCGCACAAGCTCTGCGGCGTAATGATAGCTCCAGTTTTTCCTGTCCGATCCCTTCATATCCTCCGGAATATCGCCGCGAAGCGCCATTACATTTTGAATGCCGACCGATTTTATATTATTAATCCTTTCCTTAACCGTTTCCTTTGTGGATGAAACGCAGGTAAGGTGCGCCAGAGACGGCACGCCGTAAAGCTCCTTTATATTCTTTGCAATATCCAGAGTATAACGGCTGGTGCCTCCGCCGGCGCCGTATGTAACGCTCATAAAAGCCGGCTGCAGCCGGGCGATTTCTTCGGTGGCAGTTTTTACGCTCTCAAAAGAAGTCTCGGTTTTAGGCGGAAACACCTCAAAGGAAATTGTCAATTCATCTTTTTTCAAAAGCTCGCTTATTTTCATGTATATTTGCTCCGATATCTATGGTATGCTTTGTAAGCTTAAATCACGGCTGATCAATCATCGGTTATAATTCGATTTAACCAATCCCAGCCGATAACTGTGCAGCAATATCAATATATTATATCACGTTAACATGATAAATTCAAGGTTATTTATTTACATCTTTGTAAGGAGCTAATCTGTTGATAAAAAGTAATTAAGAAAACATTTCGCAGATTGTAAAATGAAGATGC
>LSQX01219233.1_pt1 | contig 20121 bp, 18 predicted proteins | sample 654561 | NCBI WGS metagenome assembly LSQX01 (sample SAMN04489861, study PRJNA283612) | anaerobic digester metagenome | isolation source: 4 biogas reactors fed with cattle manure at either 37C or 55C with and... | place: Denmark: Kongens Lyngby | collected 2014
CAAAATCTTGCATTAATATCAAAGCTTTTTGTGTGTTAAATTATTGATAATCAAATAGATGTGTGGTTTTTAAGGGACGACTAACTAAGCATTAGCTTCGCTCTGTTCGGGCTATGCCCTTTTAAAGATTTAAGACACTATCCCATTAAGTGTGTAAGTTTACTCAGAGGGTCTTGCTTTATATCTCTTCCCTCTCTTTGGTTTTCTTCCTTTTTTCAGAGTGTCTTGAAGGGCATGTTTTAAGTCGGGGAAAATGTAGTTAAAGCCAGCTTCGTTGAGGCGTTTTGGCACCACATTTTGTCCTTGAGTGAGCATAATGGCAGATTCGCCCATAAAGAGTTTAAGGATACTTTCTGGTATTTTCAAGAAGCAAGGACGTTTTAAGGTTTTGGAGAGTGCTTTCCAAAACTTTTTTGACTTAGTTGCTTCGGGTGCAACAAGGTTATAAACTCCTTCCATCTTAGTATTTTTCATGGCAAATTGTACGGCATTTACCACATCTAAAACATGTATCCACGAAATATATTGCTTACCCGAACCGGGTATAATTCCCATTAAAGAACGTTTTATTATGGGTCGAACTTTTTTTATTATTCCACCATTTCTACCTAAGACTGTTCCAAATCTGTAAATTACAACACGAGTGTTCTTTGATGCCTCCATGGCTGTCGTTTCCCAGTCGGAGCATACATCGCCCAAAAAACTATTATTGGGAATTGTGTGATCTTCGTCGTATTTATCTTCTCCATCATAAAATCCAACTGCCGATGCCGAAACAAACACCTTTGGACGAACTTTTGCCTTCTCTATGGCATCTACAATAAGTTTGGTGGTGTTTATTCTGCTATCATAAATCAATTTTCTATTTTCCTCATTCCATTTTGATATAATGGGAAAGCCTGCCAAATTGATTATTGCATCACTTTTTTCGACTTCAGAAACAATATTGTCGAAATCTGTATCTAAGGCAGTGTGTTTGAGTTGTGTAATGAAGTGGTTTTTTCTCAATAGCGATTTTGTTAGTTCTTTTCCTATAAATCCACTTCCTCCAGTAATTAAAATTCGCATAATTTTATTATTTTTCTATAAATATACAAAATACAAACTTACAAAACAAATATTACTAATTGTAAAACAATAAAACGCTTGAAGTTGTTTTTTTATTTTACATTTGCTAATGCCGATGGCTGGATTGTTTTGGGCAATTGAGCAGAGCTAAAATTGCACTATTTTCAATGGGTATAATTTGCTTTTTGTATATGACAAGTTTATGGTGATTGTCCATAAAAAGGCAAAATGCAGGCACTTAGTCCAAATTTTGAAAACAAGCTAACATTTTACCTTTTCTGAGACAATCTATTTAGTACATTTTTTCTATATCCCAAACGAAGGCTCTAACTCCCACATCGAGATTAACATGGTCTAAGTTTTTTATTTTTTGCAGTAATATGTCCACTTTTTCTTCTTCTACTATGGTAATAATTCCTGCATTGAACTCAGGCCATGTGTGGGAGCCCATTCTGGGTTCTCCCTTTTCAGACCCCCTACCAAACATAGTAGGCCATTGTGAGTATCCTCTTATCTCTAATGCATTGAGCATGTATTCGATTTTTTCGGATAGGGCTAAATTATATGTTATAAAAACTGCTTTCATCTTAATTCAATTATTATTTAACATCATTTTCATCATCCATAAAGTTGTATGCTGCAAGATGTTTTGTTTTTATTTCACTTCTCTCACCTTTATTAGTGAATATAGCATATGCCACTGGTATAATAATCATAGTTATGATGGTAGAAAACACCAAGCCTCCCATAACTGATATTCCCATCGGACTCCATATTTCGGAACCTTCGCCAGTGCTAAGTGCCATGGGCAAAAGTCCTAAAATGGTTGTAAATGCTGTCATTAAAACTGGTCGCAAACGCGATCTTCCAGCCTCTTCAATGGCTTGATATAATGGCACACCACGGTCGCGCATAAGGTTGATAAAGTCAACCAAAACAATACCGTTTTTAACAACAATACCAATTAATAGAATTGCTCCCAATGCTGCAATAACACTTAGAGGAATGCCTGTTATAAATAGAGCTAAAATTACTCCTGTGAAGGAGAAAGGTATTGAGAACATTATTATTAATGGCATGCGGAACGATTCGAACTGCGAAGCCATTACAATATAAACTAAAGTTAAAGATAGTATCATCAGTAAACCTAAATCGGCAAATGATTCTTGTTGGTCTTTATATGCACCACCAACTTCTATTATCACGTCGCCACTTACCTCCACTTGGTCTATCTCTTTTTGAATATTTTTTGCCAAATCGCCCATGGAGGTTTTGTATGGTTTACATGTAACTTTCACAATTCTTTCTCTGTTAAGTCGCTCTATATTGGGTGGCGACCAATGTTCTTGCACTTCACCAATTTCGGTTAATCTAATTTGTTGTCCTTGGGAATTGGTAAAGCTTATGTTTTCTATATCTGTTATTGAGTTACGGAAATCTTCTTCAAGCCTAACAATTATATCATATTCTTCTCCTTTTTCGCGATATTTTGTGGCTATCATTCCTTGCACTCTATTACGCATTGCCATAGAAACTGTGGCAGTGTTTAGCCCAAATTGCGACAATTTATCTCTGTCTAAAACTACTTTTAATTCGGGTTTAGATTTTTCGCGACTTATGCTAACATCTCTTGCACCTTCAATTTTTTTAATTCTTTCGGACAATTCGTTGGCAATTTTATTGGTTACTTCAAAGTCGTAGCCATAAATTTCTACATCGATATTATTTCCACCACCGCCGCCGCCAAATCCGCCACCAAAACCAATGGTGTAATTTACTATTTCGGGGATTTGTTTCAGCTGCTCGCGTATGTCATCTCCAATTTCCCAACAAGTTCTTTTGCGTTCGTGTGGCTTCACAAGTCGCATTTGAATGTTTATGATATGTGAGCCTGCACTTCCAAAAATAGAGCTCACTCCAGCCTGATCATCAGCCCCGTATGAGGACGAAACCAAGCGAGTTTCGGGGTAACGCTCTTCAATAATATCTTCAATTTGTTTTACAATTTTTGCAGTTTCATCAACCCGTGTTCCTGTTTGTAGTTCCGCAAAAATACTAACCCTACTTTCGTCAGACTCGGGCATAAACTCTGTTCCTAAGAATGGAATTAGAAAAAGTGAGCCAACAAAAATTGCCAATGCTGAAAATAGTACAACTGTTTTGTGTCGCAAACTCCATTTAATGGTTCTTGCATAAAAGTTATCAAGTTTGTCTAACCAAACTTTAATTGTTCTATCGTAGAATGATTTCTTTTCTTTTTCGGGTCTTAATCTAAGCAACAAAGAACTCATCATTGGTGTAAGCGATATGGCTGCTATGGTTGATGTGGTGATAACAATTGACACAATCCAACCCAACTGACGGAACATAACGCCTGTTATTCCAGAAACAAAAGTTAGAGGAATAAATACCGCCAAAACCACCAATGTTGTAACAATAACAGCCAGCCAAACTTCGTTGGTGGCATGCAGTGCGGCCTCGCGGGGAGTACTTCCACGCTCTATATGTCGCGTAATATTTTCGAGAACAACTATGGCGTCGTCCACCACCATTCCGATGGCTATGGAGAGCGAAGCCAATGAGATTATATTAATAGTATTTCCCGAAAGTTGCAAATAAATAAATGAAACTATCAAAGAAATGGGTATTGTAATAACAACAATAAATGTGGCTCGCCATCTTCCCAAGAAGAAAAGTATAACAAGGATAACGAAAAGCAAAGCATATAGAAGCGTTTCTGAAAGGTTTCTTACCGAAGTACTAATAAATTCAGATGAGTCGAAAATAGGTATAACTTTAATATCCTTTGGTAGTGTTTTTTGAATCTCTACCAACTGCTCGCGCACTGCCTTTGCCACAGCCACGGTGTTTCCACCCGACTGCTTCATTATCATCATTCTTGTAGCGTTAAGTCCATCTGCTCTCTCAAAAATTGTCATATCCTTAACGGTATCTCGAACTGTTGCAATATCGTTTATATATATTGTTTGTCCCATAAAACTTCCCACAGGCACATCTTTGATTTGCTCACTTCTGGAAAATTCGCCTTCAACTTTGAGCTGATAATCCATCAAGCCCATTTCAATTTTTCCTGAAGGGAGGTTTATGTTTTCAGCAGCCACAATTCCACCAATCATCTCTATGGTTAAATTGTATGACTCTAATTTTCTGGGGTCTATGTCAATATATACAACTCTTTTGGGCGAGCCCATAACGCCAACTTGCCCAATTCCGTCAATACGATTAAGTCTATTTACTAATCTTTCGTCCAATAGTTTCTCAATTCCCACATAACTCTCTTCCGATTTTACGGAGAAAAACATAATGGGCATTAAGCTGGAATTAAACTTAAAAATCATTGGTTGCTCTGCATCATCTGGCAGTCTTCGTTTGGAAAACTCCAATGCATTTCGCACATCATTGGTGGCTTCATCAATATTAACGCCCCATTCAAATTCTAGTGTAACCACAGAAATATTTTCGCGTGATGTGGAGTGAAGTTTTTTAAGATTGCTCAACGAGTTGAAGCCATCTTCAAGTGGTCGGGTAATATTTGTTTCTATATCGCCAGCTCCCGCTCCCGGATAGGTTGTAATAACAGAAATTGCAGGAAACTCAACTTCGGGATAAAAGTCGATGGGTAGCTTTGTTAGCGAGTATAGTCCTAAGATTATAACTGCCAAGAATACCATCGATGTGGTGATAGGTTTCTTTACGGCACTACTATATATACTCATGTTTGGAACGTTTTAGAATTTTAATTTATTTTACGATTTCAATTTTATCTCCATTGAGGAGCTTGCTTTGTCCAGCAATGATAATTTCCATATCTTCGGTTAGCTCTTCCGAAAAAACCTCATATTTGTCATCATATCGCTTGCCAAGTTCTACATCAATTCGTCTTGCTGTGCCATTGTCGTTTATATATAAATATCTAACATTGGTTCCTTCCTGATTCAATAGTGCGATTGATGGAACTACTAAAGCCTCTTCTTTTCCCACTTCCATAGAGATTTTGGAGAAAATACCCGGTCTAAGTTTTTCATTGCCATTGGGCACTTCTATTTCGATATTGAAGGTTTTTGTTGCCGAATTTATTGTAGGGTGAATTAGGCTAACCTTGCCAAAAAACTCTTCGCCAGGGTAGATGTCGCAACTCAATTTTGCTTGCATACCCTTTTTTATAACTGGAAAATATTTTTCCGAAACACTGATAACAGCCTTCACGGGGTTTATTTGCTGAATTACTACAATTGCTGCTTTGCCCACTTGCGTATTGGGTGCTCCGCTATATAGCTCACCACTTTCGAAATATTTGGCTGTGATGAGTCCCGAAAAGGGAGATTTCAAAATTACATTCTCGCGTAAGAACTCTGCATTGGTACGAGTTACATCCAACTGGGTTTTAATTTGGTCGTATTGCTGGGCTGGAATTCCGCCAACCTTGTTTAATGTGTCAATTCGGCGATAATCTTTTTCCAAATTGGAAAGTTGAAGCTCAACCTGATTTAGATTAGTTTTGTCCATTTCGGCAATAAGCTGACCCTTGGAAACTCTGTCTCCAACCTCAACAAATATTTTACTAATTCTACCCGGCTGTGCTGGTGCCATATATAGCTCCTTGAAGGGTAAAATATTGGCACTATACTCCAATGTTCGTTCAACAATGGTTTTGGTAACTTTCACAGTTTTCACAGTTTTCACACTCTCTTGAGTGTTCTCGTTTTCTTTATCTTTCGATTTGCACGATTGAAGAGCAAATGATGTCATGAAAACTATCGTTAAAGCATATAATACTCTCTTTTTCATCTTATTTATATTACTGTAATTTATTTAATAACTTCTCAAAACTCAATTTTGCTTGCAGCAAACTCATTGTTGCCGACATATAATTATTTTGGGCTTTTAGCAAATTGTCGCTTGCCTGTGTAAGCTGCATACTCGACACCATGCCTTGCTGATATTTTAAATTTGTGTTTTCGTAAACCCTTTGTGCAACATCAACACTTTTTTTCTGCAAATTGTATTGGTCAATGGCATTGATTAAATCAAACCTATATTGCTTCTCTTCCAATTTCAACTGATCTTCAATCATAGAACGATTGTTTTGTGCCTTCACAAATTCCAACTTTTTTTGCTGAACTTTAGCATAACGCATTCCGCTGGAAAAAATAGGAACTTGAAGCGATAAGCCTGCTATATGATTGGGGTTCATATCAAAATCAGTTTTTAGGATTTTTTCATTATAACTATAAAATCCAACTAAAACTGGTAGATAGCTCGTTCGCTCCAATTGCAAACCTTTTTTGGCTATCTGTTCCTGCTTTTTCATAATATTGAAAAGTGGATTTTGCTCCATCTCAAAGGGTCTCTCAGACAGTAGAGACATGTCTATACCCTCAACTATGGACTGCAATTTGTCCGACAAAACGATATTTGTATTGGCATCTACTCCCAACTGAAAACGAAGCAAATTCATACCCATTAATGTGGCTCGCTCCAACTGGCTTTTAGTGTTTTCAAGCATCATCACTGCAACATCCAACTGGTCTAAGTCTATTTGCTCTGCCACTCCAGCTGCAACCATAACTTCTGTTTGTTGCTGAGTAGAAATAAGGTTTTCAATATTGGATTCTAAAATGTTTTTGTTCTCTTGTGTTAGCAAAACCATATAGTAGGAAGATGTAACAGCCTCGATAATATCATTTTGCGACATACTCAACGAATACTCGCTAATGGCTCGGGCAATTTTTGCCATCTGAACACCAACTATGTATTGTCCAGAAAATATCAGCTGCGATACCTGAATTTTTGCCGAAGATGAGTTCTTCATTTTAATTTTGCTATCTCCCCTGTCTGTCATCGACGAAAGAAGCTGAAGAATTTCAAAGTCGCCCTCGTCTAATTTAGAAAAGTCGATTTGGTACATATCATTTCCACCTCCTCCACCAAAACTAAACTCCATTTCGTAATTGAAAAAATCGGTATAGTCTAATGTACCGTCCACTTGTGGCAAACCCTGCGATATGGTTGCCCAAACTTGTTTTCGTGAAATTTCTAAATCTGTTTTTGCATTTTGCAAAACCTTATTATGTTCAAGGGCATAGCTTCTAGCCTCTTGCAAACTCAATGTTAAACTCTCTTGGGCTTGCACATATGAGAAGAACAGCATAAGCAAAAACAATAAGTGTTGTTTCTTTTGTTTAATCATATCTATTTCTTGTTATTTATTATCTGAAAATGTTTTAATGCTCTCTAAATATTTCAATCCTTTTTCGGTGGCAATTCCTCTAATATGATATTCAAATATATCCCTCATTGCTTCATAAAAAGGAACATCTACATCATCCAAAACCTCTAAATTGCCCACTTGATATACATAAATACTGGCTATAACATCAACATTCAAATCATCGCGATATAGACCAGCTTGAATTCCTTGACGCATATTTTGACAAATCTTTTGATAGACATGCTTGCGCTGATAGTCAACCACTTTTTGCCACGATTCGGGATAATATTTTTCTAAATCAAAGTTTACAGCAGGATTAAAATTCTTTTGATTTTCTGCTATAACTCGACTAACTTTCAGTAACACATCAATGGCATTCATGTCGTCGTCAAGCTTGCTTGGCTGCATTTTTCTATTCTGACTTTGTAAGTTAAAATCAATGGTTTGTGCCACCAAATCATGCTTATTGGAAAAATGTTGATATAGTGTCTTCTTGGAAATTCCAAGCTCTCTAGCAATGTCATCCATCGACAAGCTTTTAATTCCATACTTTAAAAATAAATCTGTAATTCGCTCTAACATTTTTTCTTTATTTAATTTCAGGAAACAAAAGTAGTCCATTTTCGTTTCCAAGGTTTATCCTTAACAAACATTAACTATAAAAGATTTAGAAGAGACTTTGCCTACATATCGAATTTTTTCTTTAACATATTTTTGACTTTAAAACTAAGGATTGATATTTTGACTATTCATAATATCATTGGCAGCACCTTTGTTAAATAAATGTAAAACAATTCAAGACTTTAGTCTTTTATAAGATGGCTTTTGATTTATTTGTATTTTAGCGGAGTAATGAAAAGTTTAAGATATTATTTGTTGTTTTTGCTTCTGTTTTGTTTTTACAATATTCAGTCGCAACACTCCTACCAGATAGCCCTGCTTAAATATCGTGGGGGTGGTGATTGGTATGCAAATCCAACATCTTTGCCCAATTTGGTGGATTTTTGCAATAAAAATATAGGAACAAATATTAGTCCACAAATTGCCACTGTGGAAGTTGGTAGCCACGAAATTTTCAACTATCCCTTTTTGCATATGACGGGTCATGGCAATGTGATTTTTTCGGAGCAAGAGCAACAGAACCTTCGTAACTACCTTATTGGTGGCGGTTTTCTACATGTTGATGATAACTATGGGATGGACAAATTTGTACGTCCGCTTCTAAAAAAATTGTTTCCAGAATTGGAGCTAATGGAGCTTCCCATAAATCACCCCATTTATAAACAGAAATACCATTTTCCCAATGGAGTTCCCAAAATTCACGAGCACGACAATCTTCCTCCGCAAGCTTTTGGACTTGTTTACGAAAACAGATTGGTTCTGCTCTACACCTACGAAACCGACCTGGGCAATGGTTGGGAAGATGCCGAAGTTCATGGAAACTCATACGAAACTCGACAAAAAGCCCTGAAAATGGGAGCAAATATTATAAATTATGTATTCACTCAATAAATTTAAAAACTCTATGAAAAAATTTCTCGCTTTTTTATTTATAGCTTCAACGCTATTTGCCACCGCCGACGAAGGTATGTGGATTCCAATGCTCATAAAAAAGTATAACGAAAAAGATATGCAAAGCAAAGGGATGCGCATTAGTGCAGAAGATATTTACGACATAAACAATGCCAGTTTGAAAGATGCTATCGTGATTTTTGGTGGCGGTTGCACTGGCGAAATTGTCTCCGACCAAGGTCTGCTGTTCACAAATCATCACTGCGGATATAGCCAAATTCAATCGCACAGCTCTCTGGAATTCAACTACTTAGAAAAAGGTTTCTGGGCAAAAAACCAAAAAGAGGAACTCTCAAATAAAGGACTAACTGTTACACTCTTGCAAAGAATGGAAGAAGTTACAGACCAAGTACTTGAGGGCGTTAGCGACGAAATGAGCAGTGCCAAAAGAGAAGAAGTCATTAGTGAAAACATCAAGAAAATAGTAAAAAATGCCACCGAAGGTACCCACTACACAGCAACAGTGAAGCCTTTCTACTATGGCAATCAATATTTTTTATATGTAAACGAAATATTCAAAGATATTCGTTTGGTGGGAGCACCACCATCAAGTATTGGAAAATTTGGTGGAGACACCGACAACTGGATGTGGCCTCGACATACAGGCGATTTCACCCTGTTTAGAATTTACACCGGACCCGACGGTAAACCTGCCGAATATGCCGAAGACAACATTCCTTACAAGCCCAAAAAACATATACCAATCTCTATTAAGGGTTATGAAAAAGATGACTTTACCTTCGTTTTTGGCTACCCCGGCAGAACCCAACAATTTCTCACTTCTCACGCAGTGAGAATGAAAGTGGAACACGAAAACCCCATAGCCATTAACCTACGTACCGAAAGATTGAATATCATAAAAAGATATATGGCTCAAGATGAGGGAACTGCCATACAATATGCTGCCAAATCGGCCTCCATAGCCAATGGCTGGAAAAAATGGATAGGCGAAAACAATGGTCTGAAAAGATTAAACACCATCGAAAATAAAATAAAATTAGAAGAAGAATTTCAAAATTGGGCAGATAGCAACGATGAACTTAAAGCAAAATATGGAGGTCTAATTACAGCATTCAAAGAGACATACGAGGCTCTGTCACCATATCAACTTTCCTATCAATATTATATTGAATCTGCATATAGTATCGAAGCCTTTAGGTATGCCTTAGGGTTCCGACGACTTGCCCATTACGCCAATAATAAAGAATCAAGAGAGGAAGATGTAAAACAGATCGCCGACGATTTGAAAAAAGGAGCTGAAGGGTTTTTCAAAAACTATCAAATAGAGATTGATAGAGAAATATTCCAATTTCTAATTAAATCTTTCGACACTCAAACATTGGTTGAGCGACCAAAAGCACTGAAAAACTTCACTGCCAAATACAAAGGCAACTACGAAAAAGCTTGCAACGACCTATACAATAAATCTATTTTTGCGTCCAAGGAGAAAATGATTCCATTTTTGGAAAACTTTAGCAAAAAGAGCAATAAAAAACTTCAAAACGACCCCATCTATAAACTATCTGTGGATTTGGTAAACTACTATATCGACGAAATAATTCCAGCAATGTCTATTCACGAAAATAGCTTAGACAGCTTATACAGAATTTATAACAAAGCCCTAATGGAGATGCAAACCGAAAAAACATTCTATCCCGATGCAAACTCCACACTTAGAGTTACTTACGGAAAAGTTGACACGTATTTCCCGAAAGATGGAATAAAATATGACCACTTTACAACTCTGGACGGCGTTATGGAAAAAGAAAATTTAGGACTTGATGACTATAAAGTAGATCCAAAATTGAAAGAGCTATGGAGAAGCAAAGATTATGGTCAATATGCCGACAAAGATGGAACAATGCACGTATGTTTTGCTGCATCAAACCACACCACAGGTGGAAATTCAGGAAGTCCAGTGCTAAACGCCGATGGACATTTAATAGGGATAAACTTCGACCGTAACTGGGAAGGAACCATGAGTGATGTGCAGTACGACCCCGAAATGTGTAGAAATATTTCCGTAGATATTAGATACTGTCTTTTTGTAATAGATAAGTTGGCTGGAGCCAAACACCTAATTGACGAAATGACTATTATTAAATAAAATCATGAACCAAGCATTTGACGATGGCAGGAAAATATTTTCGCTTTCTAAACTAACAGAGAGCCTTCAAACTGTCATCTCAAAAGCTTACAGCAGTAGATATTGGATTACTGCCGAAATAGCAAAGCTAAATCTATACCCCAAAAGCGGACATTGCTACCCCGATTTGGTGGAAAAAAATGATAAAGAAACTTTAGCCCAAATGAGAGCCATCATTTGGGCTAATGATTTTATACGAATATCCCAAAAGTTCAAAAATGTAACCAACGAAGAGCTGAACGATGGCATAAAAATTTTGTTTCAAGCCAGTGTTACATATAGCCCCAAACATGGACTTTCGTTGCAAATATGGGATATAGAACCAACCTACACCATGGGGCAAATGGCAAAACAGAAACTGGAAACAATAAAAAAGTTAAAAAACGAAAATCTGTATTTTAGAAATAAAGAATTAGCACTTCCACAACTTCTCAAAAAACTTGCCATAATCTCTGTAGATACAAGCAAAGGCTATCAAGATTTCAAAGCCATTATCGACAATAACGAAAAAGGGTTTAAGATAATTTATCACCTCTATCCATCTCTTCTTCAGGGCGATCAAGCTGTGGATAATATTATAAAAAAACTTGAAGAGATTGAGTTAAATAAAGATTTTTACGATGCCGTTTTAATAATCCGTGGCGGAGGTGGCGATATCGGTTTAAGCTGCTACGACAACTACAAACTGGCAAAAAAAGTGGCTACATTTCCTTTGCCAATAATCAGCGGAATTGGGCACTCAACCAACGAAACAGTAGTTGAAATGGTTTCGCATCTCAACAAAATCACCCCCACTGACGTAGCTTACACCATTTTGAACGGCTTTGAAACTGCAAAACAAAAAATTGACAAAAGCAGAGACAAACTCCTGAAAACCATCAAGATAAGCTTAGATAGCGAAAAATATTACTTAGAAAATCTATCCACAAAACTTATTGTAAGCTCCAAAAATCATATTAAAATGCAAAAGCAAAAACTTTTTATAAATCTGGAAAAAACCGAACTGCTTTTTAGACAAAATATAAAGTTTCAGAAACAGAATTTAGAGAATTTAAGCGAAAAAGTACAACTATTAGACCCAAAAAATGTTCTGAAAAGAGGTTACAGTATTAGTACAATAAATGGAAAAACAATAAGCGATAGCAAGTCATTAAAAGATGGTGATATTGTTGAAACTCAACTGCTTAAAGGTAAATTTATCAGTATTGTAAAAAAATAAAATTATGAGTAAAGAAATTACATATCAAAACGCCATAGAGGAGCTGGAACAGATAGTTCAAGAAATTGAAAACTCCGAAATAACAGTTGACGAACTCTCTACAAAAGTAAAAAGAGCCACAAAACTAATAAGCATATGCAATAAAAAACTCACAGAAACCGAAGAAGATATTCAAGAGATGCTAAAAGAGGTGAAGAAAGATACAGAGGAAGAATAGAGGAAATTTTTCATTTCAATTTAAACAAAATACAATATGAACTACATTATCGAAATAAAAAGCATTCTAACTCAAGCCCGACAAAAGGCATATTCCGCCATTAATTCCGCCATGGTTGAGGCTTATTGGAATATTGGTAAGCGAATAGTTGAAGAGGAACAAAATGGAGCCGATAGGGCAGAATATGGTAAGCAAATAATTCAAACCATTTCCAATGAGTTGACCAAAGAATTTGGAAAAGGATTTGGAGAAAGAACAATTAGAAATTTTCGTCAATTTTATCTTACTTTTCCCAAATTAGAGATTCGGAAAACACCGTTTTCCAAATTGTCATGGTCTCATTTTCAGCGTGTTCTGAAAGTTTCCAACGAAAATGCAAGAATGTATTATCTTAAAGAAGCCGCAGAAAACACATGGTCGGTAAGAACCTTAGATAGAAATATTTCAACACTTTATTACGACCGACTAATTGCATCTAAAAACAAAGAAGAGGTTGAAATTGAAATGTTAGAAAAAACAGAAAAAACACAATTAAATCCTTCTGATTTTATTAAAAATCCAACTGTTTTAGAATTCCTTAATTTACCCACAAACAAGTCATACACTGAGGCTGAGTTAGAAAAAGCTCTGATTGATAATTTGCAAGATTTTATTTTAGAATTAGGAAAAGGTTTCGCCTTTGTAGCTCGACAAGAGCATATTAGAACAGAAACATCTGATTTTTATATCGACTTGGTTTTTTACAATTATATTTTAAAGTGCTTTGTTATTGTTGAACTGAAAACCAATAAATTAACTCATCAAGATATTGGTCAATTGGATATGTATGTACGAATGTACGACGATTTAAAACGACAAGATGATGATAACCCCACCATTGGCTTGTTGCTTTGCACCGAAACAGACAGTATTGTTGCTAAATACTCTGTACTAAACGACAACAAAAAACTTTTTGCAAGTAAATATATGCAACATCTACCCACAGAAGAAGAATTAATAAGAGAAATTAAACAACAAAAAGTATTTATTGAAATGCAAACAAAAAGCTGAAATAAAAACTGAAGCACAAACATTTCATTTCAACCCAAAGCGAAAATTGGACTATAATATTTTTCCAATCGGTATAATTTCTTAAAAAAAGGTAAGACATTCAAACATACTAAACAAAGTGAATGTTGTACCAATGGGTATAATTTAGTAATTTCACTCATTAAAATCAAAAAATATGTTTCAAGGCATAGAAATTCCTGATGCCATAGGGCTTCAAGATAATTACAAACGTAAATACAACTTTCGGGAAATGTATTGGGCATTTACTCGCATTCCTAATGCTGCTAGGCAACTTTCTAAAAACAAGAAAAAGGGTTTGATATCCGAGCATTTTGTAGAGCGATTGCAGTTGGCGGTTACTGAGGTAAATGGCTGTGCTGCTTGTTCTTATGCCCACACATCCATGGCATTAAAAATGGGAATGGATGCCCAAGAGATTAGTAGTTTGCTTTGCGGCGAAGCTGATCAAATCAAGCCCGAAGAGGCAAAAGCAATTTTATTTGCTCAACATTTTGCCGAAAATCGTGGTAAGCCCGACAAAGAAGTTCTCGAAACTATTACGAAAGAATATGGCAACGAAAAAGCAAAAATAATTCTTGCAGCCTGCCGAATGATGCTTGTGGGTAATATTTATGGACTTCCTTTTAGTGCTTTTCAGTCGCGCCGAAAGGGCAAAAAATATAAAAACAGTTCGTTATTTTTTGAACTATCTATGTTGATTGGTGGTGTGTTAATTTTGCCTTTGGCACTAATTCATGGTTTGTTTAGAATGTTTTAGTTTGCAAAGCTTTTATATTTTAAGGCATATTGTAGCTATGGTTAAACTCAACTAAATCAAGTAGTTTGATTTTGAAAACAAGCTGTGGAATAATTTGGGTTAAAAAAACAAAATTCCGAAAATTGTAGAAAAAATATTGTACTTTTGCAAAATGAATAAAAATAGACTGTTTCGAACGCTGGCATTTGTAATGATAATTGCCATTTCATTCTCCTGCAATAAGTATCAAAAAATACTTAAAAAAGGAGATATGAACGAGAAGTATGAAACAGTTTTTAAAATATACGAAAAGAAGGACTACATCACTGCTTTGCAGTTTTTGGACGAATTGATTCCTCTTTACAGAGGTAGCGAAAAGATGCAAAAACTGATGAATCTTTATCCTTGGTGCTACTATCACAATGGCGATTATATGCTGGCATCGTATCACTTCAAGCAATATGCTCGACTTTTTCCCAATGCCCAAGACACCGAAGAGGCCGAATACATGGTTGCATACTGCTCGTACTTAGACTCGGCACCCTTTAGCTTGGATCAAACTAACACACACACTGCCATTGGCGACCTACAGCTTTTTATAAACAAATATCCCAAAAGCGAAAGAGTTGCACAATGTAATGAACTTATGGACGAACTACGTGAAAAACTTGCACGCAAAGACTTTGAGTTGGCTAAGCTTTATTTTAATATCGAAAGTTATAATGCTGCAGCCATAGCCTTTAACAACTTACTGAAAGATTATCCTGAAACAAAACATCGAGAAGAGGCATTTTTCTATCTGGTGAAAAATTATTATATTTATGCCAACAAAAGTACCGATGCTAAAAAAGTGGAAAGATATAGAGAGTCCATCGAATATTTTCAAAAGCTAAACGAAAGCTTTCCCGAATCTGAATATGTAAAAGAAGCCGAAAGCATTGCCAAGGCATCAAGAAGAAATATAGAACGCATAGAACAAAATAAATAATTTAAAATTATGGATTACAGAAAGTATAATACAGACACATTTGCGGTAACACGTGATTTGAACGACTTTGACAAAGATACCGAAAACATTTACGAAAGTATAGTGGTACTTGCCAAAAGAGCAAATCAAATTGGATTAGATATAAAAGAAGAGTTGAATCGCAAAATTGAAGAGTTTGCCACTACTACTGACAATTTGGAAGAGATTTTTGAAAACAGAGAGCAAATAGAACTTGCACGCTACTACGAACAACTTCCAAAACCTACACTTATGGCAATACATGAGTATATGCACGATATGATTTATCACAGAAATCCGAGCAAAGAGAGAGAGTCAATCGAATAGGACTTAATGCAAGCAAAAAAAAAAATATTATTAGGTATTTCGGGAGGGATTGCAGCCTATAAATCTCTCCTGCTAATCCGTCTATTTGTAAAAAACAATTACGAGGTAAAAGTAGTTGTTACCAAAAATGCCCTAGAATTTGTAACACCTTTATCCATTGAGACTTTGAGTAAAAACAAAGTTTACAAGGATGTTTTTGAGTCCACTGGCGAGTACTCAACAGATCATATTTCGCTCACCGATGAGTGCGATACTTTTGTTGTTGCTCCTGCCACAGCCAATGTGATTGGAAAATTTGCCAACGGCATTGCCGACGATGCCCTATCCACCAGCTTTTTAGCCTTTAATAAGCCCGTTTTAATTGCACCCGCAATGAACTCGAAAATGTATGAACATAAATCGGTGCAAGAGAATATGCAAAAGCTTAAAAATCAAGGAGTTGAATTTATAGAACCCAATAGTGGCGAATTGGCATGTGGATATGATGGAAAAGGTAGAATGTCGGAACCTGAAGAGATTTTCCAAAAAACAGAAAGCATGCTAAAGGGCGAAAACACTTCACTTGTGGGCAAAAAAATAATGATAACCGCCGGACCAACCTATGAGTCCATCGACCCAGTTCGTTTCATTGGAAACTATTCCAGTGGAAAAATGGGTTATGCCATTGCCGACGAATTTGCCAAAAAGGGTGCCGAAGTAATTTTAATTTCAGGACCCGTTGCCATTGAATCGCCAGCAGGTGTTTATCGAAAAAACATCACTTCGGCGGAGCAGATGTTTCACGAATGTGTACGCTGGATGCCCGAAATGGACGTGGTGGTTATGGCAGCTGCAGTGGCCGATTATAGACCTAAAAGCAGTGCCGAACAAAAGATTAAAAAAACAGACCCACAAATGGATTTACCCTTGGTGAAAACTGTGGACATCCTCTCCCACTTGGGAACCATGAAGAGTGAAAAACAAATTTTATGTGGCTTTGCCTTGGAAACAGAAAACGAAATTGCCAATGCAACAAAAAAGCTACATAATAAAAACCTAGATATTATCGTTTTAAATTCGTTGAACGACCAAGGTGCTGGATTTGCCCACGACACAAACAAAATTTCCATTATAGATAGCGATGAAAAAATAAAAGAATTTGAACTAAAGTCGAAAAATGAAGTGGCACAAGATATAGTTCTTCATATCGTAGAAAAAATGAAGTTGTAATATGAGAAAAATCAAAATTATATTTCTGAGTTTAATAATTTTCACAAGTCTTGCAAAGCTTTCGGCACAAGAATTTTTGGCACAAGTGATGGTAAATACCGCCAAAGTTCAAACCTCGGATAGAACAAAATACGACAACTTGCAACGCGACTTATACGAATTTGTAAATAGTAGAACTTGGTCAAACTTTCAGTTTAGAAACGAAGAGAGAATTGAGTGTAGCATTATGATTACCCTCGATGACCCCGGTGCCAGCAACGACATGAAAGGTAGTATGAATGTGCAATTGCGTCGCCCAGTATATGGCTCTTCTTACAACACAGTTCTTCTAAATTATGTTGACAAAGATGTGGAATTTAGATTTATAGAAAATGAGCCTTTGGATTATGTGGAAAACACTTTTACAAACAATCTTACATCTCTAATTGCCTTCTATTTGAATATGTTCTTAGGATTAGATTTTGATAGTTATAGCCAAAATGGTGGATCTGAGTTTTATCAAAAAGCTAATACCATTGTAAACACCTGTCAAAACCGTGCTGAACCAGGTTGGAAAAGCTTTGAAAATCAGCGGAATAGATATTGGATGGTGGAAAATTTACTAAACTCAAGCTATGCAAAAGTTCGCGAGTTTTTGTACGTATATCACCGCTTGGGCTTAGATGCTATGTCGGAGAACGTAGAACAGGCTCGTCAAAAAATTACCGAAAGTTTGGAGCTTCTGCAAATGGCAAACAGAGAGCGACCCGGCTTGTTTATTATATCTGTAATTGTAAGTGCAAAATCTGACGAAATAATAAATATTTATTCCGAAGCAAATCCATCAGACAAACAGCGTGTGGTGAATATTATGCGAGAAATTGACCCCGCAAATGCCTCCAAGTATCAACAAATCATGAATAACAAATAGAGTATCATGATAAGTCGTCTTACGGTTGAAAATTTCACCCTAATTCAGAATATAGATATATCTTTTGGCAAAGGATTTCACGTGATAACAGGTGAAACTGGTGCTGGAAAATCGATGCTTATCGGTGCTATTTCGCTACTCTTGGGTAAAAGAGCCGATAGCGACACTGTTTTCGATAAAACGAAAAAATGTATTGTAGAAGGTGTTTTCGAAACTGAAGGCATAAATATTGAAGAAATTTTAGAAAAACACGAACTCGATATTGAACCTCAGTTAAGCCTTAGAAGAGAGATTACACCGCAAGGAAAATCGAGAGCGTTTGTCAACGATACTCCGGTCAACTTAAGCGTGATGAACGAAATTGGCTCCACCCTTTTTGATATTCATTCACAACACGAAAATTTATTGATGTCCGATCATCAATTTCAACTCTCTTTGGTGGACAAATTTGTGGGAAACGAAGATTTATTGAGTAAATATCAAACTGTTTATAAGAGATATAATGAGATTCTAAAAGATTTAAACGAGCATAGAGCCAAAGAGGAAAAAATGCTTGCAGAAAAGGATTATTTAGAATTTTTGTTCAAAGAGTTGGAAGAAGCAAATATTGGTCAAGATGAACTTTCGGAATTGGAAAAGGAGTTACAAGTATTGCAAAATGTAGAATCCATAAAATTATCTTTTTCCAAATCTGAAAATCTGCTAAACAGTTCCGAAATCAATATTCGGGAGATGCTTTTAGAAGTCCGCAATAGCTTTTCACAAGTATCTGACTATCATAAACTTGCCCAAGATTTAGAAAAGAGAATAAATTCTGTTTTAATAGAAATTGACGATATCACTTCCGAAGTAGAGCGACTTTTAGGAGATATAAACGACAACCCCGAGCGACTAAACTATATCCACGAAAGGATAAATACTATAAATCATCTGTGTGCCAAACATAAAGTACAGGACAGCAAGGATTTGATGCAAGTTTTTCAAAATATCGACTATAAATTACAAGAATTTAGCAGTGTTGGCGATAAAATTGAAGCTTTGGAAAGGGAGTTTAAACTTGTAAGTGAAGAGATAAGCAAAGCTGCTGAAGCCTTGAGTATTTCCAGAAAAAAATCTTTTAAATCACTTTCTAAGTCAATTGTAAATGTGGCTGCTGAATTGGGGATGCCCGATGCCAAATTTGAGTTTGAACACAATGTTTTAGAAGAATATACGCCCTACGGCAAAGACTATATTGTATCACTTTTTTCGGCAAACAAAGGTGTTCCTGTGCGTCCATTAGACAAAGTTGCATCGGGTGGCGAAATGTCAAGAATTATGTTGGCTTTGAAGTCCATAATTTCGGAACGCAAATTGACCCCCATTATCATTTTTGATGAAATTGACACAGGTGTTTCTGGCGATATAGCCATGAAAGTTGCCAATATTATACACAAAATGGCACAAGACATACAAGTGATTTCCATTAGCCATTTGCCTCAAATTGCCGCCCGTGCTCAGCATCATTTTTGGGTCTATAAAGAGGAAGAGGATGAGAAAACCGTTTCCAAACTAAAAACCCTAAACTACGAAGACAGGGTTGTAGAAATAGCCAAAATGATAAGCGGCGAAACACTCAGCGATGCCTCAATTATAGCCGCAAAAGAACTGTTGGGGCAAAGCCTATAGCTAAAAATCCATTTGTCTGCCTTCTTTTTGAGCCTTATTATCCAAATTTATTCCTATGGCAATTCCAATACTCATTCCCAATGGAATACCAACGGCTAAAAAAGCAATATTGTCGATAAGCATTCCAAATATAAGCCCCAGCGGAAGTCCAATAATGGTCATATCATTGGCAAGCCAAAGGTTTTGATAATATTTCTGTGGAAATATTTTATGTTTTTTCTCTATATAAACCACTATTTGCCTTATGCTCTTGTTTAGTAACCTTATATATGCCTTATCAGCAAGTGTGGAATTATTTAGCTCCTTTATTATCTCATTAATATAAGACGGGGAGGTCTCTACTGTTGAGCTCCATAATTAATAAATCCATCTTGGCTTGTGCTGGTATTAGCTATGGCGCATGGTTTTCATCTCTCTGATTTAGTTTTATTATTTCCATTGCTTGATTTTATGAGTTTTAGTTGAAGATAAATAGAAATACAAATATATGATAATATACGAACAAATTGTTTTAAATCACTTCCTTTTATTAGTGATTAAGTTCTGCAATTTTTATGCAAGAAAACAGTCCAAAAAAGTATAAAACAACGTAAGTTTTGGCAATCTTTTTCACAATCGTTTCACAATGATAAAAATATAAAAAGATAAAAATATAAAAACGAGCAATTTTATAACTACTTGATTTACGAAGTGTCCTCGGGGGGATTCGAACCCCCGACCCATTGATTAAGAGTCAATTG
>LSQX01161302.1_pt2 | contig 20120 bp, 20 predicted proteins | sample 654561 | NCBI WGS metagenome assembly LSQX01 (sample SAMN04489861, study PRJNA283612) | anaerobic digester metagenome | isolation source: 4 biogas reactors fed with cattle manure at either 37C or 55C with and... | place: Denmark: Kongens Lyngby | collected 2014
AAACAAAATGCCGGCGGTGATCAGCGGCCACAGCTGAAGCTGGGCATCATGGTGGTGATGCCCATGGACGTCAGCATGTGCGGCGCCCGGTGTACCGCTAGGAGCGGTGTCTATATGGATCAACACCCCGGGTTCGATATGGTCAATCATCCTTTGGGCCTGGTCCACTTTGGCCGAACTAATCCGCAGGGTAGACGTGACGAAGTTCACCGATGCATTCGGATCCAGGTCCTGCTGCAGTCTAGTCTCAATTCGGGCGGCACAGTTGGCACAGTCTAGGCCGCTCAGTGGATAAGTTTTGATTTGAGCTTCAAAGGCTGCTCCATTTGCCACGTTATATCCCCTACCTCTCTTCGGCAAAGTGCTCCTGGGCTTGCCGGATCATGTTCACAATATGGTCATCGTCTAGAGTATAATAAACTTGCCTTCCATCACGGCGGTACTTGACCAGACGCATGGTCTTCAGCAGCCGAAGATGGTGGGACACTGCAGGCAGGGACATCTCCAAGATCTCCGCCAGGTCGCAGACACATAGCTCCTCCTGGGATAGAAGATAGATGATCTTGGTTCTCGTCTCGTCCCCCAAGACTTTGAAAATCTCAGATAAACCTGCGACCTCCAGCAGTCCCTCCCGGAGTTTGTCCAGATCTGGGCTGTTGGGGCAGTACAGGTCGCATATGTCCTGCCGGGAACGGTTGGTTTCAGTCATTGGTACTTCACTCCCCTTCACTATTCGACGATTAAGTAAGTGTTTAAGTAAATTATATGACGGCGTATATATGTTGTCAACGGGATCAGGGGTCTGTTCATTGAATATTAACTTGCGTATGGTATTGTAAGGCAGACCCATAATAGTAGCCATTTCTAAGAAAACAGGAGGAGACTTTGATGCTGATCGACTACCATCTGCACACGGTATATTCCAATCATGCTGTGGGGACTATAGACGATTACCTGCGCCGGGCAGAGGAGTTGGGAATCAAAGAGGTGTGCTTTACTGAACATATTTCCCGCCAATACCTGCCGGAGGAATTCAAACGGCAGATTCCTTATACCTGGATGCTGGATGAAGAATTAGAACTCTATCTTCAGGAGGTAAAGGCCGCCGGGAAGAGAACCCCCTTGACCGTTCGGGTGGGTCTGGAAACAGATTATTTCGCCGGTTATGAGAAGGAACTGGGAGAATTCTTGGCATCCCTGCCCCTGGATTTTGTGCTGGGAGTTGTACATCTGCTTCCCATGTATGGACTAGAGTACGTCATGTTTCTGGAAGATGAGCCGGTGAGGTTTCTCTTAAATTATCTTGCTTATGTAAAGAAGGCGGTAGAGAGCGGCCTGTTTGACTCCATGGCCCATCTCCATCTCGGCTGGCAGGCGGTGCCGTGGCCTAGAGGTTCCGACGGCCGGCTGGTGGAAGATGCCTTGGCCGAGGTGGTGGCAGCAGCCCATAAGCAGGATATGTGCCTTGAGATCAACACCCGGGCCTTCAACTTCGAAGGATACGGAACACCGGAGGTGTACAAAAGGTTCCTGCAGCTCATCGCGGATTACAATGTACCCATCACCCTAGGATCCGACGCCCACCAACCCAGGGAGATAGGCCGTAATTACCCGGAAGCCCTGCGGACTTTAGCCTATTACGGGATCAAAGAAGCCGCTGCCTTTGTCCAAAGACAGCGGCACATGGTGCCTTTACCTGCTGTGGTTGTCCGGTAACCCGAAGCTCAAGTTGTTTCAGGCGATTTTTGCACGATGACTTTCCGCTTCCACCGGCCGGTTCGGTAATACAGGAAATGGAAAACCAATCCCATACAGGTACCCATGAGCATGGCCAGCCAGACACCAGCTACTCCTAATTCAGGCAGGGAGCTGAGGTACCGGGCCAGCGGCACCCTGACGATCCAGAGCGAGCCCAGGGTGAGATACATAGTGGCCACTGTGTCTCCGGCACCCCGGATTACGCCGCCGATGGTGAACATCAGGGACATAGGAATATATGAGAAGGCCATGTAGCGCAGATAACGGGAGCCTTCAACCAGCACCGCTTCATCTTGGGTGAAGAGTACCATCAGGATTCGGGGCCGGAGGATGGCGATTGCCGAGACCAATACTGTGATGCTGGAGGCCAGGATAGCGCCCCATTTTACTGTTTCAGACACCCGCTCAGTCTTGCCTGCCCCCAGGTTCTGTCCCACCAGGGCAGAGACTGCGAGTCCCATGCTCATGGAGGGCATAAAAGCAAATTGATCGAGACGGGAACCTGCTCCAAACCCGGCAATTACAGTGGCTCCGAAGCTGTTGACTATGGAATTGACCACAACACCGCTTAGGGACACCAGCACCTGCTGAATGCCGGCGGGCAGTCCTATGCGGAAGGTCAAGCGGGTCAGCTTCCAGTCAAGCCGGAGAAGGCCTGGGTGGTAGTGGAGAAGGCCCGACTGCAGATACAAATACCGGAGAGCTAAGACTGCAGAGATGCCCTGGGCGATGATGGTGGCTAGGGCTGCACCTCCGACTCCCATGGCGGGAATGGGCCCCAATCCGAAGATAAAGACGGGGTCTAGAATGATGTTGAGCACCGTCGCGTAGGCCAAGAACCGCAGGGGAGTCCGGGAATCGCCCAATCCCCGCAGAACGGCACCGGCCACATTATACAGGAACATGCCCACCAGACCTGCCATAAAAATACCCATGTAGGTCATGGCCATATCCAGGATCTCATCGGGTGTGTTGATGAGCTTCAGCAGCGGCCCCCGAAACACAACGCCGATAATCGAGATCAGCACACCTAGTATGGTGAGGAGAATAATGGAGTTGGTGATGGTTTTGACCAGTTCCTTATGCTGCTGAGCTCCAAAATATTGGGAAACCAGGATGGTGGTGGCCATTGTGATGCCGTTGACCATAGCCACCAGCGCGAAGATGACGGGAAAACCAACGGATACGGCCGCTAAAGCATTGGGACCGAGGAAGCGGCCTACCCAGATGCTGTCAACGGTATTGTAAAAAGCCTGAAGCAGGTTTCCCAGAAACATGGGAAGTGCGAAGGCAATCAAGTGACGCGGAATGCTTCCCTGGGTGAAATCGGTGATTTTTTCAGTCTGCAACCGCAAAACCCCCTTCGACCTATTGACTTATCTTGCCCTCAGGGGGCCAGTTTGCCTCATTTGGCATATACAACCATTAGTCTACCACGGATGACAGAACCTAGCAAGAAGACTCGAATAGCCAGAATAGGGCGGTCCCTGCCTTACCCAATTTCCCCCAAGAATCTTCCCACCTTTTCCAAGAGAACATTGCCGTCATCGACATCCAAGGCTAGTGTTTCTATGGGGCACATTCCATCCCGGCTGCGGTTGAGTATATACGGGCAGGACTCCTCAAACTCCAGCTCTATGCCGGCTGCCTGCAAGGTTTCGATGGCTATTTCCGAGATAAGAGCAGCGTAAACGCTCTTGACCCTGCCCAGTATGCAGAATAAAGCAGCGGCTTTGCCGATCACTTTATCCGCTATGCTAGCTCCCTCCAGGGATTCTCCAAGTTCCTGAACAGCTTGATAAATAGGCCTTATACTGGTCTCTCTGCTGGTAAAAAGCAGTTTTCCGCCTTTGGCTATTACTAAGGCATAATCACCTGCCAAAAGCGTTCTCTTGGCTAAATCTAGGTCGTTAATTTGAGTCATTGGACTGCGTCCTTTCTTACCCTTGGTCTGGGGAATATTTCCCAATAAGAGTTCTCTTCCATCGGCCCTATACCTGCTTGGGAAGTTCCGGGAGCGTCGAGTAAATGAAAATGTTTGCGGCAGGCTCCTTCGTAGGCTTCCTAGTGCAACAGGATTTCATGCCGCCGGTCTTCTTTGGTTACATAGGGAACTTGCCCGGCGGTCATAATCAAGGGTGAAAGGAGTGTGAGTGATGTCTCAGCACCATCCCAAGGTAGTTTGCGAAGTAGACACATGTACCCACTGGCTGCCGGGGGAAGTATGCGGTGCCGCCAATATCGATATCCTCAATGAGGAGGAACAGGCGGCAGAATCGGTGGAGCACACCATGTGTAAGACCTTTGCGGAGCGCCGGGGTCTGGCTAACTTGATTGGCTCCGCGGATAACGTCAATTGGCGGGGTGCCATCGAAGCTGCAATTATGCCGGACCGGGAGCTGTCGCCAACTACCACCTGTGTAGTCGATTCCTGTGTCTACTGGGAAGACGGCAACCTGTGCATGGCCGATGAGATTCTTGTCAGCGGCAGCGGCGCCAAGGAATGCCAGGACACAAACTGCGAAACCTTTAGGAAGAAATAAAGTAAAAAAGCAGAATAACTTGCTGTCAAAGCCCGGCGGTGTCAGTGTCGGACGGTACTTGGGCGTGGAGAACTGTTTGGGCATGGGGAAGGTTGCTTTAAGGGGGCCTTCCCTTAATGTTTAGGGGTCTAGAGCATGGGGTCTAACGCTGATTCTGAAGTACTGCAGCCGGTTCTCAACAGCTCGGGGAAATAAAGGGTATGGGCCTTCCCTGGCTAATTTTGGGTTTAGTAGATAGAAGGAAAACCTATAGAAGGCCAGTTGAGTTGAAAGGAAGGATCATGATGGAAGTGTTGTTTTTAGGAACCGGTGCAGCAGAGGGATGGCCGGGAGTTTTTTGCCAGTGCCGCTCCTGTGAAGAAGCCCGGGGACTGGGCGGCAAGAACATACGCACCAGGACTTCTGTTCAGATCGACGGTAAGTACAAATTTGACCTGCCTCCAGATACCTACCACCACGTGCTGACCCATAAGCTAAATCTCGCTGATATCCGCCATTTGTTTATCACCCATTGTCATGAGGATCATTTCTACTGGCAGGAACTGGCCATGCGGGGTCAGCCTTTTGCCCACATGGGCCACCAGGAGGTACTCCATGTCTACGGCGACAGGTGGGTAAAGGAGACGGCTGATTGGCAGGAACTCACCGATGCAGGGATTTCTTTCCATGAGGTGGAGCCCGGCGGGAGCTATCAAGCAGGCGAAGCCCGCCTTTTTCCCCTTAAAGCCAATCACATGGAGAATAGGGGTGCCCTCATCTATGTTTTCCAGAAGGATGAAATCAGTCTGCTGTACGGCCATGACAGCGGCTTTTTCTACGAAGAAGTTTGGACGCAGCTGAGCCGGTTCCGTCTGGATTTGGCGGTGCTGGAATGCACCCACGGTGATGAAGACGTTTGGGACAACCACATGGGAATCCCTGCGGTGCTAAAGACCCGGGAGCGGATGCTGGAGACCGGCATCGCTTCAGAGGAGACAATTTTTGTTGCTACCCACTTCTCCCACAACGGCGGCCTGCTTCACCATGAGCTGGAGGAGCGGCTCAATCCCCACGATATATTGGTGGCTTATGATGGGATGCGCCTGAGGGTACCCCGGGGAAGCTAAGGGGCTGTGGGGAGGAATCCGTCTTTCCGGCGGGAATGTTTAGCCGGGGCTGGTTACTGCTTCCAGCCGGCCAATATGCCAGGAAAGGAGAGAACCTATGGCCATTCGGGTAACTGTGTGGAATGAGGGGCGACATGAGCAGATCAATGAAGAGGTCCGGCGGGTGTATCCCGAGGGCATCCACGGCGCGATTGCCAATCATCTCCTCACCCAGGGCATGAAGGTCAGAACTGCAACATTGGATGAACCGGAACACGGCCTTACTGACGAGGTCTTAGCTGATACCGATGTTCTCATTTGGTGGGCGCATATTGCCCATCATGAGGTCAGTGATGAAGTAGTGGATAAGGTATACCAGCGGGTGCTGGACGGCATGGGTCTTATTGTTCTCCATTCCGGCCATTTCTCCAAGATTTTCCGCAAGCTGATGGGAACCACCTGTGACCTTAAGTGGCGGGAGATCGGGGAGAAAGAAAGGCTTTGGGTGGTTGAGCCGGGGCATCCTATTGCTGAAGGCATCGGCGAGTATATTGAACTGCCCAACACGGAAATGTACGGTGAGCGGTTTGATATCCCGGCACCGGATACCCTGGTGTTTATCAGCTGGTTTGCCGGAGGGGAGGTTTTCCGGAGCGGCTGCTGCTACCATCGGGGAAGGGGCAAAATCTTTTACTTCCGTCCGGGGCATGAGACATTCCCCATCTTCCATAACAAGGATATTCAGCGGGTGCTGACCAATGCTGTCCGCTGGGCAGCTCCAGTTGACGGCCCTGTACCGAGATTCGGCCATCATCCCGAGCCGCTGGAAAAGTTCGAAGGATAAGAAGAGCGCTTAAGGGATAAGGAGAGCTGCCCCATAGAGAGCTGCCCCATGGGCGGCTCTTTTTGCCTGCGGGCGGGGTTTAACTCGACCACAGAAATCCTTGACCACGCAAATACCGTGCCGCGAGATATAAGGGCTCAAGAAATACAGTCGGAGATGGCGGTAAATGAAGGGTCAGTGCTGGACGCTGCCCCCGGCCCTGTGTTACCCTGGTCATAGGCAAAAGAAGGGAATGAGCTTATTTGAACTTACCAGAAGTTGTAATCTATACCGACGGGGCCTGCTCCGGCAACCCGGGACCAGGAGGCTGGGCGGCTGTATTGATTTTCGGTCCCCACCGGAAAGAGATCAGCGGCTATGAGCATGCAACTACAAATCAGCGGATGGAAGTTACGGCAGCCATCCGGGGATTGGAGGCCCTGAAACGTCCTTGTTCTGTAAAGCTCCACAGCGACAGTGCTTACCTGATCAATGCCTTTCGGCAGAATTGGCTGGCCAAATGGCAGCGGAACGGATGGCTGAACTCCCGTAAAGAACCAGTGGAGAATCAGGACCTGTGGAAGCGGCTCCTGGAACTGACAAAAATCCATCGGGTTCACTGGGTGAAAGTGCAGGGCCACAGCGATGATGAACTCAATAATCGCTGTGATTACTTAGCTAAGCAGGCCATTGCAGAGAATTCTCTCCCCGCCAAATGACCGCCGGAGGGGAAGGAAACATATACAGCTCAAAGAATAACGAGAGTAAAGAGAATGTTCAGCCCTGTTGTAACGGATGGAGCATTCGAAAAAGTTGCTAGGCCGTCTTGAAGTTCACGGAGGTGAGAAGCTGTGAGGGTTGGAATTGTCGGACTGGGCACCATGGGTACCGTCCATGCTGCCAGTTACCACGAGATTCCCGGCTGTCAGCTGGCAGCAGTTGCCGACATTCAGCAAGACCGCCGGGAAATGCTGGCCCAAAGGTACGGGGTGAGGGCCTATCCCACCTTAGCTGACATGTTGGCGGAAGAGGATCTGGATGTAGTAGATATCTGCCTTCCCACCCATTTGCATAGAGAACATGTGGAGATGGCTGCTGCAGCGGGAAAGCACGTGTTTTGCGAAAAGCCCCTTGCCCGGAGCCGGGAGGATGGGCTGGCCATGATTGAAGCCTGCCGCAAGGCTGGGGTGACCTTTGGCGTCGGCCATGTTGTCCGCTTCTTCCCAGAATTCCGCCGTGCCTGGGAGATCATCCAGGCAGGTGAATTGGGCCGGGTAGGAACCGTCTACACCTTCCGGGGCGGAGGAGGGTTTCCCACCGCGTGGCAGGATTGGTATGCCAACTACCAGTGGAGCGGGGGCCTGACCTTGGATCTCATCATCCATGATTTTGATTTCCTCCGCTGGACCCTGGGGGACGTTGAGCGGGTCTATGCCAAGAGCACCCGCGGGCGGGACTACAACCGCCTGGAGCATGTGCTGGTGAGCCTGCGGTTTAAGAGTGGAGTTATCGGCAATGTGGAAGGCAGCTGGCTCAACTTGGGCGGTTTCGGCACCAAATTTGAGTTCGCCTGTGAAAGAGGGCTCTTGACCCATGATTCCAAGGCAGCATCGGGTTTCCGGAGCTACTTGCAGAAACACAGCGGCATAGGAGCTCCTGGTGTAGCTGTGCCGGAAAATCCGCTAGACAAAAATCCGTATACACTCCAGCTGGAACATTTCCTGGAAAGTCTCCGTCAGGGTAAAGAACCCATGATAACTGGAGAAGAAGCCCTGGCGGCTTTAGAAATAGCCTTAGCTGCCCTAGAGTCCATTGCCGTCGGCAAACCGGTGGTCCTAAGCGGCGAGAGGGGGGTAGAAGGATGAGACTGGGAATCATGAGTTTTGCCCATATGCATGCTTACAGCTATGCCTCTGTGGTCAAACAGTTGCCCGGTGTGCAGCTCGTGGGTGTGGCCGACGAAAACCCAGACCGGGGGAGGCAAGCGGCCAAGCAGTTTGGTACCAGGTATTTTGCATCCTTTGATGAATTACTTAAAGCTGATCTAGATGGTGTAATCATCACTTCTGCCAATCGGGATCACAGGGCGCTGACGGAGATGGCTGCTGCCGCAGGCAAGCACGTCCTCTGCGAAAAGCCCATCGCTACCACTTTGGAAGATGCCTACGCCATGGTGAAAATTGTAGAGGAAACAGGCATCAAGTTCCAAATGGCCTTTCCCTGCCGCTTCATTCCTTCGGTGCAGCGGCTCAAGGCTCTATATGAGGAAGGGCGCTTGGGCAGACTATTGGCTATCCGGAGCACCAATCACGGAAAGATGCCCGGCGGATTTTTTATCGACCCAGAAGCCGCTGGAGGCGGAGCTGTCATGGACCACACAGTCCATTTGGCCGATTTGGTGCGCTGGATTTTCCAAACGGAGGTTCGGGAAGTCTACTGCGAGCTGGACCGCCGCTTCCACGACATACCCACTGAAGACTGCGGGCTTTTGACCCTGGAACTAACCAACGGTGCCTTTATGACTATAGATCCCAGCTGGTCTAGACCTGATAGCTTCTACACCTGGGGAGATCTTTACATGCACGTGGTGGGCACAGACATGGCTGCCGAGGTGGATCTGATGCGGCAGAGCCTAGAGAGGATTACCCTTGACCAGCCAAGTTACCAATGGGATTTCTGGGGGGCAAACATGGATTACTATTTGGTCAAGGAATTTGTGGACAGTTTCAGGGAAGATCGGGAGCCGAGCATCACTGCCATGGATGGCGTCCGAGCCCTGGAAGTGGCAGTTGGTGCCTATGAATCGGCAAGGAGCGGGCAGCCAGTGAAGCTCAGATGAAGGGAGCCGCAATGCTTGGCGAGAGACTTCGGATATTCAGAGAGAGAAGGGGCTTGACGCTGCAGGAGGTGGCCAGCCGCAGCGGATTGTCCCGCTCCTATATAAGTGAGATTGAGAATGGAAAAAAGCAGCCGTCGCTCAAGACGCTGGAAGCCTTGGCAGGGGCACTGAATGTTGCCCTGGAGGCCCTGATGCCGGAAGGGGATCTGGAAGTCGATGCCGAGGCCGATAACCCCTTGGGAGACCGCCTGCGCCTTGCCCGGGAGAGAAAGGGAATGTCGCTGGCAGAGGCGGCGGAGGCAGCCGGCATTTCGGTCAGCTACTTAAGTGAAATCGAACGGGGTCAGGCACAGCCAGCGGTGGAGACCCTGCGGCTGTTGGCACAGGTTGTGGGTCTGCCGCTGTCCCAGGTCTTTCACTGCGGCACCATCGGCGATAAGGTAAGAATGCTGCGGGAGCGCCTGGGGCTATCCCGGGCGGAACTCGCGCAGATGGCAGGTGTGACGCCGGGCTTCATTGCCCAGCTGGAAAACAACAAGACCCAGGCTTCTTTGACCACCTTAAGGCGGATAGCCCAGTGCCTTGATGTGTCTCCCTGCTATTTGATTCTAGAGGATGATACGGCAGAGGAAATCATCAGGGGGCTGAATCCTGAGCTGCGGGCACTGCTCCTGGAACCTAGGGTGCAGCTGGTGCTGAGGATGGTTTGCGATATGACCGACCGGGAATTTGAGTTCTTGCTGCAGTTTATCCGTTTGCTGAAGATGAGCGGTCTGCAGTAGGTTCGTAGATTGTATTTCTGCAGTTACCGTCCAAGTTATAGGGGATAAGGGGTAGAATAATGGCAAAGGACTTTGATGTAATTGTTATCGGCGGCGGTGTTGCCGGTCTAACAGCAGCTGCATATCTTGCCCAGGCCGGGATGAGTGTGGGCATCTTTGAGCACCAGCATAAGCTGGGAGGCCTGGCCGGCGCCTTTTCCCGCCGAGACTTTTTATTTGAACAGGCTCTTCAGTGGATCGTCAGCTGTCATCCCGGGGGAACAATCTATAACTGCCGGGAAGAACTGGGGCTGACCTTGAGCTTCAAGCAGCTGGACCCTTGGTGCCGTCAGATCGGTCCCGGCTTTGATGTGCTGCTTTCCTCCAATGTGAGGGAATGGGTCGGGGAGCTGTGCCGGCTGTTTCCCAAGGAAGCGGGGGCAATTCAGCGGCTGACAGCCGATGCTCTCAAGCTTTTTCGCCGGATACCCGATACTCCCAGAAAACCTAATGACATGCTCACCAAGTGGGAGAAACTGAAAATCGGCTTGATGACTCTGCTTAATATGAAGTTGTATCGCAAGTATCTGGGAATAAGCATTCAGGATCTCTTGGTGCAGGAGTTTAAGGATCCCCAAGTCCGCACATTCTTCTACTCCTTGTGCCCTGCCGGCAGTGCCTCTGCTTTGCTCTTGCTGACCACCATCGGCTGGATCAAAGAAGGGCGCTTCTATTACCCGGTGGGCGGGGGCCAAGCCATCATCGACAGCCTCCGGCAGGTGATCGTTGAAAATGGAGGGGAAATTATCTGCGGCAGGGCCGTTGAGAGGATACTGGTGGAGGATGACCGGGCAGTGGGAGTAGTCCTATCCGGGGGAGACGAGGTGGGCAGTGATTATGTAGCAGCTGCCTGTGACGCGATGCAGCTTTACAGCAAGATGCTTCCTCCCGGGGCAGTGCCGGACTATGTCTTAGAGAACCTGAAAGAGCTGGAGCCCTGGACCTCCTACTTTTTGATTTCCCTGGGAGTCGATGATAGTGTTACCCAACTTGGTTCTTGGCACCATCACATAACCTACTGCCCAGCTTTGATGGATGCCCTGGAAAGCGAGGATCCAACCCACTGGCTGATCAATGTAGTGGATAACAGCTTTGCCGATAATCTTCATGCTCCTCCAGGCTGCCGCAGCATAGCCATAGGAGCGCCGGTATCCTTTGAATACCGGCAGCGCTGGCAGACCATCAGTGAGATGCGGGGGCCGGAGTATACTGCACTGAAGGAAGAGGTTGCCGCGGCTTTATTGGCTTCCGCGGAACGGATTTTGCCCGGTCTTAGAAACCGGATCAGGGTAGCAGATGTTGCCACTCCCATCACCTATCGCCGCTATACCGGCAACTGGAAAGGGGCCCGCCGGGGCTGGCTGCCCACGGTGGAGGGTATGTCCCGGCTCAGGCGGGAAAGCACGGCTTTGCCGGGTCTTTTCCAGTGCGGTCACTGGCACGTGCCCTCCGGCAGCATCAGTGGAGCTATGCAGTCGGGGAAAAACGCCGCGCTCTTGATCCTCCAGGAGGTCGGTTAATCTAGTGCTTGGCCGGCTGAGGGAGCTTCTCTGAGTTTGCGGTTCTCAGCCTCAGCCACAGCCCGTTTCTTGGCCACTTCAGCCATTAATTTGTCTTGGAAGGAAATGCCCCGGAGCCTCTCCCAGAAGGTAGGCGGGACTACCTGAGCCGATACCTCGGGAGGGGCCTTATACCAGCTGCATTTTGGGCCATCGATGGCTTCCACCTGGGCCGTATCTTGATAAAGGGTCACCCTAATTCCCCACACATCACCGGGGCTGATCTCGGTATACACAGCCATCTTATCGGTGGGGCGGGTCCAGGTTCCCTGGTTCAGCAGTTTGTATATATCCAATTCCAATCATCCCGTCGCTGCTTTTTTGCCCCCTGCTGGCGGCAGGTATAGTTTTCTCGAGGGAGGATTGGTTTCCTGCTTGGCAGCTTCAAGTTAGCGGCTGTCCCCGCCGGAATCCTGGTGTTCGCCATTGGACTTAAGTTTCCCCAAGAATACCCCTTCCTGTTCAAGGCATATCGGGCAGCTCACAGTGCCGGAAACCAGGTCAAAGTGGGGATTGTTGGTCTCTTGGCCGCACCGCATGCAAATATAATTTCCCACATCTCTACCTCCTCGTAGGCTGTCTCATGTACCCCATCTACAGCAGATGGGGCGAAACCCTAAAGGGGGATTTCGCCCAGCAGCCTTGATGACGTTGGGGTTCTTAGTGAACCCGGATTGCCCAGTCCAGGCCGTTGTTGTTATCCCAGTTCATGGCGCTGTCGTGGAAGCAGAAGTTAATTTCATTCCGGGCAGATGCCCTGATCATGGCCTGGAATGCCCCTGTAGGATTCCGCATCATTGGTATGGTTGTCGGGCTCCTCCAGCCGTCAACTCCATAGTGCAGGAATACCTGGTCTGCGCCGCTTTTGTGCAGCAGGCCGTCATAGTTGATGGTGATATCCTGGTTCTGATAAGGACTGCCGGGGAAAACGGAGACGCCGTGGACTAGCTGCATTGACCCAACTCCTTTCTAAGGTTTTGCAGATTTAGGTTTCCCTGTGTTCTGGGGGGTCATGCATCTATTCCATGGAAAGGAGGGAAGGCTGGCTGTCTACAGGCATTTTCATCACCTGCCTGCAATCTATCCCACCCAAGAAACAGAGGACTTGCGGGACAGGCTCAGGCCCCCTTGGGCCGTATGTGAACATGGGAACAGCAGGATTGTGGTAGAATATGGAGTATTGAAGATTGGTATCATGTAGAAGCCGAGGATAATTGCTGACAACACCGGTAAAGCCGGATTAAGTAAGGGTTTTGGCCGACGGCCTAGGGAGGAGGTCTTGTTTTGCTGACCATCGATCGGACCGTGCAGCAAAAATACAAGAATAAACTAACGACACCGGAAGAAGCAGTATCTAGAATAAAGAGCAACTCTACCATTGTTCAGCCCCTGGGTGCCGGTGAGCCCCCAGCACTGCTGGCGGCGATTGCCGATGCTGTTAGAGCAGGAAGACTGCGGGACATCACCATGCATGCCATGCTGCCTTTGACCCATACTTTGCAGACTGTATTGAGCCCCGACCTGCCGCCGGAAATCAATTGGGAATCGTATTTTTTCAGCGGTGTGGACCGCAAGGCATATAAGGCGGGTAGGGCCACCTACACACCCAACCTGTTCCATCAGGCCCCCAGGATTTTTGTGGAAAAAGGCGAGATCGATACAGCCATTACAGCGGTGTCTCCCATGGACCGCCACGGCTGCTTCAGCCTTGGGGTATCGGTAGACTACAATCTGGAGGTGTGCCGCAGGGCCCGGCAGGTAATTGTCGAGGTCAATCCCAACATGCCCCGGACCCACGGTGCAGGCTTCCTCCACATAGACGATGTCGATATGGTCGTAGAAAACGAGGCGCCCCTTGCCGAGCTCCCGGTGCCTACATATGGGCCGGAAGAGGAGCGGATCGGACAGCTGATCGCTGAGATGATTCCCGACGGTGCCACTTTGCAGCTGGGCATCGGCGGCATACCCAGTGCAGTGGTCAGGTATTTAATGGACCACAAAGACTTAGGTATTCATACAGAGATGCTCAGCGACGGTCTCATGGAACTTATACTGGCAGGGGTGGCAACGGGCCGCTGCAAAACCATCCATCCCTACAAGGCAGTGATCGCCTTTGCAGCCGGTACCCGGCGCCTATACGACTTCATGGATGACAACCCCTTGATTGAGGCACACCCGGTACAGTATGTCAATAATCCGGCAGTCATTGCCAAGAACAACAAACAGATAGCCATCAATGCTGCTCTGGAAGTTGACTTGACCGGCCAAATCTGTGCCGAGTCCGTTGGCGTTGATCAGTACAGCGGCACCGGCGGCCAGCTGGATTTCATTCGGGGAGCCTATGATTCACCGGGAGGCAAAGCTATCATCGCCTTCTGTTCAACGGCCAAGGGAGGGGAACTATCCAGGATTGTGCCTACCTTACGGCCAGGAGCAGTAGTCACCACTCCTAGGACCGATGTACAGTACATTGTCACCGAATACGGGGTTGCCCAGCTGAAGGGCAAGTCGATGCGGGAAAGGGCAAAGCTCTTGATCGGCCTAGCCCATCCCAAATTCCGGGATGAGCTTACGGCAGAAGCAAGGAAGATGGGGTTATTGTAGAAGACGGGAAAGCGATCAGTCTGGGAGACTGGTAATATACAGCGGTTTGAAATCAATGGCATCACAGGCCACGAGGTAATAGGAAATGCCCCGGTGGGTCCCTGTCAGGGCCTGCCGCTGGGCATGGCCGTGAAGGTGGCCGTAGACGCAGTATTTCACCCCAGCCTCCGCCATAATCTCGGTAAACTCCGATTCTGTTTGGTTTTCCGCACTGGGAGGATAGTGGAGCATCACAATGTACGGCTGATAGCCCCGTTCTTGGGCCGCCTTGAGGGAAAGCCGCAGCCGCGACAGTTCCCGTAGATATACCTTCTCATCTTCAAGGGTAAAGTCAGCTGCCCCCGGGGTTTTCCATCCCCTGGTTCCGCAGACCGCAAGCCCCTCCGGCAGCGGGTAAAAATCGTTTTGCAGGGCGAAAACATTTTCCGGAAGCCGCTGCCGGAGCTGGCTGATGCTTTTCCACCAAAGATCGTGATTCCCCTTTACCAGCAGGATGGTTCCAGGGAGCGTGCCGAGGCAATCTAGATCTTCCTGCACAGCGTCAAGCTTCATCGCCCAGGAGACATCTCCAGGGACCAGCACCAGATCCTCCGGCTTCACCAGCTCCCTCCAGGCGGCGGCAATCCGCTTTGGGTGTCCCGACCATTCGGGTCCGAAAATATCCATTGGTTTATCCTCCCCGCCGGGGAGGTGCAGGTCACTGATAGCAAAAATGTCCACAGCCAAGTGTATCCTCCTTGCACAATCCTAACTCGACAATCTCCGGCAATACGCCGTATCCCACCATGGATGATTCCCGTTGGTAGGAGTTTTTTCCTTTAAGACGAAATCTATAATGCTACGTCTGTTTTTGCCTGCATTGGATAACCTAGAGGCGGTGAACAGTATGGATGGATTGATCTGCCAGCTGGATGCAGGTTATCGAGGGATGATCCAGTTGTACCAGGAGCTCTCATGCCTAGCAGAGTCCGTTGGCAAACATTTGACGGCAGGCGAGTGGAAAGAGGTCGATGCGCTGTTAGCAAGAAAGCAAAGAATCATGCAGGTGATCGATGCCCGGGAGACTGAAATGGGCCGGCTGCGGGGGGAGATTCAAGAGAAATTGGGACTTGAACGTTTCTCATTGGCAAGTCTCCCAAGAGGCCCTGCTGCCGCTCAGTTGAATAGTACCATAGATGAACTCCGGGATGTCATTGATGAACTGCAGAAAAGGGAACAAGCTAATGAAGAACAGCTGCGGAGGTTGGTGGCAGCCGTGCAGGCCCAGCTTCGGGATTTTAGCCGCAGTCAAAAGGCCGCCAAGGCCTACGCTGGGCCCTCGGATCTAGGCGAGTCCCGGTTCATAGATCAGAAGAAATGACGCCGGGAACCAGGAGGCGGCTATTAACAAAAGGAAGCTCTACATTACACGGGGGGAATACAAGTACGATGCATGAAGACAAGGAACAAACCTGGTATCTTATGAGCAGGGAAGATGCGGCAAAGGCCTTGGAAACAGATATCCATACCGGCTTAACTCAGGAAGAGGCTGCCCGCAGATTAGAGAAGTATGGTCCCAATGAGCTGGAGGGCCAGGCTGGTCGGAGCTTGTGGGACATGCTGCTGGACCAGTTTAAAGATGTTTTGGTGCTGATGCTTATCGGTGCAGCGGTAATCTCCGGCCTGGTAGGAGAAATTGAGGATAGTCTCATTATTCTCCTCATCGTAGTGCTCAACGGGATCTTGGGAGTAGTGCAGGAGAGTAAGGCAGAAAACTCCCTCGCTGCACTCCGGCAGTTGTCTGCTCCCGTTGCTACAGTCATCCGGGGAGGTAAGGTTCAGCATCTACCTGCTCGAGAATTGGTTCCCGGTGATGTAATTCTCTTGGAGGCAGGCACCAATATTCCAGCCGATGCCCGTCTGGTGGAAGCTGCCAATCTCCGGTGCGAAGAGGCAGCTTTAACCGGGGAGTCAGTCCCGGTGGAAAAATCCACTGATCCCCTGGATGATCCCGAGGCGGCCCTTGGTGACCGGGTGAACATGGTTTTCAGCGGCACCACTGCCGTCTACGGCCGGGGCAGGGCAGTAGTAGTGGGTACCGGCATGAATACCGAAATCGGTAAGATCGCCAGTATGATTCAAACCGCACACCAGGAACCGACACCTCTGCAGATTAAACTGGGGGAATTGGGGAAGACCTTGGGAGTTGTGGCACTACTCTTGGTGGTCCTTGTCTTTGCCGTGGGGCTGCTGCGGGGCGAGCCAGCCTTTGATATGTTTATGACTGCCATCAGTCTAGCTGTCGCTGCGATCCCCGAGGGACTGCCGGCCATAGTCACCATAGTGCTGGCCCTGGGTGTACAGCGCATGGCTAGGCGGCGGGCTATTATCCGCAAGCTGCCGGCGGTAGAAACCTTGGGTACTGCCACTGTCATCGCCTCGGATAAAACGGGAACCTTGACCCAGAATGAGATGACAGTTACCCATGTCTATGTTAACGGTCGAATGCTAGAAGTTACCGGCCAGGGATACGAACCTGTCGGTGAATTCCGAAGCCAAGATGGCGAAGCACAAGAGGATCCCCTGGATGATGACCACCTCAATGTCCTGCTCCATGGGTTTGCCCTGGCAAATGATGCCCAGCTGGATGCAGGTTCCAACGGTTACGGCATCATCGGCGACCCCACCGAGGGCGCACTGGTGGTGCTGGCTGCCAAAGCCGGCTTGGAAGTAGGCAATGGAGACAGCTACCCCCGGGTGGGCGAAATACCCTTTGATTCCCGCCGGAAGCGGATGACCACTTTCCATGAGCTTAGTGGTGATGGGCAGCTATCCCGCACTGGAGCTTTAAATTCAGGCTTGGTTTCCTTCTGTAAGGGCGCGCCGGATGTGCTCCTCGCCCTTTGCACCCACATTTACGCCGACGGCGAGATCAGGCCCCTCACCGATGAAGAACGGGAGGAGCTTTTGGAGGTTAATGCCTCCATGGGCCAGCAGGCCCTTAGGGTCTTAGCCCTGGCTCTGCGGCAGTGGGAGACAATGCCGGATAATATCTCCCCGGAGACGGTGGAGACCAACATGGTCTTTGTGGGCTTTGCCGGGATGATCGATCCTCCCCGGCCGGAGGTCAAGGATGCAGTTAAGGAAGCTAAGCTGGCTGGAATCAGGACCATCATGGTTACCGGCGATCATAAGCTGACTGCTACTGCCATCGCCAGGGATTTAGGTATCCTGGAAAGTGATGATCAGCTGGCGGTTTCCGGACCGGAACTGGAGAAGATGACCGATGCAGAGCTGGATCAGGTCATCGAAAGGGTCCGGGTATTTGCCCGGGTGTCCCCGGAGCACAAGATGAGAATTGTCGATGCCCTCAAAAAGAAGGATCACGTGGTTGCCATGACGGGAGATGGGGTCAACGATGCTCCGGCCTTGAAGGGGGCAGACATTGGAGCGGCTATGGGAATCACCGGCACCGATGTTGCCAAAGAGGCATCGGAGATGGTCTTGGCTGATGACAACTTTGCTACCATAGTGGCTGCAGTGGCTGAAGGCCGGACCATATATGACAATATCCGCAAGGCTATTTACTATTTGCTGTCCTGTAATGTGGGCGAGATTTTGGCTATCTTTGTTGCCATTATGCTGGGATGGGGGCGGCCCCTGACCGCTATCCAGATTCTCTGGATTAACTTGGTCACCGACGGTCTGCCGGCTTTGGCCCTGGGAGTAGAACCGGCAGAGGCCGGCGTAATGAGGCAAAAGCCCAGGCGGCTTAAGGAAAGCGTTTTTGCCGGGGGCATGGGTGCAAGGATTCTTTTCTACGGCTGCCTCATCGGCCTTTTGGGAGTAACCGCCTACTACCTGGGAATCCGGGAAGGAGTGCCGGTGACTACCGCCCGTACCATGAGTTTTGCAACCCTGGCCTTCGCCCAGTTGTTCCAGGCTCTTAACGCTAGATCATCGGAATCGCTGTTTAAGGTGGGACTGTTAAGCAACAGGTATATGGTGATGGCAATTGCCGGCTCCCTAAGTCTTCAGCTGCTGGTTATGCTGGTACCGTTTCTGCAGGGTGTTTTCGAGGTAACGCCCCTCGATCTGGCACACTGGGAAATTGTCAGCGGTCTAGCATTGGTTCCAGTTATTGTCGGTGAAATTCAGAAGTTCGCTGTAAGGACCTCGAGACCCGCTGACTGACATAAGATGGGAGGGTCGTAGCAATGACTGCGTACGATGACCGGATCAGGTTAGATGACTTGCCGGTCAACCCGACTGTAGAAGACGGGAACAAGCATCCTATAGAAGATGTGTCGGGAGAAGCGGAGACACCCGTTGACGGCCGGATCATGATTCAAGACAGCCGTGTGACGGTGATACCTCCCAAGGCAGGCGGACGCTGGCCGGCGATTAAGCCGGACAAGAATGTGCTGGTCAAGGTGAATGGGAAAGAGATTAAGGATAAGTACACCTTATCTGAGGGAGATGTGGTGGAAGTTCTTCCTGCAGATGAGGAACCAGTCTGCGATATCGAGGTTACCGTTGATTCGGAGAAAATGCGGGCCTTTGCGGCGGTGCGGCGAAAGGTAGGCAGGAAGTTCAAGATTCGGGATCTGCCGGAGTCGTCCTTTGCATTTATTACGGCAGAGCCGCTGGATATTGTGAATCCTCCCGAGCCTACCGTGGAACTGGTTATGGAGAAGCTGGCAGAAGCCGGCGTTGTCTATGGAGTTGATGCTGAAGCGGTGGAGAACCTGGTGGCAGAAAGGAGAAGCCTTCCTACACTGGTGGCCGAGGGCCGCAGGCCCGTGGATCCTGTAGACGGGTTGGTCAAGTTTCTTTTTACAGAGATCGGGGAGAAGGATATTGATCCCAATGCCACCCGGGTAGATCTTTATGACCGCATTTCCATTCCTTGGGTTAAGCCTGGTGACGTACTGGCGGAAAAGGTTGATCCCAAGCCTGGGCAGCCGGGTATCGATGTGTACGGCAGGCAGATCCGTCCCCGGAATTACCGGAATCCGGTACTTTCCGTGGGGGAAGGCGTGGAGCTTATCAATGAAGGACGCCAGGCTGTGGCTACCCGGGAAGGGCGCCCGGTCTTGGATGGGAAAACTATCAAGGTAATTCCCACCTTTGTCGTGCCCAAGAACGCCGACGCAAGTACCGGTCATATCCGCTTCTCGGGAGATGTGATGATTAATGGAGATGTCTTGGACCGGATCGAGGTAATGTCTGGAGGTCTGGTTGAGATCCAGGGCCTTGTCTCCCATGCCAAGGTCATGGGCCAGCAGGGGGTTATAGTGCGGAAAGGCGTAATCGGGGGACAGATCCGGGCCGGGGGTGTATCAGCTGAGTGCAAGGCTGTCCTGTCGGTGGTGCAGCTGCTGACTACCCAGATGGAGGCTTTGCTTCGGGCTGTCCGGCAGCTGCAGCGGGATCCCCGGATGCAGGAGGCCAAGATACCGGAGGGTCAAATAGTTAAACAGCTATTGGAAGGCAGGTTCAAAGAGATTCCCAAGCAGATAGTGGTGCTGGAAGATCATGCGGCCAGTTCACCTAACCTTTTTGAGAGATTTCCCCACCTCCTTCCTGCCCTGCGGAAAAAGCTGATTGGCCTTGGTCCAACTGCCATCGGATCCAGCCGGGAGCTGCAGCCCCTGCTTAAGTCCCTGCAGGACCTGGCCCTGTTTCTGGAGGCGATGCAGGCCGCCGATGCAGATATTGAGGTTAAGAGCCTTCAGAACGCGGTTTTGGAGGCAAGCGGCAAGGTGGTTATCGGTGGTGCCGGCTGCTACTACTCTGTCATTACAGCCGGCAAAGGGGTTAAGGCACCCCGGGGGCTGCTCCGGGGCGGCAGGGTTACTGTCCCTGAAGGCAATGTGGAATTTAAGGAGCTGGGAGGCCCCGGCGGAGTGACCACCGAGGTCACCATCGTAGGAAAAGGCATGATCACCGCCCAGACTGTTTATCCAAATGTCACCATTTCCATTGGCGGCGAAAAGCGGGTAGTCCGGGATCCCGTCCGGCACATCAGGGCCTTTGTCAACGAAGATGGACAGCTGGTAATGTGAGTGGGTTAGTGTAAAGTTATTGTAGGTCATCCAGATAGGAA